>Ga0123342_1001967_pt1 | contig 34473 bp, 15 predicted proteins | sample Turbeawhitnodule_FD_89960 | JGI IMG/M metagenome (GOLD analysis project Ga0123342, IMG submission 89960) | Root nodule microbial communities of legume samples collected from Mexico - Turtle bean Mexico white nodule | ecosystem: Host-associated > Plants > Roots > Nodule | place: Mexico: Nepantla... | reverse complement strand
AAAAAAAAACTTTCTCTATTAAGTAACTGGTATAGACATATACATAAATTTTATATCCTGAATCCTTTGTTGCGTTTGTTCTAAGCTTGGTTTCATGAACATTGATTTCCAACCTCTCAGTAGGATTAGACAATAAACTTCTAAAAAAAATATAATAAATCATTAATTTATTTTTTTTTCTTTTAGATGTTTCTGCAACACTCAATTGTTTTTTCTTCTACGTTAAAAAAAAAAAAAAAGCGGGCCGGCCCGCAAGCCCGCGGGCCAACCCGCATGCGGGGCGGGTTATGAAAACCAACCCGCATTTTGTATGCGGGGCGGGCCAACCCGGCCCACATTTTGCGGGCCTAAGCGGGGCGGGCCTATGCGGGACGGGTTGGCCCGCTTTGCCACCCCTAAAAAGTCATAATGCTGATCATATTAATTTAAATAAATCATTATTTAAGATCAAATTAGACTATAATCTTTATCATAAACTATTAAAAAGTGTATAAAACTAACTCAATCATGCATAAAATTATATATTTACGAGAGATTAACAATCTCATAATATCAATAATTTTAAAATAACTTTAAATAATTTTAATATTATATTAAGAAGTGAATTAAATCTAATTTAATTCTATAAAATTATTCACAAAATAAAATTTACATTCACTTATATAATATAAAATATTTTTATTTTTAATTAATGTAGAATTTTAAACCCAATTACTAGTAGAAGAAAAAAACCTTTTTTTTTTAATTGGCGTCTGAACTTAAATTTTTTTTTTTACATAACATATATATGCACACATAGACGCACTAATTAGAGAATTAGGTAAGTAGATAAGCATTGAAGTTCATGCTGAGACAGTGATTAATGATAAGGCTTAGAAGCTTAATTAAATCATAACGGTTTTCAAACCTTTTTATTTTAATCAGTCTCGTCACTCTACAACCTTTTTCCTTTCTTCATCTTTCGTTGTTGCCGAATACGTGTGTGCACCCGCCTCTTCTTCTACACGTGAAAAGAATGGAAAAACATTACTCAAATCTAAATTCATTCACTTTTGTGACCTTGGCTTCAGTCTGTAACTTTTAATTTTAATAAGAAAAGGTGAAAATATTTTTATCAGGTATTTTAGAGATTTTTAAATAAAAAAAAAATATTTCTGTACTACCGGGTGGCCGAAAGACCGACCAAACTACAAAGTCGACTAGACGCAAAGCTAAACACGTAATTAGGTATAAACAAGTCAACTTAAGTGATAAGCGCAGTTAAGGCACAATTGAGTCTTCGTTTGGACCCTAAAGCAGGCTCATAGCAACCACAACCCATCTAGAGCAGTATAAATAGCAGAAGAGACACAATACCCAAGTTAACTATTCACTCCCCACTCTTCTGGTACTTAGCTCTCGGTTTGATTTAGTCAGAGTGTCCTCGCAGGTACTCGTCCATCGTGTCCAGACCAAAGGAGATCCAGCTATAAGAAAACTAACCGAAAAGACGAGAAGATCATCACAAAAGGAAGTGTTCTGAAGGATTTAGATCTTCTAGGAACAATTTCAATACCCTTGATTTAATAGTATTGATATGTTGAAAATGAATCAAATTATGCTGACAAATAACTTTTTTTCTTGCCTCAAGTAAACAATTAATTAAATAACATTTGTAAAACTGTGTACTTGAATATATGATTGTTAAAGTAGAAGTAAGATTTTCCTTAATTTAAGCAGTGATAATGATTTGACGGATGATTATATTTAACATGGAGAAAGCACATCGATCACTATCTTTAGCTTTATCTTGACTAAGTTGATTTGATTTTCTCTTTAGCGATATCTTGGAGGAGAAATTGTTAATGGTTGAAAATGAAGAAATGATTTTTGACTTAGGAGTTGGTAGATGAGGAATTTGAAAGAGTAAAATTTAGAGTTGTGAGGGGAGAGGATAATGGTGGCCCATGAAGATTGAAAAGGGAGAAATATACAGATCCTTTGATCGATCGGAGTTATGTCAAGAGCCCCACATGGAAAACCATTGAGATATGAAGGTTCATCTTCAGACTTATTAGGGTTTGCTTCAAGCTTTTCATGCTAAAAGCGAAGATGGCAATTATTAGTCACTTGCGTTCGTCACATCATTATCTCTCGTGGACGGTTAGCTATCTAATCTTTTTTTTTCCACCACTCACACCATTCAGGATTTCAATATGCGTCTCAATCACCTCACTTACCGTCTCTTTGTTTCTTTCTCACACTTTCTCAAAATAATCACAATATACAGATAATAAATTAAATTAACAAGTTTATATATATATAAAAAAGCTTTAACCTACGCTGAATCAGTTCCTCTCAGGATACCTAATTAGAATGTCGAACAAAATTAGTTTCACTTACTTAAGAATACCTTGGTACAAGAAAATGAACTGAGCTGCGAATGCTTAAAAATCCTCTAGTTTGTTCATAGGAAACCAAACCTAATAAACAAGTCTATCACCATGTATCCCAGTATACAGATTCATATTTCCCAGTACAATCATATATGCAATTACCATTAACCCACTTGCATGAAAATGAGAAATATGATAATAGAAAATACTAAGAGAAGAAAAAAAACTTTACCTCAATTTTTTTCATTGGTTTAAACATTCTCTCAATTATCTCCTAGGTTGCAAGCTATAAAATTTTTACTCTATTATTTATAAAAATAGTTCCTTGTAAAATATTTGGTAAATATACATTTAAAAAAAAATATATTTATTGACTTACTTGATTTATAAAAACTATTTTACATATATTATTACACTTATTAATTATTTTTTTCTATATTAAAATCACACCTAAATCCCTTTAATTCTTATATATATATATATATATATATTTAATAAAGTAGCATTTTCATAAAATATAAAATATTGAATGAAACTTTGATGAAAAGTAAAAAATAATATTTAAAATATAAAAAGTATAAATGAAAATTATTTATTTAAATATATTAGAAATAAAACATGTACTATCACTATATTATAAATTCTTTTATAAACATATAAAAATGTATAAGAAAATATTATTTTAATATAAAAAAGTTATAAAATATACAATTAATTTTATTAAATTATTACTATATTAACATATTATTTAATACAAACATGAATATAAATAAGGAATACGAGTGTAGTTTATTAGTAAATATAAATAAATAAGGAATGAGTGTCGTTTATTCCTAAATATAAATAAATAGGGAATATGAGTGTCGTTTATTAGTAAGATAAAAGGGGTAATATCGATTTTAAAAATAGATAATGTGATTGTCTTCTATAATTAAATAATTGAATTTTTAAAATATATTTTAATTTCATAACCATTTTATTTAATTTTTAGTCAATACATTAAAATTCATCTCTATCTTCATTTTATCAAGAAAGTATTATGGTGATCATGTTCATATTCGCTCACTTCCCGTTTTAAATATTAATTAAATATTTTTATAAAAAGTAAAAAAGAGAGAGAGTTTGTTAGGTTTATCACACTCAATTAGGATTGTCATGTCTCAGTGTGAGGGAGTGTGTTGAATATTTCACATCAATTAGAAATAAAAATAAATAAATTTTATTCTTATCTTATGAGTCATGTTTAAAATTTATTTTTTAATATAATATTATAGCTATTTAAAAAATTTCAATATTTAAAGTTCGTTGATCTCATCGTCAATCTTTAACTTTATAAAAAAAAAACAAGTTTATTCATTAAAATATAAGAGAGATGGATATTTATTCCAAAGAAAAACATATGATCGTTATTTTCTTAAAAACTATCGTGAAGATGAATATTTATTTTAAAACTAAAAGGATGTGACTGTAATTTATATGAAAAGAAGTAAGTGTAATTTTTTTCTTAAAGTTATTTATGCTTTTAATCTAGAAAGCTCTATACAGTTGTACATGCAATTTTTTTTTAAAAAAAAATCATTTCTTAACAAACTAACACTAGTAAATAAAATTATAACTTTACTACAATTAAATGACGAAGTGATAATAACAAACAAGTTTTCCACTTTTAGTAACAAAGTTCGGCTCTTCTAAATTGAATAGTTTACTAAATCTTAATTAGGCCCAGATAAAAAAAATAAAAGTTACAGATAAAAAATCATATATAAAGTACACAAATAAAAATATAATTATATTGGTATTGAATATCCTAAATAAAAATCAAAATTGAAAGAATATTTTAAGAAGTATGAGGAGAAAAAACAAGTCCCATGAATTTAGTCTAAAAAAATTGTCATTTTATTATGCATTTGAATAATTTTTATTATTTAAAATAAAAGAAAATATTTTATTTATATTGGAGACAAGACATGGAGTTTTCCTTGTTTTGGCTCAAACCATTTGACTATTTATTAACATGCGCGAAAGATCACATGCAGGTGCTATACAGTAAAAGAATATTTTCCTCATATTTTCTTGACAGAAGATTGATTTATATCACCATCTTCTTTTATTTAAAAATTATACTCTTATGTGCTTATATATATAAGTATTTTTTGTAATTTTTTAATCAGTTTTATGAATAAATTTGTTGATAGTAATGAACAATTATGAAAAAAAAATATTAAGATAGAAGTTTCTGGTTACTATATAGTATTAGATTTGAGATGAAATTTACAATAATAAAATTTCATTATAAAATTAATTAATTAATTTTTATTTATAGAACTTGAGAGAAGCCTAAAGGCTGAATAATTTAGCACAAAGAGTTCTTATCATATTATTGAATGATTTGAAGTTTGAATCTTATATGTATTGTATTTTAAGAAAATATTTGTTATTTATATGATCCTAATTTTAATATGATTTGTATTGAATGTGATAACACTATAAGAAAATCATTAAATAAAAACTAATTTTAGAGATAAAACATAATTAATTGTTATAGTGACTAAATTAGAAACCATTTTAGAGACTAAAAAAAATATTGGTTTCTAAACTAGTTTCTATTATTAATAAATAGTTTCTAAATTTAGCTACCAAGGTTTTAACTACCAATTAATTAGATTCTAAATTTGATAGCAAAAAACTTGGTAACTAATTAGATAATGATTTAGAAACTATTTATCCATAAAAGAAACTAATTTAGAAAAAAAAACTTGTTAGTCTCTAAAATGGTATATAATTTAGTTAATATAACAACTAATTATTTTTTATTTCTAAAATTAGTTTCTATTCAATGATTTTCTTATAGTAGTGTAAAATGTGATTCTAAATATGAAGTTATCCAATACTAAACATAATATTGTTCCACATAATCATAGATAGTTTGAATAACACTAACTATAATATGAAAATTATACAACATTAGTCAACCTTAAACATATATAAAAGTATTGGCAAGACATCATTCGATGTATAAGTTAAGTTTCATGAATACATCCAAAGACATAAAGTTCTAATGATTTTAAGAGTCTTGTCCAAAATATTATCAAATGGGGCAGCATATAATATGTGTATTCTATGTGGAAGAAGTCACACGAAATTCAAATCTACTTAACATGTTGAGAAAAGCGATTTGATTTTTGGGAGTTATAATCTCATTCTTTTCATTATTTGTTGGAGATTTACGACCCTTTACCTTAATGTTGCTTCATAGTTGTCATTCATACCTCATACTTTATACAATATCAATAATAGTGTATATGTTAATTGAATAACTCACTATAGGTGGGATTTGATCATCTTGTATAAGGGTTGGAACACCCTTAAAGTGTTTTGTTTCATTTTATTTATTCATTGCTGAGCAACTTTTTTTAGGAATAACTTGCTATAGGTTCTTAGATCTTAGTATAATATTACTGTTTGGTTTTAGAAACTAACATGTCGAGCAAATATAAGATTTAACTTTAACTTTCAATAGTCCTAAAATAGAATATCTGAATTTGGAAGGGATGTGATCTCAAATTTCAAATTCTCTTATAGAGATGTTATTTGGTGAAATTGTTGTTTGATTTTATGTTGTGGGACATGTATAAATATTAAATTTTAATAGCTTGAAAGTTAAATATTGTTTTTGGTGTTGGAAAAGTTATTGAATGTTATCTAATTATATAATATGTATTATATGTGAATAATGATAATTGTAGAGCAGATGATTCTGCATATGCTTGAGATACTTGAGAGTCTTAAGGATTCTAAAATATTATTTTGAGTTTTTGTAAATATTGTGTATAAGTCCTAATAGTATATTAGTAACCTTTTGAAATATTTTAAATTTATATAAAAATTTATAAAACTTATATTACAATAATTAATTATAATTTTGAATAATTTTTTTAAAATATTCTAAATTTATATATAAAACTTATATTGTAATAATTAGTTATTTTCTCCTTCTAAATTCAATTTTATGTACTCTCAATCTTTTTTATCAGAACCTCAATTCGTTAAGAAAGAGGATGCAGGGTATAACGGTAGTTTTCTTATGAGTATTGTGCAAATATTTTTTGTTATTTTCAGAAAGATTTAAAAATTTGATGGATTTTGATAAATTATAGAAGTTTTGTTTTGAAGCTTGAGTTTCAGCCAAATCATTTTGATTATACTAAAATGGTATTTACTTTTTAATAATATTATGCTTAATGTATCTATGTTTTGGTCTTTTGAGACATTTAGTTTGAGGAGTTGTTTTATGTATATATAAATGTATATATGCATTAAGGAGAAAGCAAGATAATTTATGAATGAAAGTGGGGGCTGGAAAGGCACGCCTATTGTCAGAAAATGGAAGGCGAAGGCATAATCTAGTTATAGCAGTGAAGCACACGAGACCTTGAAAACTGAGACTATTTTGTTTGTGTTTATATATACACACACCAACACCAACACCACCACCACCAATCACAAGGTTAATGCAAAGCACAAGCCATGCCTTTGTGCCCTTCGCATAAGCGACCAAAGTGGACCATATCCCACACTCTCCTTCACACTAGACTACTCATCATGGCATAGCCCTCTCCCTCTCCCTCTCCAGGGACACCATGCATTCCACACCACTCTCTTCAATCAAGATTCACTTTCATCTCTATTTTCCCTTAAGAAAATAAAATTAGGGTTAATAGAAAAGCTTGAATCTATGTTCTGTTTTTGTTTCAGTCAAAATCCTCTACTTAAGCACTCGTTTTAATTCAAGCTTCATCACACAAATTTGATATATATTTCCATTCACATCAAGTCCATACACTAACCTACACAAAACTCTTGTAAACTAACTCTACTCCTCTAAATCATACTCAAAACTTCACTCAAGAAATTATATACTTTTAACATGTAACATTTAAAAACAATCATCTATTAATAAAAAAAAAACTAAAATATCATTCTTGTGCCTATCATTGAATATATTGATTCAAAATAACCACAATCTAAATCAATTTGTTTTAAATGTAATATTTTAATACAAAATTGATAGCACACCACAAATTTCATTCATTTAAACTATACAATTCTCATCTCAATTAATATTAATCTCAAACTCATACATTTAAAATATACTTAAACAACACACAATCTTGCACAAAAATCAAGATAAACACATCACATTTACACTCATAACTTCTATACTAAGGTTTTTTAAGGAAACATAAATAAATCTTCTTAAATGTAATTCCTTACTCCAAAGAAAGTTTTAAATCAAACAAGAAACCTATAGAAAATCTAGAGGCCTTGAGCAAGATAACTAAATATAACCAAATTTTAATATAGATTTAATCAAGTTGAGACTCAATTAATCCCACAAAAATTTATGATAAATATAAAAAAAAAACAGAGAATCTTCAAAGTAAACAAAAATTTACTTTATTTAAAATCTTATCAGTTAACAATGATTTTTAACTCCTCAATTACTCGATGTGTGATAAAATTTTAAAATAGATGAAATTTAGAGGAAATAAATTAAACAAGGGTAGAGAAATTTTTTTAAAGAGATAAAAAGAAAAAAATGAAAAAAAAATAAAGAGGAAGGATTTCTATATATACAAATAATTATAATTTCTACATTCTTAACTATGAAATATTTTAGAAAAGACACTTTTTAAACCCAACAAGAGGTAAAATATTTTTAATATCATTTCAGAGTATTGAATTTTTTCTTTTTTTGTGTTATTTCGCTTTTAGAAAATACATTTTTTAAAACCAACAATTGTGTTATTTTAATTTTTTCCGTGTATTATTGAATTTAAATAATAATTAACATATCAGGTTGACTATTATTTTAAATATATTTAGTATTTTTATATCTAACTTATATAATAAATAAGTTCCAATGTTAATTTGTAGCTAGAATAAACAAATTGTGTTATTGTACTACTTTTTTCCATCTATAAAATTCAAAATCATTTTTATTGTTGACTTTAAATAATCATTAACATTTTAGGTTGACTATTGCTGTAAATATATTTAGTATATGTTATACATAAAACGTAAAAAAACCAACAGGGGTGAATATTTTAAAAAATGACCTTTAGAAATTTTGAAGAAAGATTTTCTCAAATGGTTGATGATAAAAAAAAAAAATAAAGTGTATCAATCCATGAACACTATAAGAACAACAAAAATTCAAGATAATAAGCAAAAGTAAGAGAAAAAAAATATAATTAGAATTTTTTATATTGATTTGACTCGTCTCTAATGCACATTCCATTAATCTAATCCAAATGATCTGATTTGAATTTTTTCATTAAAAATCTTGAAATATTTAATTACAAAAAAGACCTATTTAATTAGATTAAGACAAAAACAACAACTCTTTAAATTTTTTAAAATAATAATAATAATAATAATAATATTAAATGTTAATATTAATAAAATTATTATTATTAATATTAAAAAAAAATTACAATAATTAATAATAATAATAATAATAAATGGAAATGATAAAAATGGTGCATTAAATCCCTATATTGTAGAGAGTAGCGTAAAGATATTTTACATCAACATGTTACTAATAATATTATTTTAATATTATAATCTCAATAAACAAATGCTTACATAATTTAAAGTATATTAAAACAATATAATTTTATATCAAGCTCTGTTTTATCATTAAATTATCACATGCACTCTAAATTAACACTACGAGAAAATCATGAAATAGAAACCAATTTTTAGATATCAAAATAAATCATGAAATAGAAATCAATTTTTAGATACCAAAATAATTAGTTGCAATAGTAACTAAATTAGAGACCATTTTAGAAACTAAAAAAAAATAGTTTCTATATTAGTTTTTATTATTGATAAATAGTTTCTAAATTGGTATCTAATTAGCAACCAAAGCTTTAGAGACCAAATTTAAAAACTAAATAATTGGTAGTTAAAAACTTGTTGCTAATTAGATATCAATTTAAAAACTATTTAACAATAATAAAAACTAATTTAAAAACCATTTTTTTTTATAAAATAGTCTCTAATTTAATTATTATTGTAACTAATTATTTTAATCTCTAAAAATTGGTTTCTATTTCATGTTTTTGTTTTTGTTGTGTAATCTAACATATTAAAACCACTCTACAAATAGTCATACATTAAAACGCAATAAAGGATACCATGTGCACAAATTGTAAATTCTTAAAATGTTTAATTTTGTTTTTATTTAATGAAATTTAAAATCAATTTGACTTGGTCTTCTAAATTTTAAAAAATATTTAATTCCTCAAAATTGATTTTTTTTAAATATTAAATTTGAAAAACTAAAATTAGTTTTTTAAAATTATTTTTAATACCTCAAATTTAATATTTAAAAATTAAAAGCATATTTTACTAAATTTGAGTAATTAGAATAAACATTTTCTAATTTGAAAGAATGCAAAAGGATTATCCAAAAAAACGCAATTAAATCATAAAAAAATGAAAAATAAATTAAAATAAAATAATTAATAAAAAATTATTAGTAAAATATTACAACATTGTATAATTTAACTAATACACTATTAATAAATTAAAAATTATTTAATAAATATCTTAATTATGTCGTTCTAAACACTTTGAACGATAACCTATATTTTTCTGGATATACATCATATGTAATTTCATAAAGTTAAACTTGTAAAATATCTGTGTGGTTTTGTCAAGTTATTTTATTTTTCAATGTACATAAAATATGTCAAAACAAAAGGATTTAAATGTTTATTATCAATATGATCTAATTCTTTCATTTCACTTTTTATCTTGTTAATTTAGCTATACTAAAAAAATTAAAAATTGTTTCAGACCAAAACTTATAAAATATTTCATATATTAAATATATTAAGACAACTTATTTTATATATAATAATTAAAATAATATGTTTAAAAATAATTTAGCACTACAAGAAATTCATAAATAACAACCAAATATTAGAGACAAAATATAATTAGTCACCATATTAACTAAATTATATAAGGAAACTACAAAATTAGTTGTATCTAAAGTTATTTCTATTATTAATAAAAAATATAAAATGATTTTTAAATTGATATCTAAATTAGCTATCATGATTTTAGCTACTAATATTTTAATTATAAATTGGTCAAGTGGTGTATTGGTCGCACAAGCACCACAAGAGTAGTAGTAAAAACTTGAGGACTTGCTAGAATTCCAACATGTATAAGTCATTTAAACATTGATAGTATGTTCAAGGGACAAGTTGAGTGTTAGAACAACGAGAGTACAAAACCGAGTTATGCTTCTAGGGATTCGCTAAGAGAAGAAATATATTCCTAGTTGTGGGAAGTAAGACTACTCAAGTGACGATGAATACTAATGTTGATGCATGATTGATGTGATTAATTATATATGCTGAGATATATTATTAATTTGTGTATGAGCTTGTTCAATAAGGATGTTCTCAACAATATTTTTAACTTTTATCTAGATAAAAATGCAATATTATAACTAGTTGTGGTTTGTTATAATTTATTTTTATGTGTTTTGTGTTATGTATAATGAAATTGGTATTTTAAGTGAAATTAATTCATATTAACATGCATATCTACAGAAGATAAAATGATGTTAGAGGTGGTAACAAAGCTATTAGAGCATAGAAAATCTCTATAAAATCTTTATCATATATATATATATATATTATATTATAAGTTTATAAGTATTAGTACCAACTAGTATATGTAATATTATGAGACATTACCTATAATAACTGAAAAATTAAAATTAAAACAATTAAGTTTCACTGTTGCTTTATTAGTAGCAAAGACAATAAAATTTTAAATTTATTTTTCTATTGATAGTGATTCATAAATCTAATACCACCTTGCCTATTCAATGCAGAAAATGGAGAGATAAAGTAAATTTTTTTCATAAAAGCGTCACTGATTCCATTATCCTTATGTTACACATGCCGCGCCCATAATCATATGTCACATTCTTGAATTCTTTGAACGTTCGCTAAAAGAAAGTAGAATTGCATGAAACATTAACATGAAGAAAAGAATCTTATAAAGGCTTGTCTTATTTTCACACACTATTTAACGATGTTATGTTCTTGTCATTGTTGTCAAACATATAATTATCCCACTCGCGTTCATACCTATTAATTCAATAAATGTAATGTTATATTGTTTGAAAAAAAAAAGTCACAAACTAGGTAAATCTTACAAATAAAATTACAAACTTAGATCATTCATCTTTCCAAAATTCAAACTATACGATATTATTTTTATTGTGTTTTTTTTCTTAATCTTATATACCAGTACTTCGTGTCTTTATATTTAAAATAAAATAAAAATAAAATAATGGTAGTTATATAATAAATAATGAATAAACTGTGATAGACATGGTTGGTTTGAAAAATATAAATAAAATTATAGAAGAGAAATATAAAAAATTACAAGATAAAATAATATATACATATACATACACCAACGCAACTATTTCTTTATATATACTTATAAATAAATATTTTCTTTATTTATTCGACATACATTTATAATTTATATTCTGGTATAGGAATAAAAATTTAATATATTGCATGCATTGATTGATATTCCTCTTAAAAAAGAAATAAAGATTTGAAGAATGTGAAATTTGAGTGTATTTAAGAATATGATATGATAGCATGAAGTAAAATCAATTTTATATACTTTTTTGTTCTTTAGTTCATAAAATTGTGACAGAGTCATGTATTTTTAAAGTAAATAATACTTTAAATATGTTCATCGACTTTGATAATATTATTTTAACTTGAGTTCCTTCCTTTTAGTATTTTGCTAGGATTTATATTGCTGGACTCCCTAAATATTTTTGAAAGAACAAACCTTAAAAAATATTAAAATTTAAATATAATTATCTATCATAGTATATACATTGGTCTAAAGAAAAAGAAAAGTTAATTGTTATTGTGTGGGAAAATTAGATTTATGAAGAAATTGGCGTTTGGTTTTTTGAATAATGAGATTAATCCGAGTTAGAAATTATGATAGGAAAAGAAAATGTTAGAAAATGTTATAAAAGTCCTCAGCCAAAAAAATGTTTGACGTCTTTTCGTTCTTCTTGTTTAATTTTTTAAATAGAAGGTGCCCCAATTCTCCCTCCTCGCAGTCTCTCCACTGTATCTCCATTTCACTGAACACAAAAGAGTGAGAGTCAGAGCAGAGAGAGAGAGAGAGGTTCCGAAAGGCCATTCTGTGTAATGCAAATGCAACAATAAACCCATTTTCCCTTACCTTCCCGACAAAACACAGTAATCGTATTAGTATAGAAGCATTAAGTGCGCATAAACCCATTTTTCCAATTTCGCATTTGGCTATGCCATTTCTGAATATCCCACACCCACGCTCTTTCTGTTTCTTTCGCTTTTTTTTTTCCCTATTTTAATTAATATTTCAATATTTCACTTCATCTTCTGTCTCTTATGAGGCTTTCCATACTGCAACCCCAGCCGCAGCGCTGCCACTACCCTATAAGGCGGTGGCCCCGCATGGACTCCTCCTTCCACCGCCGCAAGGACAAGGTCGTCGTCATCATGGGCGCCACCGGCTCCGGCAAGTCCCGTCTCTCCATCGACCTCGCCACCCTCTTCCCCGTCTCCGAAATCATCAACTCCGACAAAATGCAAGTCTACCGCGGACTCGACATAACCACCAACAAGATCCCCCACGCCCAGCGCCGCGCCGTCCCCCACCACCTCCTCGGCGACGTCGACCCCTCCCTCCCGGAGTTCTCCCCCGCCGACTTCCGCCGCCGCGCCGGCCACCTCATCGAGGACATCAACCGCCGGGACAGCCTCCCCATCGTCGTCGGCGGCTCCAACTCCTTCGTCCACGCGCTTCTCGTCCAGGATTTCCAGCCTGACTCCAACGTCTTCCGCCAGGGCGAGGAGCTTATATCCTCGGAGTTGAGGTACAGGTGTTGCTTCCTCTGGGTGGACATAGCTTTCCCTGTGCTATCACAATACCTGTGCGACCGAGTCGACGACATGCTCGAATCGGGGATGGTGGACGAGTTGGCTCAGTTCTTCGACCCCGAGGCTTCTCGTGAAAGCGAGTCCGGTATCAGAAAAGCCATTGGGGTTCCGGAGTTCGACCGCTTTTTTAATAAGTACCCACCCTGGGCCGGCCCCGCGGGCCCGGGCCAGGATCCTCTGCGGGAGCGCGCGTACGAGGAAGCGGTGCGGGCGATCAAGGAGAACACGTGTGAGTTGGCGGAGCGTCAGATGGAGAAGATCGAACGGTTGAAGCGCGCCGGGTGGGACCTACGGAGGATCGACGCTACGGAAGCGTTTCGTATGGTGCTGACGTCAGGGTCCAACCATGGGTCCGATGTATGGGAGAGACAGGTGTTGGAACCAAGCGTGAAGATTGTGAAACGCTTCTTGATGGAGTAGGTCTTCCAGCTAAATCCAGCTACTACTCCTACTCTTTTTTTATTTTTTTCTTATTTCATTTATTTTCTATCTGTTTATTTAACCCTAAAAAAAAGGTGGAGGAAAGATTGGGGGAACGGAAAATGTACAAAACAGAATAGAAAGGAATGGAAGTTGAAGTTGCGAATTGAATTGTGGCGTGGGAGGTTGGTTGGTTGTTGAGGTTTGGTTTGGCACGTGCGAGCGATTCCAGAATGAGAATTTTTGTGGAGGGTGTAAAAAGAAAAAGAGTATAGAAGGTTATTGTTATGATTTAAAAGTGGAAGCGGAAATTGTGAATGGCGTTTGAGGAAGAAGAGTGATGGTAGAATTCATGTTTATATTTATAAGGATAGATGATGGGATGGGAAGAATAGAAAGAGTGTGGAGGGATTTAGTCTGGAAAATGGAAGGACACCAAATTGTTTCCATCTTCAATTAACTAAAAGACAACCATTCACTTTTTGTATTCTTTTTGTGTTTTGGTTATGAAGAGGATTGTGAATCAAATTCCTTCTGCTTGCTTCGCATCAACATTTGTCATTTTGTTCAATCATCTTAATTCTTCTATTCATTCTGTCTCCAGTCAGAAGGCATTTATGTCACCCAAAAATGCCTTCCATATCTACATTCCCACACTCACCAAATCTATACATCAACACATTCTCAATTCTCTTTCCTTCCAATTTATAACCTCAACACTACACAATACCACTGCACCATTCGCAATGCTTACACTTATATTTTATGTGCTCACCCATTCACTGATATTATTCTAATTAATATCATCATCCTAATTATGTTAAAAATAGTTCAAAATTTACGATTTTAGTTGCTTTTATTTGTAAATTTTCAATATATGTAAAAGTTCCGTCTTGAACTCTTTTGTTTTGACTTCCATACCTTTTTCTAATTGCGGAGGAATAATCTTCCGTATTTATTATAAGCATTCAGAATCTAAGTAAACTAATCTTGTATACTCTTTCAAACAAAGATCTAGACTATTTTTCTAATATTTCTTCTTAACACGAAATCTATTTCTTTTTTTTTAAATAAGACCAGTCAAGATTGGTTTAAAGTTCAATGATTCGCCTAAAGTCCAATCAATGTTAATAAAAATTATTTTAATGATGAAATAATATATACGAAAATGTAATGTACTAGTTTTATAATGCTAAAAAGTAAAATAAAACATAAATTATTAAAAATAAAATATGTTATCATGCGTAAATTAAAATTTTAATCATATTTACTAACAATAATAAGTTTAGTGTAGAATAAAAAGAAAATAATAAATATTTTAGACTATTTTTAAATTTTAAATAAATTAATGTTTTATTAAATATCTTTAATTAAAACTAGTTTTCCTCGATTATACCGGTTTTCTATTATCGAATTTTAGTTATTTTTTTGAACTGATTATTACTTAACGGATTTAGTCACTTGATAGGCTTGTCTGATCTCGAGAGAAATTATGAAGTTAACTAAAAATAATATGTTAAAATATTTGAGATATTTATGCCCCTTAATATCGACATTGACTGTATATAATAAAATATTTGAAATCTCACATTAGATAATATGAATTCATAATTTACAATTAGATATTAATTTCATCTTATGATTTTGTAGAATAATTTATATTTAAACTTAATTCATGATAACATAAACTACACTAAAGATGTTTCAATCATAGTTTTTTTATATACGATAAAAATAAGCAACAAATTTAATTCATCTTGTTTGTTACACCGAAGAAACATGGGGTGTGTTATAGAACTGTGATCCGTGGAGTTGTGGGCATTAGGAATATAGAAAGAGAATCGCGTCACCTGAAACATGGTTCACTACTTGCACTACAATGGTAAAATATATCCATTTTATAAACAACAAAGAAAAGAATATCTCTAAAATCTCGAAACATTATCGTTTAAAACCAAATAAAATTATATTTTTTTAATAGAAAATGTTTACTATACTATGTATAAAGTTACAGGAGTGTAAGTTAGAATCTTAAATTCATTCTCTTATAATTTTAGATTGAAAATATTATCATTTATATGAATTTTGCCTTAAGTCTGTTATGTTAACATGCTACTTATCAACATTTATAATACTCAAATTTAATATAAGGCCATAAAACTAGAAACAGACGTAAAGTTAAAATAACTTACAAAGAAACTTGATATGCGAAGACATGTAACTTGCTATTCGTATAAATGGCATCTTGATACTCATGAAGCATACATATTCCATCATTATATTTATATAAGCATTGTATGGATATCTATTTCTCTTCTTTGACCATCATATTTAGAGTACGTTTGGGAAGCATTTTTCCTTCCGATTGAGTGCAACAATACAAGACTCTCTTTTTGTTCTCTTGGAAAATGTAAAAATCCAAATAAAGTCTTAATCATTAGAGTAAGTGTGAAAGAGAATTATTGAAGAGGAGAAGTTTGAATGGCAGTGTTTGGTAGCAATGGCAATGAATTAGGTGATATTAGTTGGAGGGGGATGAGGAAAAGTGGAATGCTAATTACAGTTTGATGAAAGATAAAAGTTGAAGCATTAAATGGCGATATGTAAGGAAATGCATTAATCTTATGTGATGTACTGGATGATGAGAAAGAAATTTAATTCAAAGTAAAGTATGAGTCATTCATTACCTGATGTTCTACCATTCAAAGTACGTGATGAGTTTAACATTGGTTGCATAAAAAATGAGTTCTGAATATATCGTTATTTGAAATTTTCTGTGATACTGTCATTGAAATTGTTTTCCTTGATAGGTAGGAAGAAACAGGCTAGGCATAGGTAGTGTTATTGAGTGCAATGGAGTTGTCACATGGTTAATTTTAGGTGGTAAGGGCCAAATTCTTAGGCTGAGCAGTTGAGAATTTTCTGAAAACAGGTGTAGGGAATTAAATTGTGCAGAACGTACAAGTTGAAGAATGAGACAATTGGTGGTATGATCTTCTCCTTGACCACGCCCCACCCCCAAGAACTTCAAACTTCATGTACTTTCCCAGTGTGGGGGGCCAATTTCTATGCTCTTTGGGTCCTCCTCCTAAATCAATATTTGTCTGTCTCAATGTCTAAGGCCCCCCCTGCATGTTAAGGAGAAAATGTTCCTTTCTCTTAGGTTTTCACTTCCATTTTTGAGGAATACTATACCAAGATAGGATGGACCCCCCGACCATTCACTACTTTTGCTCATCCATCTCTTTCTTATTTTACCAATCATAAATTTCTCTCACCAAACAGTCAAATGCATTTAAGGAAACCAACACAACAAAGTTTGATAAGCCTAAACAACGTAAATCATTTAAGAAAGTTATTCTAAACATATATAGTGTGACCAAATTCATATGCCATGTCAAAAAGCACAAGGATGGTCACTTCTGTGTAAGTACCATTGTTTAATTTTCTTCAATCATGATTGTTTTGTGTTAGCAGACAACAACACTTTGGAATTCGGTAAAATTATGACTCAGCAAATTTTTCAATGCTCATACGCTGTTCAAATAATATAACATTATTTTAAGATAAAACAAGTACAACTCAGAAACCCCAAAGTTTCAAGTGCCAACTTAGAAACCATGAATTTTAAAGAGCAACAGGCAGATTCATATTCCAGAGTCGTCACTAGTTGCTATTACTAAACACAAAGTTGCCTAGAGCATGCATGTTTCTCTTGTTCTTCGGTCCAACTAGCTAGTGTGGCTGTAGTTCATGATTACATGTTGTTTTTAGTGTTAAGAATAGCTCCTAGGCTGCATAATTGTTTAACAAGTCCTAGAAGAGCACAAATTGAGCTGACATGGATCACAGGTGGAACCACACACATAAAGTAGCGTAGTTAGCTGTATAAGAGGGATAGTTAACATAAGTGGGATGATGACAAAGCAAAAGCTTTTATGTTGTGCACCAAAATAGGTTTAATATATTGCTGCCAGATTAATGGTTTATCAGGTTATACTACAGCTTGTAATCTCAGATCGAACAAAATAATAGAAATCTCCAAATTGACTGTGCATGTGCAACGCGCACGAAGAAGCATGGAAACACAACACACTAGTTCCCTTCGGAACCAAGGTTAAGGAAAATAATGGCATGTAGCTGACACTCTTAATCAATGAAACAAAAAGGACAGATAGGAAAATTATAAAATGTGCAAAACAATTTTGGCATTATATATATAACTATAACCACATTTTCTTCCAGTGAGAACTGCGTAGATTACAAGTGTGTCTTTGTCCTTTTATTTATTTTTTATTATTATTATTATCGACCATAGCATTTGAGAATTTGATCTAGTTCCCTCCAAAATCTTAAATAAATCATTTCAACTATAATCAAAATTGTATTTGACGTCTCGGTGAACTTGAACTAGCATTTGACCTTGGTTAATGGCATTTCAGGGAATTGAAGAATAAGTAAAGTAATAGTCATATTCAGTAAGCTATACTTTCTTCTAGTTTTGTGGAACAATAAAACAGACACACACATATACATATACGTACTAAAAATGCTTCGGATCAGTGTGAGTGGTTAAGATTTTCCTGTGACATGTGAGAATGTTTTATAAATTTGTAAAATGATTAACGACCGGCCACTACTTTGTCCAATAGATTATTTTAAGGAGAAAAAATATTAGTTTTGTTCCTATCTCCTGAAGCAAACATGTTCAGAATAAGCCTTTCCGTTATTCATCTCTTTAGTTTTATTATGCAACTAATTATATACTAGTATTTGGTTGCAAATTGGTAGAAATCTACAAGAAATGTAGCGCAAGTTGAAGTATTTTACAGATCACTCCATTACCATGCAGCAGGAATGTTGCAGTCTCTGAATGGCTGGCGATATACTGGGATGAGCTACAACTTAGCTGGTCTCTATATTCATGCATTTTAATTTTAGTGAACACTTTGTTGAAGATAACACTTCCAAAAAAATTTTCAACCCTTGTGTAAATAACCAACCGTATGGATCATAATGTATAATTTGTTCCACAAAATAAATCAATTAAGTATACTTGACATAGATAGAACAAATAACACCTTCCCCTCAAGTCATGTCATATCATATGTTCAAAAGAATTTGCTTCTATGCCATATCGTATCGAATATGATAATCTGTTCATAATCTAGTAAAGAAAGGAGTGTTCGTAGACTTGCATTAGTTACAGATTCGACTTGATCCAAATACATATATTTCATGCAGTTCAAAATCAGAATTAGACAGACAAAATCAAAATCATAACTTTTGGGGTTAAACAACGGATTTTTGTTTTTTAAACTCTTTAACTCACTAACTTGATCCATTAAGATGATGTTTTCTTTCAAATTATAGGGTTTCTTTGGAAAATGTAAAACAATTACATAGGTTTTGAATTAGTTAACCCAACTCAATGTAGTTACATAAAGGGTGATTATTTTGATAAGATTGAGTAACCCGAATGAAGGTATGAGAAAGGTAAAATGTTGTGATAGAAAAATTTACACTGAGAAGGAAATAAGTGAAAAGAGAATTAGGTAATGGCATTTAAATTGAAGAGGGGTGCTGAGTAAAGTTGGAATGATTGATTACAAGGAGAAAAGTGAAGTATTTGATGGGCAGTAGTCGTCCAAGTAGAAGAAATAATGTGGGTGTCAGTTATGGTTGGAAGTGGACATGCTGGTTTTAATGAAGCTGTCTTTCTAAGAATGTTAGTTCAAGAATTAAGTAAGGATAAAGAAACAATAAATCAATGACAAAAAGGGGAATGATAAAAAGTGGATGGAGATCCAAGAGGAAGGAAAAGAAGGGGTGAAAAGAGTGAAAGACAAAAAATTGAAGAACAGAGAGATAGTGGGTGGAAGTGTCTTTGGGGCATATGAAGAAACAAATTTTGGAAGATGAATAAAATATGGATTGAGTGGGGGGAACACATGATGGCTCTATAGCAGAACCAACACAACACAACACAACACCTTTGTGCTGGTATGAGGACTCGAGAGACAGTGCGCGTGCGGTTTTTTTTTGCGCATGATCCTATAAGTCTGCCTAAACCTTCTATTATTTTATTACAAAACTCATACAGCATGGGTCTGGAACATCACTACACCACATTACTGCTGGGTCAAGGTTCATGGAATGCCGTGTCTCGACATTTTGCGAATGGTCCGATAGCAGATGATTTGATAAACCTAACAAATTTTCATTAAAATGGACTCGAAAATGATTCTAATATTATATTAAGAAATGTGTTTTAAGTCTAACTCAACTTCATAAAATCACCTCAAAGTGAAGTTTAGATCCACTTATATACAATCAAATGGTAACTCTAACACTCTTCCATCTCACTTACCCACTACAATTTATATATATAAATATCTTAAACCCCACCAACCCCTTCTTTCTCTTTCTTCCTTAAAAATAAAACCTGTTTTACCATTTCAACTTTAACCTTTCGGGGTTACTCGGGTAACTAACTCCATTACCTTTCATTAACTTCCTTTTATTAATCAAAGTGCACAAGTTATTCCACTATCTTTCACACTGGTCGGCTACTACTTCTGTAACTTATAATTAATCTCAACTTCTTGTACGGATATTATCCACTACATTCATTCTCTCGATCACAAATATTTGAAACTGACGACAATCACAATATAACACAATTACAATTAGAAAGCATTTGAGATATATTTATTGAGATACTGTCATGTAAATGGTCTTTAAGAGTCATTGATGAAACATATTCAACCATTTTTGTGATATTTGATTGAGATGTCAATACACTATTTCAAAAATCACTTATAAATGTTTGAAATCCATTACAAAGTTGCTAGATTTGAATTTTATTTATGTTTAATATATAATCTATATATACTTATATTATAATAATATCTTTATAAAGCTATGTCTATTATCTACTAGGAAGTGTACCTTTTTTTTAGGAAATTGCAAAGTTGATGGACAAGTCTTTTCTCTTTAGAGTTGAGTTGTCAAGAGAATTTGTATATAAGTAGTAATTTCATAACCTTAGCTTTATTAGGACACATCCAAATTTCATAGTTATAGCATAAGTTATTGGTATTGGATTGTTGAATGTTTTGTTTAGATTATTCATTCTGAAAATGGTCAAATATACTAGACAAAGCATGAATTAAAGTTTCATGATTTTTCAATTGTGGTTGCATATGTATATAGTGTTTATGAAGTATGACACTTTAAGATAAACATGAAATCAATATATGTATTCATCCATTATGTCGGTTTATTTTGGGGTGAAATTAATTGACTAATTAAGTTTTCTAGTGAATGTGAAAACTCTTAGTAAATAGAGATAAAAACGACCTTATTTGAAGATGATGAAGAAAAATACTAGAATTGAAACATATAAAAGGTAGTAACTTTGCTTAATGGGTGTTTTATTTTATTTTGTTTTCAAGATTTGAATAACATAGTAAATGTAAATGCATTTTCCTTTTGTATTGCAATATTCAATATTAGTTATATCACTACAAGAAAATCATGAAATAGAAACCAATTTTTAGAAACCAAAATAATTAGTTGCAATAGTAACTAAATTAGAGAACATTTTAGAAACTAAAAGAAAAATTGGTTTCTAAAATTAGATATCAATTTAGAAACTATTTAACAATAATAAAAACCAATTTTTCTTTTAGTTTCTAAAATGTTCTCTAATTTAGTTACTATTGCAATTAATTATTTTGGTCTCTAAAAATTGGTTTCTATTTCATGATTTTCTTGTAGTGTATGTAGTTATGATATTTATGTTTTTCTCATTAATTGGTCTACAATAAACAACTTTTGCAAGCAAGCAAAGTATTTTGAAATTAAATATTCCGAACAAAATTACACTAGGCTACCTAACTTTGTTTTTCTTTGGTTTCGAATATTACAGTATTATTTAGAATTATTATGTTAAATTGATTATTTTCTTAATTTATGTTTTAAATATAAGGTATTTATTATTTACTTATTACTTATTTTGGTGCTAGTCTTATATTTTGGTTTTTAAATATTCAATATATCAATATCAATTTTTAAATATTTAATATTTTGTGTTTTTTAACACTTTAACTCTGTAGGTATTTCATAAATAAATGAACAAATAGTAATTTTAAAAACAATATCATATTCTACTACTTCTTACCGGAAGAAGAGAATTGTGAAGGGAGTAATTTAGAATATAAATATTAAGTAGTTAAAATCTTGTTAGTTAATTTAAATATTAATTTATAAATTATTTTATAAATTTTTATTAATATAAAATTATTTTAGATATTCATATTTTTTGTTTTTAAAATAATATTTAATTTAATTAATATAATAATTAATTATTTTTTATTTTAAAATTCAATTACTATTTATTTATTGATTTTAGTGACTCTAGATGCGCCATTGATAGATAGTTGTATTTTTTCTCAGTTTAAATGACTTAGTTTAAATAATCTACGGTTTTTTAAATTTTATGAATCAACTTGTAATTTTGAGAAGACCGAATTACGACTCAAAGGGACCCAGTTAAATTATTTTATTCGAACTACTTATTATTACTATTTGTATAAGATTTATTTTCATATAATTTATTATTTATATCTACATTATTTATTGGAGGCCCAATGTCAAATATCACAGGTCGAAATGCAATTGTATTTTTTTTTTCACTCAATGTTATATTCATTGAAGGATGGAAGTATAATAATATTGAAAAGGCTCACTTTAAATAATATCAGTTTAGCTATTATTTTTCTTAATTATAATATAAGTAAGTTTTGTTACGAAAATTATCACTACTCCATTGAATAATACGGTAAGATAACTTTTTAATATATATTTTTTATTTAGATACTTATTATAAATGGATTATGTCTTTCTAAAATTGGCATACATTTTTTTTTCAGTTTTTTAAATTGCATTGTACTGGGGGAAAGAAATGGTGTCTCATAAGTCTCAGTTAGAGGCACACCAAATAGTATAAATAAATATGATTTGCAAATAACTGAAATCGAATTAGGAATAATTAATCAATCCAGTTTAATCCAATTAATTGTCTCTCACTAATAGTTTTAGTTTTCGTCTTCGTGTTGTCAACTACATTGCCAAATATCTAAACATTTTAAATTTTTATCTAATTATTGGTTTGTTGAAAAGCCAAGAGATTTAATAATGGGATCCCTAATTAAACATCTAAACGTAAAATTTTACCAAAAAAAATTCTTTGTAAGTGTCTAAAATTGCCCTGTTCTATTTAGGAGGTAACTATTTATTAGATTAACAACACAAAAATATTTAACTCTCTTCATTCTTATGCCACTGAAAGACAAATCAAGATAAAGTTCAATTTATAAACTACAAGAATGAAAAAATTTAACTTATCCCTACTTTTATTGGATTAAAGTTAATCCTCATGAAACTTACGTTACAAATTTAAGTTACGAGAAATTAAAATATTTTTTATTTTAAAATATAATTTGGATTCATTATTTATTATATTGGATAGTTAAAAGTATTTATTAAGGCAAATTCTTCCTGCACCATATAATTTTAACCTCCACCATATCAATTTTTTAAATTTTCAAAACTATCCTTATTCCAAATTAAAAAAATCCAAAATAATAATTATAATTGAGAAATAACAAATACATGTTGGAAAAAAAATTTTGAACACAACTAAAAATACATTCTGGATAAAAAAATTCAGAATTCAAAAATATGTTCTGAAAATTGAAATCCAAAATATTTCAGATAAAAGTTTCAAAAATAATTTTTCCCATTTTCGTGTAAAGTTATTTTCGTCATTTAGGAGGAATATTTTTGTCATTTTCTAAAGCTGATTGGGTGCATGCCGAAATTGATATGGTGGAGGGAGAAATTGCCATTTACTAAAGTGCAGATTAAATTATGCTGTGGCGAGCCAGCCCAAAGAATTTCGAACATGGGTTAGAACCACAGCCCAATAAGTATCGGATAGAAGGCTTTTCTTCCTGCACCTCCATAGGTTCTTTTGGCACCCCATACATAACATGAAAATACCTTTTTAACCTTCTTGTGCCACCCCCATAAAATAACTTCCGGATTATGTAATCCATACACCGCATTTAAAAGAGACTTCCGGATTATGTAATCCAGAAGTCTTTTTTAGCTTCCGGATTACATAATTCAAAAACTAATCCTGCATCTGAAAAAATACTTTCAGATTATAATCCGAAAGTTTTCTTTTAAATTCATAATTAACTTCCAGATTACATAATCCGAAATATTACAGAAGAATATTTTTGGAAATATGAAAATATATGGAGGTGGAAGAAGAATATATTCGTTAAAACTTATTTCATGGTTGTGAACCGAATCAACTCAAAACATTTCATTTCTTTAGCCAAAAATTAGTTTCAACCTTTCAAAAAAATATATTAAGCAGCGAGAAATTTCAATTCGAAATTATTTTGTTCATCCAGTTAAACATATTAATTTCTTAATGACTTTGATGTCCGATTTAATTATGAGAATTAGCATTAGTTAATAATTAAGTAGTTTTTATATTTTTGTAAAGTCTAAGAATTAATTAATTAATTGGAGCATATGATGGATGTTTCAAACTTTGAAACCAAACTACTATTTTAGTATCAAAAGATCATTGAAATATACAAATGTGAAACACATTACATTCATATATTTGTCTTAAAAAAAAAAACTCATGAAAACAAGTACAAAATTTCACTCATAACCCAATCATGACAAAAAGTCGTGCAAAGTTCGTTTCCTTCATCATATCCTAACTAGAGTTTGATCTCAATTGCTTTTTTTTTTTTTTTTTTTTATCTTTGTTAATAGCTAAGGTTGATGATTGTTCTCAAATACATTCTTCAATAACTATAAAATATATTTTTTTAAATCCTTTTTTTTAATTTGAAATATTTTGAAATATTTGGTAATTTAAATAACTAAAATTGGATCATTCAAATTTCATAGACTAAAATATAATTAGAATAATATCTAATTAAAAAGTACGAAAAAATTATGTTTATAAAATTTCTTCTTTAGTACGAGAAGAACTTGAGTATTAGGGTTGAATCTCGGTATTGATTAAAAATTACTAATTGAAATGCATTTGTCAATTCATTGTGTTTTATTGCATTTGCCTACATAAAAGATAACAAGAGAAATTACATTTTTTATTCTATAAATCTTTGAGATATATGTTTACGATATCGATTTTGTATTAATTAGAAATATTTTTATTTAATTTAATAAATTATGAACTTCTCTTTTAATTTACTACTTGTAATTTTTTTTATATTGTTTTGTGTGAAAAAATATTGTAGTATTTAATTGAGACTATAAATATTTTTTAGAGAAAATAAAATTTGACAGTAATCAATTCAAATTTTAAAAAACTGAAAAATAATCATGTTCTTACAATTTATAATTATTGTAGATTTATACTAATTACATAAAACATTTCTTCGTACAAATGTTAAATGTAAATTAATCTTATATATTAGAAGAACCATTTATTATTCTGATATATGATATGACATTGTTAGTGTAAATTTACTATTAATGTGGCCTTTTTATAATGTAGATATTGCAAATGTTTAGTTTTTAAAAAAGACTATGCATATAATTTTCAATATTATGTAATGCATGATTCAATTATTAAATTTATCTAATTCATAGTTTTTTTGAAAATGATTAAACAAAATAAGTATTTCAGACTTTTTCTTATTAAAAAAAAACCCTTACACATGCATTGTTGAATACGACGGAATTGATTTTTAAAATATTTATTTAACATTATATTAGTCTCAACTAATATATAGAACAAATTAGTTAAGAAGGGTGGAACAACAACTTGCAACAAAAATAACACCAATTTGAAGCCAAGAGTCAATGCTACCAAACACATTATTTTATCATCCTCAATTTCAAATCACCACCTTCTTCCCCATTTAATCTCTTTCTCCCCCCACAACTAATTTTAGATCAAATTTCTCAAGAAAAAAAATCTTAATTAAAAGCTTTGAATGGTTATTTTTTAAAATGTAAAAAAATATTTTCCTTAAACAGTAATTTAAAAATGATACCATAGTATTTTTTCTTTTTGCAAAACTTATAGAAAGAGAGCTTTAGTTAAAAATATTATTAATACAAACAAAGAACGGCTTTTGTCATTTATTGACGCTGACAATACTTTTTAATTTGTTTTATAATAATGTCCAAATGGATGAAATATGATAAGAATATAGAAAGTCAATTACTTTGACTTTGATGATACTGATCTCATTACATCTCATAATGAAAAATCTCGGTAATTTAGTTATCGTTTATTAAAGAATACTTTACAATTTAAATATAAGTAAATTTTAATTACTTTATTTCATTTAAAAATATTTTTTAAAACACACTAAACTTAATTAATTTCTGACTTTTACTTCATTTATTCAAAATCTCAAAACTTCAAGTGTATCATTGAGCCATTCTAAACTCAATTTATTATTGTTAGGAAAAATAAGGTTCCAACTATATCTCAAAGTTGCGATTTTTGAGGAAAAAGAGGATGTGGACAAAATTTTCCTTTTTAAATCAAGAGTGTTATACAAGTTTATAAATATAGTAAAATATTAAGTTTATGCTAATCCAATTATAAACTATCATGTATTGACAAGTTTATTCATTTTTATAATAATTATTATAAAATGAACTAACTCACAAAACTGTTTTATATCATTTTTAGTACATAACTATTACACTCTTTTAAACAAGTAAATTAAGGAATATTCACTGTCATTTCCTTGTTCCTTATAAACCTCAAATTGGAAAACACACGCTATCCATTGTCAACGAAGAACAGGGACACAAACCTTGGCTTCCAAACTATGGTGCATCATTCAAACCTTATTTTAATCATTTTAAAAATGGGTTAGTTTGTTTTTCTAAAATTCAAACTGAAGTTAGAGTATATCCATAGCTGAGAACAGAGATGAAAGAAGGATTGAAAAGTAACAGAGATCTTAGAGTAAAGTAATAAGGAAAAGCAAATTATATATATATATATATATATATATATATTATATGAAGAGAAATTTAAATTTTATCTCAATCTTATAAGGTGAAGTTTTTACTTATATTACTATTTACCGATGAGTTCATAAACATAATAAATTCTGATTTTTTTATTAGAAAAAAATATATAAAAAAAATAAAATGGTACTTGGATACCCAAATCCATCTGCTGATAATCAATTATACATAAATAAAATTATAAAAATGTCCATCCAAAATCATGATGAATCTACAAACTTCTTTCTCATATTTCACTCGTCTTACAATCATGATGAACCTACAAACTTCTTCCTCATATTTCACTCGTCTTACAATAAACCTATATAAGACATATATAAAGTCACCAAAAATTAAAATATTAAACCCGTAACAAAAAAAACTCAAAAAAAAAAGTCTTACTATGATAGATTCTAGATGACTATGAAAACATATATATTAAAAAATAGAAACATTTTATAATTAAAATGAAATTTACATTTATTTATAAGCTATTAAATATTTTTATCATGTCCAACAATATATTAAATTTAAAAAGTTAAATTTCATCGAACATGGATTTAGTGGCAGAAGAAAAATGAGATTGAATTGAAGAAGGTGAAAAGTTGTGGTTGTGCGTCACATTTGCCTGCGGGCGGCTACAGAGGCAGTACAACGTAGGAGCCTAACGTATTACAATGTACAAACAAAATCGGCAACCAACCCATTAGAATAGTAATAATCCTCCCTCCAACATTATTTTATTTTGGTTCAATTCAATAACTTTTCTGGGTTATACACGCATTCTTGGTCAGTTTAATTTTTTTTTATCATGCTACTAGTCATTTCAATAATCAAGTAAAACAAACTCTTAGCTAAACAATTACGATTCAAGCACACCAGCAGTCAAATCAAAAACACACAACTCATTATCTATTACATAAAAGATTATCTTTATACATTTCCTATTCACAAATATGAACTGTAGCTAAAGTGTCAACGGTCGTAGTTGTAGGCTATTCAGATTTCTCCATCTCAATCTCAAATTCTGTGTCTTTATATATCAACCCACCTTTCTATTCTTTCGCTATAAACCAATTTCGTACTTTTCCATTTTTCACCAAACATTTCCACACATTGATTTCTTGAGTTGAAGCTGAACTAAGATGAGACCTGATGCAAAGTTGTGTGGCTTTCATGAGCACCCAAAGAAGGTGATCAATGGTTATCGTCCTTCTCCTTTGGTGATCAACAAAGACTCCCACATGATACGAAAGCCTTCAGCATGTGTTGATGCACAAACCAAACTCCAGAGGCCACAGAGGATTACTCCCATCATCATTTACACTGAATCACCCAAGGTTATCCATACCAAGGCTAAAGATTTCATGGCTCTTGTTCAAAGACTCACGGGTAGGTCAAGCACCAGTGACAACGTCTCCACTGCTTCACTGCCTCATGACACCTCTGAGAATCTTGGATCATCTTTGTCTGACGGTTCCAACAACAATAGTAATGAAACAAGTTCAGCTCTCAGGAGGGGTGGTGAGAATTTGTTCCAGAGTGGTGCAATTGTTCCTTGTAGCCCTTCTCATCTGGATTTTGCTGATATGCCACTTTTCACTCCAAATCCTTCTGATCTCTTTTGCTCATCTCGATCATCAGTGTTTAAATATTCTGATTCCCCATATGGGGTTTTGGGAAGTTTGATATCCCCTTCCGCTTTGGAATTCATGAAAGAACTCTCTGAATACTGATACCAATTCCTTTGGGTGCACGTTTTGTTCATATTTGCTCGAGGGTTCAGCTTGGTCCGTTAAATAATAGTTCAGTTTCTATCCTGAAATAGGTTGGTCCCTTTAGCCTATTTTGTTTCTTCTGTAAATTTTGTTGTATTAGTGTCACGCAGCTGAACAACTATGACACTGGCTACCATCAAATTGTGAATCATAGGGAGATTTAATTCAATTCATTCTTTCTGAACATGAGAAGAATATGTTCATCAGTTTGGTTTTTTTGTGTAATTTCATTACCTGTTGTATTCTCTTTTCATGCTCCTCTTTCGTTGCATAAAAACTGCGAATCGATCTGTAATCTTGTTTCTTCTTTGCATTAGATACGCAAGCAAGCGTTTATTTCCTAATTCCCATTTCATCAGTTGTGTATATAATTATTGGATCTGTTTCAGACACACATTTGGTCAGTCAATACAAAGACAATTCTACAAGGTTCTCGGATCACTGTCTGGTTTGGTATTTTTGTCAACATACTACTTGAGTTGTTTTGTTTAAATTTTGCTAGATTTGTAACTTCAAAAGCAAAGTCAACTCCTTGGTTATCATATCATTTTCTTTCCTACGACTTCAATTTTTTTAATGATGTTTTACTAATATTTAACATTTGCATACAGTTGTAACTGATCATAGCTCCACCCACCTCCATAGTATCTGTTCTCCTTCTTCTCCTTACAGATCAGTTAATTAAGAACAAAAGGAGTGCTTTGAAAACATGGTAATAATATATAAATGATAATATAGCAAGACAGCTAGTAATTAATATGAAAATATCTGTTACTTAAATTAAATGGTTTATTCTGATAGCTAACAATGACTAGGCTTTGAAATTAGCATCAATGTGTAGTATGATTATGATAACACATTTAGGAAAAATTGATTGGACCATTTGCCATTTATATTTAATATTATTGTTGAAGGAGACAAAAGATAATTGCTATAGACATTTGATGCTAAATCTTAGAGGCTGGTCCAGATGGAACTTTTTTAGTTGAATAAATTTGCAGAGCTGAAGTCTTCGTTTGACTAGAAGCATAAACCTTAATTGGTGTTGAAATGAATGATAGAATTTCAAGCAAAATATATATTATAACAGCTTAGCAATGGCGGATACGAGAGAACACAAAATATTGACTTTGGCAGTACATGTACACACAGGAACATTTTTTTATGGAGAGGCATTGCCTTTAACACCAAATCAACACAAAAAAATGAAAGTCTGTTGCAAAAATTATGGGTAGTAATTGGAATAACCTGGCGATAATTTTCATTTCGATTGTTAAAAGTGTGATATCTTAAAATCTTATTAGGTAATACTAGAATTATTATATTTTGATATATTTTAGTAAGGATAATGAATCTATTACAACTTCAACAATAATGTTAAAAGATCAATGTGATTACTTCAATAATAACTTAAAAATTATTCACTATTTTCATCATTCATTTTCTTGTTTTTAACCGTCAAAAAGTAAATTATTCGTCAAAAATATTATATTAAAAAAACTAATTGAATTCAAAGATTTTATATAGAGCAGACTAAGTTTATAAAATTGCACACAAATAAAAGATCTAATTGATAATTTATTTTATTGAACAATGGTTTAGCTAAAATAAAAGCGAATGTCCAACTGTAAATAACATGCTGATTAAATATTTATTTTTGGGAAATTTTTTAAAATGTTTTAATTGTGTAAAATTTGATATTAAACACGATGTATTTTAACAAAGTTATTTAACAAAGATATTTTTTACCGCACACATGATTTTAGTTTTAAATATGGTTCTTTAATTTTTGTAAACAAGGTGGAAGATTCCGTGGCACAGGTGAGACAAAGGTTAACACATTCTCATCATTATAACTTTGATAGAGCTTGAGAAGAGACAAATAAGAAAACAACATTTGAAGAAACGTTTGACGGGGGCATGTTGTAGCATTTGATATAAAGAAATTATATTGACGAGGAAAGGATTGTTGAGTTCCACGGTCGCCTTCAATGACTTGAATATGAATACCAAAACAATCATCACTTCTTTGTAATTTCCCAACATAAGATATGGATTTCATTTTCATCAAAATAATAAATGTGACTCACTAGTTAAAAAATGACTTAAAATTCAAAGAGCAACCCCGCCACCCTATTAACAACTATTAATTGAGTATACATATACTAGGGGTTCTAGGTACCAATCATAGCATGAGAAACTCGCTGAAGGTACCTTTGGTGAGATCTAAGACAAAACTTTAACCTGTGCCAAGGAGAAGACTTCAATATAGTTTACCACTCTTCCGTTGAATAAACAATTATTCTTATACCTCCAAATCTCGCTTATCAACACAATCCAAACATTACCCAAAATAAGATTGACTGAAGTGGTCACTTCAAGAATTTTAAATTGCTCGAAATGTGACCTAGGAGAGAGAAGATTTACCAAACTCACTCCTAACCATGGGTAACAAAGATTCCAAGCAAGCCAAACGACTCTGCAACCGAAAAACAGATGACTTGTCGACTCCTCTAACACCTTACACAAGCAACAAAGATTACTTTCAACCTGAACGCCTCGTCTCTCCAGGTTGTCCTTGGTAGCGATCTTGTTTTCAATCACCCTCCAAAGCAGTGACATGAGTTGAATGAAAAGCCTTAATCCTCCAGAAAAAGTTGAACATCCTCGAACAATCCTCTGCTTCCTCTCCCCTTAATAAACCGTAAGCAGACTTGACAGAAAACTCTGCAAACTCAACCCTTCCAAACCCTTCTGTCCTGAGTCTCCAAGGTGAGGCTCTTACAGGATACCACCTAAAACAATTGACATACCTAAGACTCTTTCCAAGCAAAAAGTCTCATTCTCCAAGTTAGGTTCCACTGTCAAACATTATTGACCCAAACTCGCTTAACTTGCCTCCTTATTGTCAAACAGAGATAACAACCTTAAAAATCTATTTTTCAAGACTCCATATCCTACCCACTCATCTTCCCATAACATAATATTTCTTCCTTTTCCAACCTCCCAATTATTTATTATTGAAAACGATAACTAATAATAGGAGACCTTGAGTCTTGAGTATAAAATGTTTTCATTCTAACAAAGTTTATTTCATACTGGTATCACAAAGATTCAATTAATATACCTAATATAAATATATTAGGTATGAAGATGAAGGGAAAAAAAGAGAAAGTAATAAACTTATTAGTAAAATGTATGGTATTTAAAATTTGTTTATGCATCTGTATACTCTGCAGTTTCTGCATCATAGTATGCCGCAGCTGTTAAGCAGCCCTTATATCTGCTATGTTGCTTTAGTCACATACTTCTACTGCTATTGCAAACTCAATTCAGCATAATCTTGGGTTCAATATACTTCTGAATTACGGCTGCCATTAGTACTTTTAGCTTTTTGATTAACAATTTATTGTAAGTTGAGTTGCAGATCCAGTTCTTTAGGCTCTTCTTGGGACTCTCTGCTTACATGCTACATATATCCTACTGCCTCAGCCTAGTATATATATATATTTCAAGATATGTCTTAATTTTATCTCTTACAGATTGTTAATTTTACATGTCATATCCAATAATTTTGACGTGATGTCCAAAACTTTATTATTTTTCAACAAAATACTGATACAGAGATTTGAATATAAATGAGAAAAAAAGATTTAATTCCCACAATTAAATATTGGTGGATGGAAATTATACAATTATTATAATAATATATAAGAGGGAAATGTATAATTATATGTTATTGTACTACCAGAAGTCCGAAACACCGAGTTCGTATTCAAAACTTTCAACATCTCATCTTATCGACCTTTGACTTAACTAATTACATAAACTTCGAAATCATGATTAAGGAAATATGAATGGGACATAAGTATGCATGGGCCTAGTATGGGCCTCCTTACTCTCAGGAGCCCAAGAAAAAAAATATAAATAAGTAAACACTCTTTGAATAAAAAGTAATAAACATTTTATTCTTAACACATAACTCTATTATAAAACTGTATCTAATTTCATTGTAGGTAAAACTATGTTATATTTACACAGCTTTAAACTTTTTTAAATTGTATTTTTCGTATAATATTCTATAACATTTTTTCTTTCATTCATCGAACACTTTTATGCTAACCCATTAATACTAAAATGTTAGGAAATTTATACAAAATCTAATAAATAATTTTCATTGTCATTTCTACTGTACATGAAAGAAAAGGCTGTACAAACAAATACATTATATTTTGTATTTAAATTTTTACAGTGAAAGAATTTAACCATCACAGATCGAGGTGCGAATCCGTTACATTTTCCAACGGCGACTTCGCCTTTCTGATGTCACCAACCGTCACTCCATAACGGCCGTCATCTTTGACGAAAACCTTGTGCACTTCGCACAACTCAACTCCAACGGCCTTTCCAAGGCTCGGTCCCCACTCAGCCATCACCGCCGGTATCCGCTGTCGGAGCCGCGCGTCCCAAACCCTCACCTCTAATTTACCCGCCGCGTTTTCTCCGGCGGAAACCAACATCGTCTGATTAGGGCGCAGTCCGGTCTCTCCGCCGTAAATGGACACGACGCTTTCACTGGAGGAAGAACATGAACGGTCAAAATGGTCAAAGCCAAACCCTAGCCCAAACCCTATGGAGTCCCATAACTTGACGACGCTTTTCGTGTTGGCGATTTCCGAAAGCGACAAGAAATCACCAAAGCTAGGACGTCGAAGGAACGGAGCATCGTCGTTTGAAGGACCTCTCATTCTGAAACAGTAGTTGGCTCTCTCTTCTTCTTTTTCTTCTTCGTGGTCTTCAAGCTCCGACACTGAGGATGATGCATCATCGTGGTCGTCATCTTCCGTATCGGTGTAATCATAATCGGCGATGATGAGAGGAATGGAAGTCGTGGTGTAGCGGAAGCGGAGAATGAGAAGGGTGGCGAGAAGGGTGAGAATGAAAGGACTCCATTTGCAGAAGAAGGTGTAAGCTAAGGAAGGAGGTTGAAGGTGAGAGAGGAAATTTAGTGTAAGCATGTTGTGGAAATGGTGAGAGAGTATATGAAAGAGAAAGGAGAAGAGTGTGGAAATATATATATATGAAAGAGAGAGAGAAGGAGAAAGGATGAGAGTGCATAGGTGGAGGTAGGTGGATATGTTCTAAGTTTGGAACAATCCCTTGGAACATTTCAATTCCACGTTACTTGTTGTTTCTGGTTTTTATACCCACATTTATCTCGTGCTGAATAAATGCTTCAAATTGCAAACTCTAAGACAGCAAAAATGGCAAGACCAAACCAAAGCACAACAATCTGTTGCATGGAATTCATTCTCCGTCATTTACTACAAATTTCTCTTCTGACCGTTTCGACATTCTCTGCCTTCACATCATACCAAATATTTTATTTTATCATTTTCAAAATTTACAATAATCTAATTTAATATCTTATTATTAAAAAAATAGGTGTTTAGGAAAATAATTAGATATTAAAACATCTTTTTATTTCATATTATAATTTTTTTATTTCACATAATTTCGATAACCACATATTTCATATTTTTATATATATCTTGTGAAAATTGGACTAATTAATTTTTATGATTTTAATATTATATACTTCTCATCCGGATTTCAGATTTAAAGTTTAAGGTTTATTAATTATATTATTTATTTATTTATATATATATATATATATATATATATATATATATATATATATATTTTTTAAATCTATTAATTATTTTTATTTTTTATTTTTTTTTTTTT
>Ga0123342_1001966_pt1 | contig 34478 bp, 20 predicted proteins | sample Turbeawhitnodule_FD_89960 | JGI IMG/M metagenome (GOLD analysis project Ga0123342, IMG submission 89960) | Root nodule microbial communities of legume samples collected from Mexico - Turtle bean Mexico white nodule | ecosystem: Host-associated > Plants > Roots > Nodule | place: Mexico: Nepantla... | reverse complement strand
TTATTTTTTATATAATTTAATTAAAATATTTAAAAGAGCAAAAAAGAAAGGTGCAAAAAAAAAAAAAAAAAAAAAAAAAAAAAAAGAGGAAAGTGAGGAATGGAGAAAAATAGAAAACGGAAAAAAGGGTTTAAAAAGGGGCAAAAGTCAAAAGACGTCATAGTAATCTTCACCGTTTATCGAACCAAACAGAGACCAATTTATTAGAGACATCAAATGTGCAATTCCCGAGGCTTCTTCTAGTAACGTCTTCTCACAATTTTCCTACACCTAAATGCAAGTGCTTACTTCTACTTTTATATTTTTTAATTTATTATTTAAATAAATTTATGTTCTTGACCGGGTTTGGGATAGAAAATGATTGTTTCTGTTTTCACCTTCGGTCGGTCCACGATACTCCAAGCTTTATGTTACACCTTCCTCCTTTCGGTTGTCTGGATTATACAGGCGGGAATGGTACCTGCAAAAGGCACTCTAATCCTAAAGTCAGTCGGAGTGTTAGCACTCAGGTCTCAGAGTACTGTAGATAATGACGTACATTTTCTATGAAATGCGTGTTATTTATATTATATTAATGGGTCTTCATTGGTAGGTCGAATTAGGGAATCGGTTCGTGTTTAGGGTTGCGCTAATCAGTCATTAACTATGGATTAACCCTGTTGACTTGGTCAACCATTGACTCAACGTTTAGGATCGATCGGCCACGTGTCGTAACGTGACCTTCTCACCATGGTTTAGGCGATAACTTGGTCCGAGTGCTGACCGACTCACTTGGTCGTCCAGTCATACTAGTACAACTTATATTACGATCTATATTTATTTTATAAATAATAGTTATATTTAAAAGTATCTGTTTTATAATGATTATTTGTTATTTTTAAAATGAATCAAAATGACTTGTTGGTGTTGTACAAAATTGGAGATAACCTAATAATTACAACACATTACAAATTTTTGACTTGCACTCAATTATTGTGAGAAAAAAGATAAAAGTGTTGTCCACATTTTGAATTTTGGTTTTTCTTCTTCTCCATTTGTATGCACCTTGTGTTGTGGTAGTTGAAGTTCTATTTTTTTTAGTGTCTTAATTGCGTTTTCTTGGACCCACTTGTTTCAGCCAAATTCTTCCTAAGCTGTACTAATTTGAATCAGGATTCTGTTATCTTTTTAAAAAAATTAAAATATTTTTGGAATTTAAAAAATATAATTCAAAAATCAAAATCTCGTATTAAAAAAATAAATTCAGTATATTCTAAAAAAGAAAATTTAGAACACAAAATCTGAAAATGTATTTTAGAAAAAAAAATTATAAATATATTCCAAAAATTCAAATCTAAAAATGTATTTTAGAAAAAAAGTTCCAAAAAATAAAATCCTAAATCTATAAGTTAAAAATATAATTTGAAAATACAAAACCCTCTAAACCACAAGAAAAATGAGAACTCCCACCACCGTGCATGTGAATAGAGAAGAGGGAAAACCAAAACCTAAAGGATAATTTTGTCTTTTACTTACAATAATTGGGTGAGGTCCAATTCGTATGTTGCGAAAAGCAATAGCCTTTAATAGATTATATGTCAAACCAGAGCAACCCATTCAAAAGTGGGCTTAAATGGAACCACTTAAGGTAATTTCTTCCTGCACCTAATCAATTGTGATTGGCACCCGACAAACATTCTAAAACTCAATTGTACCCTTGTCATGTTTATTTTGAAAAAACTTGTAGGGTGCGTTGATGCAGATGATGCCCTCAAACCTTTGCGCAACAATAGACAACCTTCGCGTTCCTGGCTTCGTCTTTGTTCAAGGGGTCCTTCCACTCAACACTACGCTGCCGGAGAAATGTTAACCAAGGTGCGAGGATGCGAACGCTCATGCGAGAGATGGTGTTGGGTACGAGAATGGCAGAAACGAACTTAGGTGTGTGATTGGGTGCAAAAATCACTAAACCCTAATTTTATTTTCATTAAAGGTAATTCGATACTTTCACAAATGCAATTTGATGCATGTCCAATTTGATTGGTATAGGGAGAATCAGCCACCACTTAAAGGCTAATTCTCCCTGTACCAACCAATTATGACCTACACTCCACGGTAAAAAAATGTCTATTTTATCTTTATTTTTTCGGATATTTATATTCATAACACAAATAAAATAATTCTGAATATATAAATTTAGAACTGAAATGTATCTTTCAAATATAACAATTCACAGCACACTAATATCTTTTAGATACTAATCTGAAAGTTTTTTTCATTTTAAATGCAAAAATCCAAAAAAGATGACAAGGATAATTTAAATTTTTTAAAAAAATAGTGCATATCAAAATTGATATAGAGAAAATTCAAGTTACATCCATGGCATCAACTTCTTATAACCAATAAAATGAAATGAACTTATCATGTTATGATTTTAAAAAAAAAAATCCAATAAAAATATTTTTAATCAAATACGCTTTAAACTTGCGGATGCTTATAAAATACAAATTTCTTCACCTAATTCGAGACACATTTATATCTTTATTTATCTCAAAATTTATTATGCACCTTATTTTTGCATCTTTGAAATATATTTTTTCAAAATGTAAAAATAAATTGCAAGTTAAACACTTCCGTTTACAGTGACTAGTTAATAAATTTGATTATTAATTCCAAATTCTTTTTTCTTCTTGGAATCCTAAAAAACTAATAACAATTGATCTAGAGATAAGAAAATAATTAATTATTATCTTAATTAAATTAGATATATTTTTATAAATTAAAAAATATTAATATTTAAAATAATTTATATTATTAAAACAAATCTAAAATATTTTTAAATTGATATGAAAAATTATCTACTAAAATTTTAGTACTATTTATTTTATATTTTAACGTAATTTTTAATTATATGTATTAAGTTGCATGATCTAATTATTAAATAAGGTAAGCGAGGATATTATCCTTATAAGATATAACTAGATGTCTCCTAATGGAAAAATTTAGGTGAATTTGTAATGTTTATTTTTATTTATTTTTTAATTTATGATTTCCTTTTTTTAGGCTTGAAGATTTATAAAATTCGTAATTTTGGTTTAACTTTTTTTATATTTTTTTTCTTTATTTAATTGAACTTGAAATCTAACATACTCATAAGATATTATTAAGAAATAATTCAATTAACTAAAATGTGACACATAATAAATAAATTATGAAAATACTGGAAAAAATAAGATGGTCAAAGTCACATAAAAAAAAAATCAAGGGAAACAAAATTACAATTTTGTCAGAATTTTAGCATAAAAATGATTCTGATAAAAAAAAACACTTAATTCAAATATTGCATGTATCAATTACTTTATTCTCACAAAATTGTTAAAAAAGTTATCAATTGATGCTTGAATTGCTGGTTTTTCTAAAAGTTATGAATTGAAATTAAAAAATAGGTTTAAGTTATTGAAAAGGTCCTCTACTTTTTTTTGTTTTGTTCATATTGGCTGTTATCTTTTAAAAAGTTCAATTTAACTATAAACAAATTTATAAAATTCTCTCATATATTTTTTAAATTTTATTTTAATTTATGTATAAACTAATTTTCTAAAATATTTAAGAAAAAATATTTGTGAAGAACCAAGTCTCATGGTGTTAATGTTGCCTTGTGTAAAAGTAATAGTAAAATCTTGTATAACTAAATCATTAAATTAAAATCATATGTAAATAATATTTTCTAGTACGAGTAAAATAAAAAATATATATAATTATATGCAAAGGAATGTTGGTTGAGATTTCTTCTCATATGTCACTACATAAATTATGATAATGTAAATAAATATTCATGCATACTACTCAAATAAATAAATAAAAACAATCTTTCATTAACCAAAATCAATCTATTCCAATAAAATATTTGTCTTTTTAAAAGAATCAAATTTCTTAGTTCTCATTGAATCGATTTAGAATACTCCTATGGAAAAAGTATTTTCATAAATTATAAAATAGAAAATAAGATAAAACTATTTTTGCATGAACTATAATCTACTTTCATGAAGCATTCTAAAGAACTTCCTAAAACAAGATGAAAACATATTGAATAAATACAACATTTTTCCATAAACTCTTTCAACTACATATCAAATATGACACAGATAAATTATTTTAAAAGAAAACACAATGCAAGATTAGTATTTCACATTTAATCATTTACCTTGTAATCCATAGATGAATCACATCATAAACCGAACAAAAAGCAAAAGAATATGAGCAATGTGTAAAAAATTTGATAAATGTATAAAACAAGCCTTATAAACTACAGTTAAGAAATGTTCCTTTATCCACACCAATAATCTCATGTGTCACTTTAACATGAGATCATTGGCTTCTACAAATAAACAAAAAATGATAATAAGAAATTTGGCTAAGGCTTAAGAAGATGGGCCATTTAGAAAAGCAGCATAGCACCAGAAACTTCAGCTACAATTCAGCAGAAAATTCTGATTAATGGTGCCACTTTCCTTGGCCTCATTGTTCATCTTCTAAGCTAAAATATTTTTGATACAAGTCTCATGTTTTCAAGCCCTTGATACATGGCTCATGTTTTCAACCCTGTTGTCTTACAAATGGGACACAGATTCTTATGCATTAGCCACTGCTTAATGCATTCGGTATGGTAATCATGCCCACAATCCAGTGACCCTAAAGCATCTCCATCTTTGTACTCCTCCTGCACATAACATAACACAAGTTATTACACCAATCTGCACAAACATGCATAGAACAAAAGTAATCACAGGTTATATATAACATGAACATGCATGCTGAGGAAAAAGTAACATGTAGCCAAGTTTACCTGACAAACACAACAGGGTTCTGCCTCATGCTGAGGACCTGGTTTAGCTGAATACTTCTTATTTTTCATGTGTTTTAATATGGTCTCCTCATTCAAGCCAGTGCTCACATTTCCAATGCGTTCTTCCAAAGCCAATAGCTCCTATTACATTCATAAATGCTACTCGATAAGAAACTCACAAAAGGGGGTGCAAGATTGAGAGAAAAACACCACTGAGTGACTTGTAACTGGGAGAATAGAAGGTGTTAAAAAATGTGTGGCTAATTCTACCATGTGAATTTGAGAGTAATTTGTTCAAATTCTGATGTACTAAGTGATATCTAAATATAATATTTTGTTCTTGATTGATAAAAAAAACCCTCAAAAGGAGACACAGTAGTAAGTTGAAATAAGTTTTTACCTCATAAGACATGTTATCAACATCAAGTCGCATATCCCTGTGTCGATCATGAATATCAGCAATTCCAGCGAACACTGAATGGTCCAGGATCATAACATCCTGTCATAAAATCAAACCACATGTCTTACAACACAAACTTAGTATCAGCTTTCAAATCACATCACTTTCCAGCTGCTTGATTTTGTTGGTTGCAGATGTAATTTCCCCAAATCAAAACAAAATCCATTGAAATATATAAATTTCAACTACACCCTAAGCAGTTTCCATTTGCAGGCAAATCAGAAGATCTATACCAACAAAACTTATTGCACATGATCGAACTCATGCTAGTATCCAGACTCCCAAACTCTTACACAAAGAAACAAATCACTAGATCTTTTATTATATTTTGAACTCCACAGCCAGATTTCATGGCCTCAACATCAGTTGAACATCCTAATATTTCTTGGATTCCAAGCAACATTCTAAAGAAAACATAAGCACGCTGAGATCACTACAGATTACATAAAACACAATTTCATATAGGAAAAATCAGGCTTATTTTCTATAAAAGAACAAAGTATACAATTTGTTTAACTTTAACCTTTCTTCTACTCATTCTTACCGATTATTGTTTGTTCTGTAATGTCCATCGGATATGAACAGAAAATTCCTTGGTAACTTAACAATTCAATGGTTACAACAGATAAACAATAAAAGAGGACAAGCAAACATATACAAAAATTGAACCAGTTTGAAGCAACTGTGGCACTGTTAACAGAAGATAAAAAGGGAGCCAATAAAACTTTACTCAATATCAGTGCATTGTAAACATATATCATTAATTTGAAATAAAACTAACCTCAAATCGTAGGTTCCCACCCCTACGCATGAGGCCCAATACATTGCGGAGCTGCACAAAAGCAAATGTAAGTCCAAGAGAACAATTATTCGTTAAAAGAAGATAAAAATACTGCAACTCAAAAGGGTAGCAATAACAGAGCTTGGAAATTGTCATCGTTTAGCCAAAGTGTGACTATTGACATACTTTCTCAAAGACTTCATTTTTTGCTTACTAGAAATCATTATAAATTGTTAAATTCAAAAGGCCCGAGCCTAAGATCAAATATTTAATTCAATGAAAAAAAGTAATTTTTTCAAAGAAAAAGAGGTTGATATCTCAGATGCCTCCATTCATCCAAGAAACACAAAAAAAGAAACAGTCTTTTCCAGCAGTTCAAACTGCAATAATGATATGCGAGAGAAGAGTCGAATACATTATACACACCTCAGATACAAGTCTACTACTTCCTTCACCAGCAGCAGCCAATGATCGTAAAGAGTACTGAATTCCAAATTCACCATCACCTTGCCTCTCAAATGGGTTTACCCCAGATGAAGTAGAAGGGCCACGGAAGGAAGCATAATTGTTGCTTGAACTTCCAGCAGCTTCCAAACCAGGAGAAAACAAAGACCGGCGAACAAATTCCGATAACCTGCGAGGATACTGCTGAGGATTCGGGCGAGAAACCCACGCCGGAGCAGATGGTGGATTGACAGCTGAATTTGAGCCTGCCCTCGATGAAGAACCAACATTTCCTGGAATACTTAAATTTGCACTATTTGAAGCTCTAGCTGGATTTCTAACCACATTTCTTAAATTGGTTGCAGGCACAAACATGGGGTATTCTACAATGTTTCTAGGCATACTTCTTGAACTTGGTTCCTCGTTTGGTAAATTATTTCTATCTGCGCATATAACCGGGTTTGAAGGATGATTGTTTGCTGAGCTTGAACCTCCATTCCACCTGAATGGCTGCACATTCCTTGGTAAAGCTGGAACATGGATTACAAGGGGCTGGCTTTGAGGAACCATAGTATCAACAGGTGGTGCTGACCTCAAGTCCAAAGAATTATCAACAGGGTGAAACCTTTGCAACATTGGAGAGGATGAAGAAACACCAGAATTCCTAATAACACTCCCACTTGAGATTGCAGGGGGGGGAACTGAAATTTGTTGACTTGAAGGATTTATCCTCACACGAAAATTCCTGTGGAAGTTTTCTGAGCTTCCTGCAACATTTGACCAAGGAATGCTCTCAGAAGCTCCATCCCCAGTACTCAGACAGAGTCTTGCATTTACCTGTTCTGTTGAGGCAGATCTGTTAAAACTGCTTCCACCATAATCCTGAGTAGGAAGAGTGTTCCAAGTACTACCATCTGTATGCTGAGTATAGCTAGAACTTCCACCACCTGAAGATTGCCCAACACTTCGTTCAACAGCCTTTCTTTTACAAGATACACGGCGGGTGTCTAGAGAACAACCAGGCCTACCATCAGTATCCTCAACCAAAAAGCCATTAGTGCCAGAAGGAAGCAGAAAAGGACCAGAACCAATTGAAGGTGGAAGATGCTCATTTACCGGTCCACTAGACTTGTTCAAGTTAGGATGTTCCACACGATAGCCATTATCAGTGACAGTGACACTATCTGCTAAGCTTGCATTTAGGTTGAGATTCTGAGGCACCAAGTGAGAATTGGAGCTGCGCATATACATGGAACTTGTATTGACATTGTCCAATGAAAAAGTATTGTTTGGTTCAAAGCGCCTCTCTTCAAGTCTTGGACCAGCTATAGGACCAGAACTTATTGAAGATGATAATCCTACCTCTCCTTTCTGCTCATTGTTAGTAACCTCATTCTGAGTATTACTGGAACTTGGCTCACCTAGGCTCCATCCACTAAGGTTCTGCCATTCATGGTTTATAGGATTTGCGTACGACGGGTTTAAATCACTGGGGGGAAGTGCAAAATGATTCTCTGAAGGATTACGCATATTGTTCCAGAAAATATGTTGCTCAACTGTAGCAGTACTTGATGTATCAAATTCTATGGTTTCTTGCAAGGAACCAATTGTGCCTCTCTGCCCTTGCATTGAAGATATCTAAAGTTTCCAAACACAAAAAAGTTAACTGTATGAGAGGAATCCTCAATGAAAAAGCTCGTCACACACTTGGCTTAGCAAATCTGTCCAACAAGCAAGAAAGTGAAGATTAGGCATTGAAAATGGGCATATCCAATTCACTTCAAGTAAAATGCTGTAAATCACATCAAATAGTGATCATTGTGGCTACTCAGATTCAGATAACTATTTCAAAATGCATAATGTCACCAAAACTCTAAAAGCAACCAGTTATCCTAAGCTTGAAAGCTCCCATTTCCTCTATAATGCATCACAATTGCATATCTATTAGTAAACTGAAAATTGTAGTGGCAGCAGCTGAACATGAAGAAGCTAAATCCATTAGGTGGATAGCATACAAGATTTCTATCAATCACCAGACACATTAGATGGTATCTGTTGAAAGCTGAAAGCCTGAAACCATGATGGGGGACGGGTGAAGCAACCACTGGCAGAGGACTTACCCACCTAAGAGGCAATCATCTGTATTTGTTTCAGAAAATTGTTATACATGAACAGCAACAGTTGACAAAAGAATAGCTCATGTGTTGTGCACACAAATTTTACATCATGGCACAATGAAATGAAACACTTTTATATCATACACACCAATGAAATCAATGTAAAACTAAACTTCCCAAACACTAAGCCGGGGAAGGAGAACAAGGAGAGTATTTTTCAAAAACCACAAGCAACAACCATCACAACTCAAACACCTATTTCATCAGCTAAGGAACCCTACAGTACAAAACCCAATAATGCAGCATTACCAATTGATTAACACCTTAGAAAATTATCCACACAGCAGAGAAAGAAGACCATAACCCCAAGAATAACAATAAAGTCAACTCCTTTTTACAGAACATGAAGAACAAGACAAAAAGAAAAACGTAAAAAAAATGAAAATTTTCGGAGATCAGCAAAACTTTTGCAACGTTTCAAACCAGGGCTGGATTAAACATTTCAACAGCCAAACAAAACCAATAAAGTTTATCAGAGGGGGGAGGGGAAGCTGTAAAATGTTAGGTAACCATTTACACAGCCCAAAAACATTGGGAAAAGGCTGAATACTCCAATCAAACCCCAAAAACATTTTTAAAAGCCCAGAAAAATTCAAACTTTATAGGTTTTGAATCCAAGAAAACCACAGAGTGATCAGACCAAAGGAGATTGAAGAAAAGGGTGCAGGAAAACTTACAGAAAAAAATGAAACAAGGCCGATCTATCTGGGAAAAAAATCATAAGATGACTAATTGAGAGAATAAGCAAAGAAAGCACCCCACCCCTTTGTTGTGGATGCTTTTTTTATTGGATTTGTTTATATTTTTTTTCCGTTTCCACACTTGAGGTGGAAAAAATAAAACAAAGAAAGAAGAAGAACTGGGAAATGGAAAGGGGAAGAAGAAGAGAAAGAAGAAGAAGAAGAAGAAAGAAGAGAAAAGGGTGTTGTTGCTCTTGTTGGAGGATGAAGAAATGATATCAAAAAATGAGATAGGAGAAATGAAAATTTGTGAGGAGAGATTAAAGAGGAGCAGTAATCTTCAATTTAGGAAAATAAAATAAAATAAAATAAAACAAAAGTTGCCCAATAGATGAGAGAGTGTATGCAAAAGTCATAGCCTTGGTGGTGGTAGAGACAGACACACAGCAGCTTCCATCCCAAAATCAATTTCACCATTTTACTATTATTATTTATTATTTACATTCACACACAAAAAATAATTTTTTAGCATAAATAAATACAACATAAAATCTTAAATGAAATATTATTATTAGCACTAATCACATTATTTTACAGTCATGATTATAGTTAATCTCAGCAATTACTGTTACAAAAGATTTCATCTTTCCTTCTTCTTTATTGCTATCTAGTTTATTAAGATTAAAGATAGTAGTAATTAATTTACTTGATGATAATAAATTTATTCTAAATTACATTTTCTTCAGAATCATTATGTTATTAATTAATTAATAATCTTCTTTTTAAATGTTTGTTCAATGCATCCCCTCACTAAATAAAAATCAAAACTTTATGATCAAGTTTATGAAAAAAAACCTTTTTTTATCAACCAAGTAAAAATTAATTATGGTAATTGGTGATTTATTACTTTATTTTTCACTGGGTAATCAATAATGTGACCAAAAGCTGAAAGGGTGTGTCTCTTTGGCAGCTTACCAAATGGGTCCTTCTTTCTTCTGATTTTTTTTCCATGAAATTAAGAAATGCATCATCTTTCTCTGCCTTCTGTCTCCATACACAACAAAATAACATAATGCTAATAAATGAATAGTCTTGCCAACACAAACCCCACTTCTGCACAAAATTTTAGTATACTCAAAAGTTTTAAAAAATTCAAACTTTAATTAATTTCAGTGTTCCTGCACTTTGTTTTTAATTCAAACTGTTTTAAAAATTATATTTTTACAAATTCATCAAAGTGGGCACAATAAAATAATAATAATAATAATAGTAATAATAATAATAATATTATTATTGGTTGTTGTTGCATTACATCTCCTTCACGCCAAGCACCCACTTCTCCATGACCATTTCTCTTTTACCATGTCATTTCACATTTACACTGTCACATGCTCTTTCTTTTTTTCTTTTTTCTTTTGTTTTTTTTTTGTTGATTTTGATTTATTAATAAATAATAGTGCACGTGGCTTTGGTAATAATATCTAGGGTCCACAAGGGATGACTTGCATTTTTCCCTCTTTTCTCTATTTGTTGTGTCCAAAATCTTGGTGCTTGTTTGGATGAATTTTGACTAACTATTTATGGACTTAATTTTTTGTTGGTGTTGTTTTGTCTTTCTCCACACACATGATAGTGATATGTTCATACCCTTGTTTTGGTTGGGTGAAGAACTTAGAAGGGATAAATAGTAAATAAAAATGACCAAATGTGAAACATCCTAGGAGGGTCACTAAATTTTGTGTCGGTACAATTTTAGGTGAAACTTAGCCAAAGTGTTAACATGTGCTTCCCCAATGTGGTTCTATGGATTGTGATGATGCTACACTAACAAACAAATAAAGACATTGGTCCTAGAAATAATTTTGAAAAAAAATATAAATTTATTATATCTATTAAAAATCTATTAAAAATTAACCATTTTTTTGTATAATCAAAATGAATTAGTTCATAAATAACAACTTGTGATGATGATGATGGTTGTTTTCACTTGTATCCACTAGTGATCTTCATAGTTTTTCCTATAATTAATAATGACAAAATTAAACTTGAGAGTTACAAATGAATTAATAATGAAGCAGTTAATTTTATAAAATTATAAATGAATTAATAATGACAAGGTTACTTCTATAAAATCATAAATGAAGTAATTATGGTAATATTAAATTTTGTAAAATTATTACATTTGTTATCTGTTAACTGATTTATATTCATACGTTTAAAATTTGAATACAACATTTATTGTACATTGATGAACTAATTGTGACTTTAAAATACAAATACAATACACATGTTACAAAGATTTTTTTTTTCTTAACTATATTATTGACATGGAGTATAATAAAAATTTGAAATTATTACTTTTAGTTCTTATTAAAATTTTATTTTAATTTTGACCAAATTTTATCATGACATTTCTCTTGTGATAGATAAATAATATATTTTGTTCATACATTAAGTTTTTTTAAAAGATATCACGTATTAGTATTATATCAAAATCTTAATAAATATTATTTAAAAGTATTGCATAATAAAATTATATCAAATAATGTTTTTATATGTTCCTAATTATATCAAATACTATTTTTTTTAATATATGATTGTTTTTATTTGAGACATTAATCTAAATTAGATGTTAGTGATATCTATATATAAGAGTTTTTATAAAAAATAAAATTATATCAAATATCATATTAACATTAAAGAAAATTAAAGGGGTTATTATACACTATAAAAACATCATCAAATATAAATCAATTTTAAAGACTAAAAATAATTAGTTGTTATAGTGGCTAAATTATAGACCATTATAAAAAAAATTTGGTTTCTAAATTAGTTTTTATTATTGTTAAATGGTTTCTAATTAGTTATCAAGGTTTTAACTACCAATTATTTAGATTCTAAATATGGTAGCAAAAACATTGGTTGCTAATTAGATACCAATTTAGAAACTATTTAACAATAATATAAACAAATTTAAAAACTAAAATTTTTTTTAGTCTTTAAAATATTCTCTAATTTAGTCACTGTATCAATTTTTTTTTTCTAAAATTATTTTTTATTTTATGATTTTTTTTTTTTAGTGATGGTACATGCAAGCAATCTTATGTATAAAAATTTAGTTTGGTTTAAAGAGGCGTGAATGGCAGCTTCCATCAGCACCACAAACAACACCTTTCCTTTCTCTTTAATTCATTTTCTTTCTTTCTCCATCAAAGCTTAGTCACATGGGACATTATGTTTTATTCTTTTCTGAACTCACTTCATCTTTTTCACTTTTTCTTTCTTTCTTTTCTCTTCTCACAGTGTTGTTCTTCAGTTTACTATGGTTACTAATTTGGTTTATCATATTATTAATATCAGTTTATTGTGTTATTATTATACTCAGGGTACTTATTCATATTCTTGACTTCATAATATAATTAGTATAAAAATAAAACCTAAAGAGATACTTGTATATTTTTTTTTATAAAAGTTTTAGTTTTCATGTTAGACATCGTTATGCAATTTGACATCTCAGTTAGGCTGACACCTCAATTAAAAACAATCATCTGTCATCACATGAAAATGTATTATTAAAAAAAATAAAAAGAAATAAAATACAAAAATATGGAAAGATTAGACCAAAACCCACATGTTAACAAAAACGATACATAAATAGACTTTACCTATTCATAAAGAATTATAAGAACAAACTACATGGAAGTCTATTATACCAATAAAATGATTATTTATGAATGAAAAGATATTTGAATGTAATTATATCCTAATCTTTTATGTAAAAACTTGTTATCCACCTTTTTTTTATATATAATAATAACTATAAAATGTATGTTTCTTGTAGAATAATGTAACAGGTATGTGTGTTATTTTGGTTTGTATCATGGAAGAGGTATACATGTATCTGCACTTATTTTCTTTAAATAATTAGTAAATAGTTTTTAAAAAAAATAAAAAGTATAATATTATTAAAATTTTATTATTTTCAATATCATATAAAAAGAAATAAATTATAAGGAGATAGATTTTAAAATATAGTATCTAATATTTTAATAATTTTAACAATAGAAATAAATATAAAAATAGGATATATATATTACTTTCTTCTTCATACCCTATTTAAAAAGTCAAATAACATTTATTGTTTTTACTATAAATAAACAATGCATTGATAAATCTGACTTTGTTTTTTTAAAATTTGGAAACTAAGTTTTTTTTTTAAAAAAAGAGAGGCTATCACTAAAGTATTCTTCAACGTTTAAGTAAAAATTTGTTAGAAAAAATACAATGTATGTTAAAGTAATAAGTAGTTAGTAAATATTTCTATAATATATTTCTAGATTTTTTGACTTTTAATAAATAAATTAAAGATAAATAAAATAAAAAGATTAATTAACAAATTTATTATTAGTGATAAATTGTTTATATATTTAAACTTAAAATTTATTAATCAATTAATAATATCTTTATGCATAAAAAAGTATGTTAGAGTATTTAATATATTATTTTTTGTAATACTATGATATATTTATAAACTCTTAAAACTTTAATAATATATGAGATAAAAATTAGGATATTATTATTGACTATAAATTATTGAAACATTTTACCTAATAGTTAACTAATAAATAAGTTTTTTTTTATCATCTTATTATGTTTCTTTATTTCTCCTCTAACCCTTCTAAACTTTTCATGTGTAACTAATGGCACTAAGTAATTATTTTATTATATAGTTTGGTTTTGCGATTAAATGATGGACTTCTTCAAAAACCTAACAAAAATCATTAATTAATTGAATGGAATATGGATATCCCACAGAGGAATATCTAAAGTTTATCCATGATTCTGACATTTCTAGAACCAAACCTTGTGCAGATTATTGTAATATGCAACAAACTTATTATATTACTATACAAATCACAAATAATGACAAATTGTGCTTAACTATTTGCTTTCATAATGACTAATTTAAACTGCATGTAATTGTTGCATACGTTTTATTCTGAATAATTAATTGTAAATTAATTGTAATCAAGATTTTAACAACAACATCCTTTTAAGGTCAGAAGAAAACAAATTGTATATAGTTTGGCCAACTGGTTTTTTTTAAGGTTATTGTTATTGGAATCGTAATTGCATATTTTTAAAATTTTGAAAATAAATAAAATACCAAAATGTCAATCATAAACGGCTGATAATTACATTTAGTAGACTAAAGTTAGGATATTTTATAATTATTTATAATCGTAAACTTTATTTTATAAGTCGATTTTGTAAGATTGAGTTAGACGGACTTAAAGTATATTCTATTGCAAATTAATTGATCTTATCGAACTTTATAATATCGAACTGTTATCAGATCACTATGTAGTGACGTGAATGAGTTGACATATCTTGATGTAAAGGATGTGTGAGATCTCACATCGATTATAAATTAAGACAAATAGTATATAAGTGGATGCAAACATTAATTTATAAATCTTGAAATATTAAGTTAAGGTTAAAGTCGGTTTCTTTATACAAATTAATGAAAAATAAAATTACAATTGAACCTATTAATAATCTACCTCTTTTTTTAAAAAACAATAATATTGTTTACTTCAAATGTTTCTTTGCAGCAAATTTCAGTATATTTAATTACAATAACAGTTTAATTTGACTTTAGAATTTTGTATCAAACACACTAAAAAATAAACTTTTTTAAAAAATATGCTAAGTGAATATATGTGCACTCAAATCCAATTAATAATATTTTCAAAGTAGTGGCCTAATTGAGTATTTCAATCCGAACTGAATTATCTTAGTGTTGTTATGTATTTTTTATTATTTGAATTTAGTTGATTTAAATTTAATTAAAAACATCTGAAATATAGAAAATATTAAATAAAAGTTAGTTTTAAAAAAAAAAAAAAATTAGATATTATTTTAAAAACTAATAAATTATTATTGATATCTAAAATAATTTATATTATTAATAAAATTTATAAATTAGTTTATAAACTAGTATCTAATTAGTTTAGATTAAAAAGTTGGTAGCTAAATAGATAATTTAAAAACTAGTTTATAAATTTTATTAATAATGAAACTATTTAAATGGTAATAAATTTTGTAGTCTCTAAAATAATATCTAATTTAATCAATACAGTGATTAATTATTACTTTTTAAAATAATTTTTATTTAATATTTTTTTTTAGAGTGCAGAATATATATGTTAATTTTTCAAAACATATTTTTGTGAGTGTGGGTGGACTCGTGCACTAGTATACTATGTAAATTTTTTAACTAAGATGAAAATTATATAAAAAAATTTGTTATAGTGCAAAATTATGAAAATGTGGATACCGAACTAAACAGGAAACAAATCCACAACCCACATATTCAGCTTTATTTATATTAAACAAAGAATACGAGTGAACTACAAAAAATGACCAAATATTATGAAGAAACTACAATAATAATAATATGATAAATATTAATTTTGATATGTTATCAATGAATGAAAAAAAGTTTTGTCCATTATGCTATGATTAGGCTTAAAAAGCAACCCTCGGTTGAAATTTCAAATTTGATGCCTCCAAACACGGTTTAGTGCTTTTCATCTTTTCATGCCTAACTTGCCCTCTTTCCCCACAAAAGAGAACAAAATATTTTTAATTTTTTACGTCTATAGATAATGGCCAATATTATTATAATCACAAAATGTGAAATAAACTTGGTCATGATAAAATAACATGTGAATCCAAGATTCCTTCACATCTACCACAATGCAAAGGACATTTTTTTCTTTTTTCTTTTCTTTCCAAGAAACATACATCATTAATGGCTCAATTGTAAAAAAAAAATAACAATAAAGGTTTACCTTTTGCAACAAAAGAGATTTTACATTGGTTTTAAAATGTATTTTACACTAATCTTATCACGTAGATGTAAACGTTGTAAAATGTCAATTACATATAACATCGGTTGTTTCACCATATTATATGTATCTCCATATTATATGTATCTCCATATTACGTTGATTACTCGAGTCAACCGGTATAATATTGGAACTTTAAAAGTGAACTGATTATATCAAACATCAAATATGTTTTATCATACTAAAATATGTACTTTGAATATGGTGATGACCATAATAATACTATTTCATTGAAATTGGAATGATTTTTATTATATTCTAGAGACATGAACCTATTAGGGTTTGTGTAGAAAATTGAAAAGCATGAAAGCATGAAAAGAGAGTGTTATTGAGGATGCAGCAGTAACGAGAAGTTTGAGGTTATTGAGATGAAGATGAATTATTGAAAGTGTCAGTAAAGAACAAAAGAAGGATCAAAGTTGAGACAAATGGTTAGGTGATGAATTCAAGATGTTGAGCCACCAACACCCTACATTTCATTAATACATAATTCTAGACACTACTCATATACGTATTTCTTTTATGTCCTCTACCCTCAAATTATACTCACAAATACAAACCATCTACAAATGCTATAACAAAATGTAATGAGAAAAAAAACTTCCTACAAATAAGTACACAGTATTTAGGTAAAATTTAGAAGCATTGCTAATATAATAATATAATAACATAATAATTTTTTTTTAATTTTTTTATGACTTTTTAAGGGAGGACTTTACCATTATTGGTTATGTGAACATTTGGTACCAAGTTTCAACTTTCAAATTTATAATATTATTTGTAAAGTTTCGTTGCAAATAAAATTCGAGTGATTTTTAGTTCTATCTTTGACCAAATTTGTTGACGTTTTTTTTATGTTAAGAATCAAGAATGCAGATTCATTAAGGAAATAACAATATACGGCTTTGCTGAAAAATTATTTTATAGTTTAAATTAAAATATTTATTTGAAAGAATGTGTATTTTACGTGTTTTAATTAATTCACAAAATACACAAATTTTTTTAAAAAATATATTAGATTTCAATGATTATGTTTTTTTCCCGTGGCCAATTTTTTTAATTGTTAATTACGATATACATTTTATTAAATATTCAAACATGAAATCTTTAAGGTTATTCATATTTTTCGTTAAGGGGATGCGTGTGCTGATAAGTTGACTAATTTATTATTTATTTATAGAGAATTCTTTCATTTTCATCTAGTCTCTTCTTAGAATTCTTTATTAATAGGTATAGTCTACATATGTATTGTTTTTGTTAACATATGAGTTTTGGTCTAATCTCCATATTTTTGTATTTTGTTTTTAATAATACTTTTTTCATGTGATGGCAAATGATTGTTGTTACTTTAGGTGTCAGCTTAATTGAGATGTCAACTAGCATAGTGATGCCCAACATGAAAGTTTTTATAAAAAAATAAAAAATTGAGATATAATTGTTTTATGTTATCCTCTTTTATAGACTGAGATTGTTTTTTTTTTTATCTTGTTAGTCTTGAAATCCTTGTCTTGATCACTTTTAAGGTTTTGTCGGTTTTGTCACTTGTACAATCTTTGTCGAAATGGAGAAAGTATCGACAAAAGATTATCCCACATTCAAGTTAGTATTCATAAATCAAAACAATAAATATTGTATAAAAATTACATTTCACTATGTAACACTTACCTAAATATAGATATAGATATGAGTGAGAACATTATTCTTATTAATCCTACATTGTCATGAATTAATTTCATTTTAACAGTACAAACTAATTAGACTAATTAGAGTATTAATTAATTTTTAATTGTTATCTAAATTTATTTGTCGTTTTAGTTTTTCAAGATGATTTCAAACTCAACATGACTAGTCTAACAACTCAATGTATAATACACATTATTAATTAAAGAGTTTAAATAATAACATTTATCTTGTTATCAGTTTTTTATAGAACTATGTTTTGTTTATTAAATATTCAATAATAAAATTAAAATATAATTGAATTATGTTATTAATTAAAGAGTTTAATTCAATAACATTTTGTTAAAGAAAATCACTTTACTTGTTATTAGTTTCTTTGGTTTTTATACTTCATTGTTAAATATTTGCATGTGGTGATATCTTAAAGTTTTTTTTATTACTATTCATTTAGAAAGAACAATATCTCAGCCTCAGCATGATCCCAATCAATTTGGCCAGGTGTTCTATTAATTATATCACTTCTATTTTAAAATAATTTTAATTTTTTTTACAAATACTAGTAAAAAATAATTATAATAATAATAATAAAATGATTTTGTTGAAATCTACCTACTTTTATATTTCTAAAGCTTTGTTTGCATGAACCGATTTATTGTTTAAGAAAGAAGATTTGAAATTATTTGAGACAAAATTATAAGTTAACTTAAAAAGTGACTTGAGATTATTGATTCCAACATATTTACACGTGGGTCCAGTCTATTATGTTCATTTGGTGGAGTTATGGGAATGAAGAGAAAACCAAAGTGACTTATGTGAGAAAATCAAATTATAATCTTTCATTAACGTTGAACACACCAATAATGTCATCACACTTTTTTTAGGTCTTGAGCAAAAAGTGTGATGCAATTGGATTTTTTTACTAGTGATAGTCTGCAAAAGTATTAAAATAATTTATATTGAAAATAAATTTAATATTTTATGAGAAATCAAACTTTAAATTTTGTAGTGACTAATAAAATTTAATTTTGCAGAAACTAAAATTAAAATTCTAATTTCATAAAAAACACAAAGAAAAATAATTTACCATATGTGAAATTTTAATACACGAAATCATTTACAATAATCAAAATCATTCAGAGTCAGATACTAAAAATGATTCATTAAATATTAGTTAATTTATTCTAAAATATTCAAATTTCTCTTCACGCTAAAAGGTCAAATTATACTTTTTTGTTATGAAAATAACTTTGGGACAAAAACAGTTTCTCATTCACGTTTTATTAAATTAGACTAAATGTATCTTAGTTAGACTCTTTAAAGTGGAATTGAACAATCACTATGCAAGATATGAGTCTAACCTAGTTTTTGAGATAAAGGCTCAAATTTACTTTCTGCAAATCTTTAAGACTTGACATAACTTTAAAGTTTTTTTTTTGGTTAAGAGAAGTTGGATTAAGGAAAGATGCACCCTTTTAACCGTCTTTTTTTTTAAAGTTTTTTTAATAAGACTCATTAAAAATATTATGCTTACATAACTAATTAGCCTAAACTTATAGTGAAATATTTTCTCTTATTTATATTATTCATACCTGAATACAAAATCTGTATTAAGATATTTAATCCAAATTTCATCGATACTAAGGTGATACTAATATGCTTAAGCATTTTGAATTCAACAAACATCTAATCTCACAGCATTGCATTAAATTTTTTATAAAATTAATTGTACAAGACCAAGCAATAATTTTATGATTGCATTATTTGTATTTATTTGAATAAATTTACTTATTAGGATTAAAATTTTATAAATGGCATTTAACTTTTTCAACTAAATTTTAAAGAAAGTTTTGGCTTGACCTATTTCATAAATAATAAATATTAAATAAACTCGATGTACGTGAAGCAGTGCCTCTAAATAGCATTTGAAATAGGAAGAAAATGGCATGGTAGAATGATCCCAAAAGATAGTGTTAGAGGCCAGCTAATTTTGTTGACTAAAAATACAAGAGGGGTATATAAGTACCTGAAAATACAAGGCAACCACCCTTATTTGTTGGCTTTCTCGGGAAGCACAAACAAGATGGGACTCAAATTAAATATATTTATTACTATAATCACTTCTAAGCATCAGATAAGAGCAATTGAAATTCTAACAAAAATTTGGGGCAAACTATAGAAGCTTTTCCTAGGTAGTGTGTTCTTGTACTACAATTATTATTTTTTGTTTTGGGGGAAGGGGTACTGCAAAAACCATGCATCCTTAGTGTGAACTGGACCCGTGAACAACTTTGGCGGAGTGTTGTTTAAGCAGAACAAAATAGAAGGCACTACAACCCTACAACCATGCATTACAACCAGTGAATTGCTTCACTGGGTCACGGATCAAGCTATCATTGGCAGTATTCACGCAAATAAGCTGATCAATCTGATCAAACAATGAGACTTTTTTTGGATTAAGTCGAGTCACCCAAAAAAAGTTACTTCTGCATAGGTGGTGCCAAACTTGACAGGCGCACGCAACGCCCTATGCTTTGGGTAAAAGAAAGAATAACTGCTGCAAAATATAATTCCTCGGTCCAACACTCAAAGTATGCCCAATTTTTTTGACATCTTCACTGAAGCTCAACGATATGTGTTTAAATTTTTAAATAGCATCATATTTACGGAGGAATGGGTCTCAGGAATCATGAACTTTCTGAAATCTTTGTATGAGACTGGAAGTTAAAGGGTAGCACACAATTCACATCGCAAACCAAATACTATGAGCTTCCAGTATTTTTAATGCAAATAAAAGCACAACAGATATAACCTACACTTTTCCTATGTCGATACAGCTAACAGAACACTCTTTACATTTACAATATAGAGTATTCTTTGTCATTGGATAAATTTTACGTCAGACCCACTCAAAAGAGTCATGATTTTTAACTGGGACCATATTAAATTCACTGAACGTGCATTGATCTCGCACACAATAATGTCAGACACAGCAGAAAACAACATTCAATAGATAAATGATCATTGGTTCTTAGTTTTTGGAACTTTTTTCATGGCAAATAGAAATCAAGTACAATTTAAACTGATTCAGATGCCTTTTAAGTGCCAAGCTCAAACTTTTAGCCAAAAGAAGGGAATACAACTGGATTTCAAAAACAGAAGTAACACCACACAAGTTGCGATAAAATCAGTTACATAAAATACAAATGAAAATGCAGTAAACAAGTGCAAATCCTCCCCCAAATACACTAACGTAATTTGATACCGCTAGTGGCAGACCCACACAAAAAGGCACAAACATCATTGTTATTTACAGAAACTACACAGATCCAATTGTCAAAAACCACCATATATATGCCATAGTACCAGATTGCACCGTACCAATCTGAATAAAGTCTCTATAAATACTTATAAAAGAAGAAGAAAATAAAATAAAATATGAAATAGGTTTCTTCATAATAGCTTATACATAAGCTAATTTATAAAACTTTTTTCATATTAACTTCTATGATAGCTGTTTTTCAATTAATGTGTAAACTAATTTTAGTTTTATAGAAAAACTTATAGAGAAATTTATCTAGACATAAAAACCCTGAAAATCATAAAATTAGTCAGCTTAACCACAGAAGTAAATAGAAGATCAAGGCAATTCATAACTATCATTATGCTGTAACACTTACAATTTGGAGTTCATCGGATTTGCCTCTTGAACAAGATAGGAAAAATAAAGTACCACAGAGAGTTACGAATAGGCCCTGCTACTAAGGTGTAGATAGGAAATTCTGATGGTCGCAGGAATGCTAATATAATTTAAATATGAACGGGTCGTTCATTCAAGGTAGCAATGAAAGCATGAGGTACGGTGAAGTTGCTCATGGCATACTAGTGTAAATTGCATAATCCAATTACCAATACCAATATCTAACTCTAACTCTATCGCTCTGGAGCCAATTGCCTTTCAGTAGTAGGCAGAGGAAAAAAATCTGCATGCCCAAAACAAAGAAGATCCGCTGAATATTTCCTCAAGTAGGGCTCAAGAGTGTAACATACAAAGATCTAAAGTAACTACCTTAACATGCGAAGAGATCATTCCATGACATTTGGCGCAATCCCCTCTGACCGTATGTTTCTTCATTTGAGTCGAACAACAGCTAATCAGTATCATAAACCTGTCTCTCCTTTAGCTGAGACAGTTATCCATTCCGAATACAATTGTTTCAGGTGACAAATACTCCTGATAGCTGGATTAGAATTCACATTATCTCTTAAAACCAACCAATTCATACAATATCATTCAATTCTATGAAATCCTCCTCTAGAATGGAAAGCATATGTTGATGAGATGTCACGGCTTCAATGAACAATCCACTGCCAGAGGGAAGTCCAGAAAGTCTTTCCTGAACCTGATAACCACAATAGCAAACAAAAGAATTTAATACTATAGAAAAATTCTTTTCTCCACTATGAAAAGAAAAAAGGTACAAGGGAGAATATGCTAAAACATGAACAAATGAATAAATAAATAGGACAAGTTTTAAGCAATGATGGAATAACAAGCAATAGCGTCAACTAGTCAATTGGCACATGCAGAGCTTTCTGTTAACCAGTACATGCGTTCTCCACCTTCAGAGGAGTAGATAACTCCACTTTTACATAAACTTAAATGAAACAAAATACACATACGTATTTCGAGTATCCAAGAGCATAGTGACACATTTGTAGTTTTAGGGACATGCCGTGATAAAAGAATTAAAAATTTAAGATGTTACCTCTAACAGAAAAAGTTATGTTGATGGCAAAATATGCATGCAAATGCCATCTAAACCATCACATGAATGAGTTGAAAATTTTCCAATTTTTCTTTAAAAAAATAGTAGTTGCAATGCAACAAATATTTTGAGTGACTCCCTATACTGATACCCTAATTCTGACTACACTTTTCAGGCCACTGCTGATGTTTGCGACTGACAACTGCAAAATAAAAATAATTCAAATGACTGCAATGCAAATGACTACCAACACTCAAAGCCTTCCAATAGAAAGTCATACATAGTGCTCATTATGGAGATCATACATCCACTAAAGATATAACAAATTATAGTATATAAATGGGTGCAAAACTCATCTTATAAGTGAGTTGTATAGAGTTGAGTTAGACCTAAATCCACTTTCTAAGATGGTATTAGAGTCTATTTAACAAAATTTATTAAAAACTATTGTGTTGAAAATCTTATATCAACTAGAGATACGATCAAATTATGGTATATGAGTGAGTATAAACCTCATCTCATAAGTCATTTGTAATATTGATTCACGCCTAAGTCTACTTTCTAAGATGCATGGTAACAAAAATGAAACACAAATAAGCCCAAACAATAACTTCTTACCGAGGTACTATTTAACGTTGAGACATAACACATATTAATACAAAGTGCAATGGTTCAATCCTGTTCTATAAAAAAGAAAAAGTTCCACTCTTTGTAATCATGTTTTGTTATATTTTTACAATATGCCAAAAACTAAATAAACATAAACGCAGCCCTATAGATACTCTAGGTGTTGTTCTCTAACCATAATTGAAGTTTAACGTCCGTAAAATATTAGTTTGCATAAAAACTTCAGTAAAGGTCAACAACTGAGGTAAGACTCCAATCTCTGATTAGATAACAATGCCAACACCTAAGAAACTGTATTGAAGTTCTTCACTGAAATAGAACCATATGTTACGTTCTTATGTGACATTCTAACATGTACGGTAAGCTTCCTAAGTCATGCAATTTGCGAAAGCACAAGACAACTTATCAGATCAGAGTTAGATTTCTCACCGGTTGACTTCCCTGAGCAACTGAAACAGGTGCAGCATGATCATGTTCACCACCACACCTAATTGGATTCTCAGCAGCTTCAGTCTCTCTATTAACAAAGCCATCATCACGCACCTGAACTTCATCAACATCACCTCCCACGCATCCATCATGCTGAACACCAACGTGACGCACCGCCACAGCGGCACTCTCTTCAGCACAACAACTGCGACCAATTTCCGACGGACTATTCTTATGATGAAGCTTATTCACCACGCGACAGAGCACGAGCGAAGCCTGCACTCACAAAAATCAAATTCGTTACATCAATCAATAGCTCGTTTGTTTGGACTCACCTCAGATGATCCAAAACCACGATGAAGTATCAGTATAACTTGAATTTAGGTAAATAACCACATACTGAATTTTAAACTGAGAATTCGTTAGATGTTCTAAATTTATAGAGCTGAAATAATTAAGATGCAAGCATAAATCTAATCACATTAAAATCAATCTCAATTGCTCATCCAAAAGCACACTAACTATTTGAGGAACTGGTGTGATTTGAATCAATCGTGAATCCGTACCAGAATTTGGTCAACCAACGCGTACTCGTACAAAATCCAATCCGTTCTGGTAGCGTTTTTCAGCGAATTCCCGACGTAGAAAACGAAACGCGACCTGGTGCCTAAAACAGCGTTTCCAATCCCACCGTTATCGCGAATTTCCCGAACCCTTCCCTTCCGGAGCCAGAACCCGCTTTTGACCTTTCTGGTTCCGCGTTTGGTCTCTTTAACAGTGTAACAGAACCAATGCTTCTTCCTCCCTCGGTAACCGTACGGAAAGCACGCAGCGTCCGGTAATTCGAAGGGGTCGTGATCGTACAGGTTCAGTTCCTTGATCAAATCAGAACCGTTGAACCCCCCCGCCCGGTTCTCGTTCTTCTTGGTTAAGTAATAGCGGAGGAGAACCTCTTCGGACGGGTAGAACCGGTAACCAGGAGCTAGTGCATCGTTCGGTTGGTCTTCCATTAATCATAAGAATGAGATTGAGATTGAGAGTGTTAGGGTTTAAGGAGGATTTATGAAATGGGAGAAAGAACGAAGAGAAAGAGAGTGAGTGTGGTTTTGTAGAGAGATTCAGAATGAATCGTGTTATGCAAGCTTTTTTATCACTCTCTCGCCGGTTACTGTCAGTGTGGGACATGGCGCAACTTCATTGGCTGTGACGACGCCATTTTTGTTGTCCACGGTGGAGCAGGGTGATGGTATCATTATTCGCAGCAGCCTCATATCAGTGGCTCATCAGTGGCGCAACCATCATGCGTCGTGTGACTGCGGAGCACGTGGTCAACGACTTCCGAATTTTTTCTTTGTTTTCACCGCGGGGAGGAATCTGCTGCAGCCTAGTCATGCAGGTGTAGATTAATGGCCAATGATAAATCGGCACGTGTCATATGTACGGATAATGCCACTTTTTCTGCGACACTGCTTAGCATTTTGCGCTACGTTGCCGCGTTGCATGCGTGTCCGTATCAACGCATATTCTCTTCATTAAGTCTGAGAGTTTTAACAGTTAATGATTTATAATTAATGTTAATTATATATTAGCTGTATTATAAAAAGTCGTTAACTTATATGTTGACCGGAATTACCAACCCAATTTCACCGGGTATTCGAATAAAATCTGTTTACTCATTACACAAGAAAAAAAATAATTCAAAACTCTTAATTATCAAATTTTTACAGGGATTTTTTTATATGTCCGTTGTTAAAGTTGAACAATATTAATTTTTTTTTTCAATTATATCCTTTATTTAATTAGTTTAGATATGTATATTTATTGTGATATAGAAATGAAAAATTATACAATTAGGATATTTCATAATTATTTTATTAGTAGAAAAAATCATGATTTTTAACAGAGAACCTAAAAGTAATAGTGAAAGTTTTTATATTTTTAATATTTTTTGTATTTGAAGTTTTTAGTTTACATTTTCTATTAGGATTAAGGTTTAAACATGTTTTTTTATTAATTGTCCATATTTATAATAAAAAATCTAAATTGCACTGTTAACGTGAAAAATCCAATGTTTAATTGAAATTATATTAAATTCTTGTGAGTGATTTATTTTTTGGGTACATTTTAGGCAATAGGTTTGTTATTTAAGCAACTCATTCAAGGAATGCAATTTCGTGTTACTTATTTTGAAGGGTGAGAAAGATTAACTAATGTTGCTTAAATTTAAGAAACTCACCATGTAAGTCTCAACGTTGAAAATGTAATATACAAGTTGATTATTTTATTTTGTTAAAATAAAATAAAAAGTTGGTTAATTTAATTAATTATATTATTTTCCAAACTATTTAACTATCTTTAACATTATTGGACTAAATTTTTTTTTATTTCACTTAATTGCTTTTTACCTAAATAATTAATGTTAGAGAGAATAATAGTGGTGCAGTTTTTATTTTTAAAACTGAATTCTTTAATAGGCATAAGAGAAATAATAAAAATATAAAAAAATAGAAAATAGTCTTATAAAATATAACAAGAAAATTACACATAAGGTGCTCAAGCTGGAAAGCAGTTTGTTTAAATACTTGTGTATTAACCTGTATATTAATTAAAAATAAATTGTATTTTAAAATAAATTTTTCTAAAACATCCTTCATTGGAAGTTGATGCTAAAATTAAAAGAGTTATGAAATGAATTATCTTAATTAATTAGAAGGCATTTTCATGGTGATATTAATAAATAGAATAAAAAATATTAAAAAATATATATTTGTGTCCAAATTTTTGTTGTTGGTTATTAGAAGGAGAATGATACATTAATGTTTTGGGCTTTTTAGGAGTTTAACTTTATCTTTTTGTTAAGAACATTTTGGATACCTTGATTTGAGTATTCACATACATAACCAATGAAAATTAAAGCAATAAATTATTAATGAAGAAAGAAATTAAGATCAGTAAAAAGATTTGAACGAAATATGTTTATTAATTTTATAAGTAATTTAAAAGATATCAGTGGTATCAACTAAATTAATTAATTTCTTAAAAGATATTAGAAAATTATTTTTTTAAGAAAATAAATAAACAAAAAATGTAAGAGTATATCAATAGGATTAAGGTAAGAAGGACACAATAAAATATTTATTGCTTCATTTTTAACTCTTGCAACAAGAATATCAACAATATAATTACAATTAAATTAAAATAGTCAACACATACTCCTTTTTTTTATTAGTGCAGTATTTAAATTATTATTAAAGTTGAAAAATAAAACTATTTACCTAATAATCCATTAGATGAAGTTTTAAATATTTTTTATCAATAAATTAAATATAAGTTGCAAATTCATTTGTTAAAAAATTATTTCAATAATGCATTTCAATATATGAATAACTACATTCAACTGCCAAAAAATGAAACCATATTTTTTTTTATATAAACTAGTTTAATTCTAAAGTTGAAAAAAATTCTGATAGTTTAGAAAAAAATATTTTAATAGCCTCAAGAGATTCAGTTAATTTTCTAGTATAAAATTATAGTTTTTGCTTATTATTTGTTCATTATTTAATTCTTAACGCTTTTAGAACTTACAATTCTTCTATTATATAGGTATAGGTATGGAATAAAAATGAAGAAAGAATTTTAAATAAATTGCTATTTTTCAGTTATTTATACTCTATAGCTTTCGTTTTCACCACATATCATTGAAAAGTTTGAATTAAAAAATAGTTTTACCACAAATAAAAATAGCAAATAAATTCACAGCTCCTTTGCCTATGAAACATTGAAGAAAGGTGAATACTAAACTTAGGTTCTCTAAAAGTTGTAGTTACTAACTAAATTAAAATCACCCTCAAGGCATTTAAAACCAAGAATAACAATCAATCGAAGAACTCCAACTACAATAACATTGGATTCATTTTCAGGTTTCAAAAGTCAAAAAATTACTTTAAATTCTTTTTAATACAAAAATTGTCCTAGTGTTATTAGTTTTAATTCCACGTTTCGACGAAGACAAATGGCTCAAAAAGAATTAAAAGGAGTAAAGAAATTCAGAAAACAATTTAATGCAAACGACAAAAAATACCAGAAATGCATAAACTAATAAATCCAACAAGTTATGCTACTCCTAGCAATCCAGAAACGAAAAGAAAACTGAAAGCAAAAGTACCGGAGAAAACGACAAGCTTCCTTAGTACTGGCTAGAACAAAATATCTAAGACCTCAAAATAAAGAGGGGGGTTTAGGGAAAGCAAAAACTCAAGTGCAGATTCCTGTAAAAAGAGCGAAGGAATCTAAGACACGAGATTGTCATTGAGAGAGAGAGAGGCAAGTTGATCAGCAGGGTTGGTTTGCTGTTGAGCAACATTTCTCAGTACATCCATGGCTTCAGCAACTTTGGCCTTCAGAGCATCCGGTGACTCAATCAGATGAAGGACTTCAGGCTGATCCATCTCCAAAAGCATGCCAGTGACCTTTGCTGCTGCGTCATGTTCCAGCTGATCCACAAGCGGGTATAAAGCTTCACCCAGCATCTACAAAAATATTCATGATAAAAATTTAGTACAACATTACAACAGAATAATAGATCTAAGGTTATGTTATCATCGAAGAATAGCATGAAACATATCTTACAGTCCTCTGCTGTTCAGGTGGAGCATTGGCAAGGGCAGTAGCCAAAGCTTGAATAGGCATTGGCTGTCCCACAGAATCACGGATTGGGAGACCCCCCATGTCATAGGGGACCGACATCATCCCACCAGCTACACCTTGAAGTGGGACATCTTGCATGTTGCGGCCAGGAGGGTAACGATAGACTCGTCCCCTTGGAAGCATCTAAAGGACAAATTAAGAGAACTCATCATCATGCATACAGATAAGGTAAGAAAATAAAATAGAAAACATGCCAAAAGCATGCCATCGTGTGAGAGCAGACCTGCTGCTGCATCATTGGCAACGGCTGTTGAGGTTGTTGCACAGGACCTGCTCCTCGGCGACCGCCTGGACGCTGCCCTTGTTGCCCCTGCTGAACCAGAGGAACAAAGAAGCTAGGCATTGGACCACCACCGGGCCTCATTCCAGGAACTAGTTGCTGCTGGTAACCAAATCCAGCCTGCATTTATATTTGGAGGGATGGTTACAGTTATTTCTCAGTCTAAATTGATCAAACTAGCCTAAATGTCAAATTATATCCATGGCAAGATGATAAGTAGTATATGTGGTATAACTAGAACAAAGAAAAATACCTTCACCCAGATAACTGAGATATTACATAAAAGTAATACTTGATCCAACATATATGAAGACATTTTCTAATGCATTACACAACTAAAGTAGAAATTATGGATGTAAAAAAGGCAACAATTACTTGGGGTGGAATCATGGTGGGGGGTCCTTGCCCACAAATAAATTGTTGTCCTATACCAGGAGCACCAGGAGGATAGAGAGGCATTCGGGGTGCCACAGATGGCGTAATTGCAACAGGCCTCATCTGTGAAAATTGTGCCTGCATGAAATCAGTAATCATAGTGAAAAAATAAAATTAAAATTCATTCCCATTAATATTATAATTTGCAGAACATACAGCAATTCTAATTATAGTTGCTAATATTGATATACAGTAATTTTTATGAATTTATGCATTGCTGTATAAGCTATGAAAGATCGATTTGTACGTGTTAAAAACTCATAAGAAAAGACAAGACTTAAAATAATGACACAGGATCAAAAGAGAAGTATAACTTAAAATTTAAATGTTAACAGATAAAAGCAAGATATTTCAACAAAATACAATCACAAAGAGAGAAATAGAGAACAGAAAAGGAATAATCCAAATTTAGAAGCGCAGCATTGAAACAGATGTACAGTTTTAAGGGTGGCACATTAGAGTAAATTTAATAAAAGGGTACATGATTGTTAAAGAAAATGTAACACTTAAAAATATAATTGAACATAACTTTTTTTTTTCTATAGCAGAGACATTGTTTATTCCAAGCCTTGGCAGTTATTCTAACATCTAAACCAAAACCAGCTGACTGTAAGGACTGGGAATTGTCAAGAAAATAACCGACAATCGGGAATTTGTGTTACACTTAAGTGAAAGTGGAAAAATACACTCAAGATCAGCACAGACACCACTGAGGGGTAGTACCTCAACCAGTAAATGGGATTTGATGGCTCCTTCTCTCACTTAACCTTGGCACCTAAAGCCTGCCTCTAAACACTATCAACCACACAATAATATATTGAAAAAATAGTTTCAAGTTCCTATTCACATGTTTTTTCCTATGGGCAGGAGAATTATGGTAACCAAATTAGGTTTATTTATTAAATAAAAGAAGAAAAAAAGAACACAAAAGCATACTCAGATATGTATCCTTCTCATCAACAAAAATATAAGAATTTCAGTGCTAAAATTTCATCGGTGCACTTGGGAAGAAAAAAACAAACTTCAGACACAATGTTACCTGTAACCTTGCTCTTCTCTCTTCTTTTCTCTGTGCCAGGGCAACATACAGAGGTTTTCCAGCAATCATTTTACCATTCATCTCAGCAAGCTACAAGTAACAAAACATGTATTAGAAAATAATATTAGCATACAAAGTATACTAAATGTATGGGGTTGGGTACTAACAGCACGAGATGCCTCTTCAGGAGTTGAAAATGCAACAAATCCCGATCCTCTACTAATTCCGTTTGGGTCACGCATTACCTAGAAAAAGATTAAATAACAAGCAATGTTCAAGTCTGCGACCAATACAGATGATCTGACCATAAAAAACATCAGCAAAGGAATCACATTTACACACCTTGTACGAAGATATTGTACCATACTCAGCAAACATATCTCTAAGATTTTCATCACTGAGCGTATCATCCAAGTTCTTGAGATACAAGTTCACACCCTGAAATTTGTCAGCAGCTTCCTTTATACTCTGCTCAAATCTTCCTTTCAATTCAAGTTCACGCTCAGATTTTTTCTGGGCTTTTCCAACATACCACTCCTTCTCATCAAATTTCTTCCCATTAAGCCCCTCAACAGCTTTGGCAGCATCGTCTGGGTTTTCAAAATTGACGAAACCAAAACACTTAGATTTACCATCCGCATCTCTCATTACTACAGCACTAGTAATGGTACCATATTCTCCAAAAACTTTCTTCAACTCTTCATCTGTGGTTGAATCTGATAGGTTTTTCACATAGACATTATTGAATTTTGTCTTACTGAGAGCATTATCTCTATCCTGCTTTCGCAGGAAATGTCCTACATAGACCTGCTTATCATTGATCAGCATGCCATTTAACTTGTCTATAGCATTCTGTGCAGCCTCTTCATTGTCAAATTGAACAAAACCATAACCTTTAGACAGGCCAGAAGCATCTGTTGCTATTTTGCAAGAAAGAATGTGTCCAAAAGAAGAAAAAGTATCATGTAAGGCCTTGTGGTCAATAGCCTTATCCAAATTCTGCACAACCAATATCAACACGTCAAGATACATCAACACAAAATAACTTCAATGCCCAGCCAATAGTCACAATAAACTAGGCAAATAAAAAACTTAAGGTCTGTTTGGTAAAAGAAAACAACTATTTTCACTTCGAATTACAAAAACGCCATGCTGTCTTCACATAATCTCCTAGTTAGTATATGCAACACAGCTAAAGCATCTTATTAATGCTTTGTAATTTCATTATTTGCTTACACAAGGCAAATTGAAAAACACTCCATCAAATATAAACAAACGGCCCCGTAATCATTGAACTAGTCCTATTTAAGCTACGAATTATAATCAAAGAGGCTTAACCACCATCAATCATTACTCTTAAGCAATTAAACGAAAGCGGTGTTTAAAAAAACATTTGAGACAATAGAAATACCAAAATCTAATGATTATTTCTTTTCCAATAAATGATTTAGTGTTCCAAGTACCAAAAGGGCTAATATTAGCCGAACGTCTAAAACACCTCTAAGTATTAACACTTCACTCCAGCTAATTAATTACAAATTCAGTAAATGTAAGAACTAATTGCAAACATTAACAAATTCTAAAAGACTAACTCCACAGAGTAAGTCGCGAAACGACGCTGTCACTGCAAAACCATTTTTTATCAACATACCTTGATAAAAATATTCGCAGTGCCACTCTTCCGAATACTAGGATCCCGATGAGAATACATGATCCTAATAGATTTGTTGTTCAGTGGAGTGAAATTCAGCACATCCAATGCCCTCGCCGCTGAGGATTCCAAACAGAAAACCAGATAAACAACCACAACTTTCATTTCCAACACAAAAGCATAAGAAAAATGAAAAATTAAGAGAATGTGAGGAAACGAACCATCCTGAGGGTTACTGTAATTGACATAACCGTAACCGAGTGAACGACGAGTGGTCAGGTCCCTGCAGACGCGAACAGAAACGACTTGCCCGACCTGGTTGAACAGATCGTAGAGCTGCGAGTCGTTGACATTCTGGTCAAGATCGCCGACGTACAGCGAGGTCGTCACGAACTGGTTCGCGTTGGGCGCCGGAGCGACGCCATTTGGAGGAGCCGAGACTGGACTCTGGTGCTGCTGTGCCTGAATCTGCGCCATCTCACAAACAGACAGAATGGATACACGAAAAAAACTGATAGAAAACTAAACCCTAACCGCTTCGGAAAATTTTTTTGGAATAGTTTTTTTCGTAATTCGCTTTGCTTCTTCTTCTTCTTCCGTGTAAGTAAGTGATAGGGATAAAAGATAGTGATAGGGTCGCCGGAGACAAGAACGGTGGTTGTTGACGGCGGAGAAACTGAAAAAAATATTATTTTTGGTTTTTTAGGTTTTTTTCAGTTTTAGGGGGGAGGGCAGAAGGGGCTGCACCGCACGTCAGGCATGTAAGGGTTGGGCTTATATAGTGTGAAAGGGAAACCCTAGTTTAATCCGTGGGTCAAAAGGATGTTATGGGCTCGCACGTGCGAGAGGGCCCAGTCAGAGATTGTTGCGATTCTTCTCGCGGAACAATAGGGCCATGTGTGTGGACTTTGCCTGCCCCTTTATTCTTGTCGTTTTAGGTTTTGTTTTGAACAAACGTTCGACTCGGTAACGGTTGTTCGTGTGCTAGGTCAAATGTGTGAGTGCATGACATGGGCTCTCACGTGTGAAACACATCACACACAACAATAAGTTTTCCATGTTACAATTGGCCCATCTTCATGAGATCTTACCTCACTTGGCCACAACACACTAATGAAAAATGTTCATTTTGTATTTAATGATTTAAAAAAAATTGTCTTTCGGATATTTATATCCATAAATCAAATCACAAAATTTTGAATATGCAAGTCTATAACTAATATGACACTTTTGGATTTCGTGATCCATAAACTTATCTGGACAACATAAATGACCTTCCGAAAGTCAATATTCGTAAACAAACATAAATAAGTTTTGGATATTGATCTTCAACATCATTTACAACACACCATTTCAAATATGAAAATCCAAAAACTCATTACTCACTTCCGAATATGTTCATCCGGAAGCTTAAATGAAGTACGAAAATAATCTTCCAGATATCGAAATCCATAGTGTATAACAATCACTTCCAGATTTCTACATCCGTAAGAAAAATGAAGTTAAGGGCAATGTTGGATTTCAAATTTTGTGTTACATACATGTCTTAAATGATATGGTGCATGGAGAAATTGCCTTATATGGGCCACAAACCTTGTTTTTGGGCTTTCTTAAGAGTACATGGCCTGATGACAAGAAAACTTGAATAAAAAGACAAAAAAAGTTACTTCATAAAGAACAATGAATGATTATATGCATTTACTTCCTTTTACCAATTTCATTACTGTTTTGATATCCCTTAATATTTATTCGAGAGTCAAAGTAATTATATAAATGCTTGAATTAAATTTTATTTTTTAGTATTCTAAATATTTAACGACACGTTTTGTTTTTAATTTTTTAAAATTAAATATATTTGGCTGCTCATACGTTTTTAAATTTTTACTGAAAATGTCGAAACATTCATAAATGATAATAATGATAGTTGATTATTTACATATAGAACATTAATTATAATATTAATTATAAACTTTAATATTGATATTAAAAACTCGTTGTCACTTATTTTTTAGTAATTAGATGTTAATATTAGACTAAATTTTGAAGGACTCGCACATAGTTGCATTTTGTCAATGTTAGTTTCGCAAATATTTTTAAAGTATTGAAATAAGTTTTTTTTATCACTTGATGGTGTCTTAAGTCACATTTATTAGAGGTTTTGAGCTGCAAAGTGATTATCAGATTATGTAAATGTCGAGTCCAAATGTTAGTACACAAATTATGTTAGCACTTTTTTGTTGGCAAATATATGGTATATTATATTGGACTACATCTTTTTAATTTTGAAAACTTAAAAAACCAAATGGGCTATTAAGGGACTTAAATTAGTCACTTATTCAATTAATGACTAATCCTAAATACTAATTTAAAAACGATTTTATAATTTTTTTATTAATAACATAAACTATTTTATAAACTTTTATTAATAATAGAAAAATAATTTAGATTAAGTAATTTTTAAATTTATAAAAAAAACTAATTTAGTCAATATAATAATTAATTATTTTTTATTTCTAAATTATTTTATATTTAATGATTCTCATGTAATGTATATTTTTTAAAGTTGAAATTATAAATAAAATA
>Ga0123342_1001965_pt1 | contig 34485 bp, 18 predicted proteins | sample Turbeawhitnodule_FD_89960 | JGI IMG/M metagenome (GOLD analysis project Ga0123342, IMG submission 89960) | Root nodule microbial communities of legume samples collected from Mexico - Turtle bean Mexico white nodule | ecosystem: Host-associated > Plants > Roots > Nodule | place: Mexico: Nepantla... | reverse complement strand
AGCTCATGAGCTTTGATACTTATGCTGGTTTGTGCAACAGCCCATCCATATCTGATCAGATTTTGGCTAATGAGCTTCCGTCATTTGCTTCATTATCATATTCATTGCCTGATGGATTCAATATAGTCCAACAGAACAATGGGCAATGCTATATGTCAGAAGTTGGCAGAAATAACAATGATATGGAAAGCTCTCCCATTTATGGGGAGAAAGTTGCGTGTCAGCAAATGGACACCCTACTTGGTTTCTTAAGTGATGCAAATGAAGCAAATAACTTGAATTCTAAGCTAAAGGTTAATGGCTCTCCTCAACATCTTAATAACTCTGTCGCAGGTAATTATATAATGTCCAGGCCACCTGCTTTGTCACTCGATGAGAGAATGCTGAGGGCTTTGTCCTTCTTTAAGGAATCAGCTGGAGGGGGAATATTGGCACAAGTTTGGGTGCCCATTAAGGATGGTGATCAATTAATCTTAAGCACGAGTGAACAACCTTATTTGCTAGATCAAATGCTTGCAGGATATCGTGAAGTGTCCAGGACATTTACATTTTCTGCAGAAGGAAAATCTGATTGTTTCCTAGGACTTCCTGGTCGTGTGTTTACCTCCAAAGTTCATGAGTGGACGTCAAATGTTGGTTATTACAGTATGAATGAGTATTTAAGGTTTGAGCATGCAGTTAATCACCATGTTCGTGGATCAATCGCATTTCCCATATTTGATGTGCACTCAGAATTGTCATGTTGTGCTGTACTGGAAATTGTCACTACAAAGGAAAAGCCAGATTTCAGCAGAGAATTTGAAATTGTTTGCCGTGCACTCCAGGTAACAGTTTTTTTTTTCCACTGTTACTTACCTTTCTGCACTTTTCTGTCCGTCTCACTGCATTTCGAATGAGTTTGATGGCAGTTTACCTGGTGACCTTCACCATAAAGTTCAGAATTTTCCTTACGCTCAATTTGTTGCTCCTCTATTACAAATATATGTGGAAGTAGGATGCTTTTAGGGTTATGCACGAGTTGAGTTGGGTTGAGTTGAGTTTGGATAAACCCATGGTCCAACCCAATAAAAAGTTTTTGTGTTAGATTGGGTTGGACCAATGTTTTGAAATAGTGAAATGGTCAAACAAGTATATTTTGATAATAAAGCTAAACACAATTTGTCCAATCTAATTGAAGCAATAATGCAAGTAGTCAATCACAAAGCGTGGAAACTAATTCAAGGATTCAAATCAATGAAGCCACAACACTATTTGTCCAAACTATTTCAAAGCATAAAAGGAAATACAACAAAATTTGTCCAAATTAACAAGTCATAACCGCAAAACAACATATTGACATAATAGTGAATGTAATCTAAAGTGTAAACCAACAAAAGCCATAACATTACCTATGCATGAAGTCTTGCCCAAAGCCCCAAACACTACAAAACAACAAAATAATATAATGAATTGCTAGTAAGATCAAGTTCATCCATGCAATGTGCAAAATTTAAAGCCAATATTAGTTTTACCTTAAAGAGTGGTTCTATTCTATTGTTTTCGGTTGCCATAAGAGTCTTCTTACTAGTAGTAGTCTTAAGAGTAGCAATATTTAATGCTAAGCCATATAACTCTAACAATTTTAACATTTAGAACAAAATATTAATTCTTATTCACATTGTAAACAAATGGAAAAAAAAGAAAAGTCAATAGCAGTTTTCATACCCAATTCAATCTTTTCAATATCATGTGATTAAGCTCCCAAATCATTAACAAAATGCTTATCACCTTTGACCCAATTTTGGGTACAAATAAAAACTTCAACTGTTGGGGGACTCAAGAACTATTGAAGGGATCAAGTACACTACCTCTCGTACTAAAGACAGTCTCAAGTGAATAGACACAAGAAGGACCAATATAGCTCTAAATTGACCGTCCCAATCCCCACCAATCATCATCACCATTCACCATTGTTTGGAATATTTGCTAGTTTAGAGGCAATTTTTATAGCCAAAGTACTCCAAGTACTACTTTCGACGTAAATAGGATCTTTTGTTGCATATTCAAGAAACAATTTTCTATGAGATCATCCAATTTTTGCGCAATCTCTTTACTTTTATCAACAACATACATTTTCTTGAAGCAAAGTTGAATATAGTCAAATTTAAAACATGGGTCAAGTGATGCAAACCACAAGAGATAGTTAATCTTAGCACTCTCCCAATACTTACTAAACTTCAATGCCATATCTTTTGTATTAGTGTATCCCCTTGCTATTCTCCATTTATTAAAGGATTTATGAATACTAACCAGTATCTTAAAGAAGTTATTAGTAGTAGTAACATACAATTAACCAGAAAAAGAAAGTGTTTCTTCATAAAACAGCTTCAAAGAATTGACAAAAACACATAAACATTTCCAATCGTCTAATTTAGGACATCCTCCTTCATTAGTAAGGAGATTAAATACATATACAACCTCAACATATTCATATTGGTAGAAGGTATGTTCATAATTTTTAGCATCCTCTTACGTCAAATAAGTTGGAAGTCCATGTAGTTGGCACATCAAGACACAACATAGCATTAAACTAACTTCCTCCGCACACTTCTTAAAAGTAGCCAACTTACTTGGGGAAAACATAACAAACGTGCAAATAACCTTTGTTTTATTAATTGAGGAGTCAATTTCCTTTAGTCCATCAGTCACAGTTAAATTCAAAATGTGAGTGAAACACCACATATGCATGAACTCTTCAATTAGCAAAGTTTGACCATTCCAAACACTTACACCTCTATTTAAATATGCAATAACTTCACTGTTAGCACTTGCATTATCAACTGTTACACAACCAATTTTTGCAATCCCCCATCCTTTTAAGCAGTTCTCTAATTTTATCCCCATGGTTTCGCCTTTGTGGTCGACTTTCAAACAAAAACTTCAATATTTTATTGTTTAACCTAAATGCATCATCATATAATGAGTTGTCAAAACACATTATTCATATTTTGAATGATGTCCATGTACCAGTTGTAAGTAAAACCATATGTTTATTGCTAGATAACAAGCATTTCAAATTCTCCTTTTCATCATTAAATACAAGCATGCAATAGTCACATGGGATGGAATTTTAAAATAGGGTTGAACTTTTTGTATAAACTTACTAAATCCTTCATTTTCAATAAATTTGAAAGGATGTTCATTAATTATTATCATCTTAGTAAATGCAACCAGAGTCCGCCCTTGGTTAAATTCAACAAGTTTTGAATTCATGACATTAAGGTCACCCTCATCCTTCTCCAATAGCCGATGTATTTTTTTTTCCTGTCAACATCCCTATTAAGGTTCATAAGACAACCTTTTACATGTTTAATCAAGTTAGTGGTTCAATATTTTTTAGTGTTAGCCTTATATGGTTTGCCACAATACTTGCAAAATGCATTATCATCTACCCTATATTGTAATGAACCAAAACCCTTGAAGGGGTCTTATAGCAGGTTTTCTTGACCCTAGTTGTGTAGGAACCTTTGGCATTGATGTGACTGAGCTTCAAATGGAGGTTAAGTAAGATCTTCGGAGGGTGTAGTTGGTGGTTCCCACAACATAGGACTTGAGTCATACATACTTCTAGTGGTAGACCCAACACAACTTTTCCTTTCCATTTGTGTGGAAAAACTGTGCATTATAGAAAAATTACAAATCATTGATCACATGTCACAAAACCAAAATTATATAAATTAGACAATACAATACAAGATTATAATGTTGCATTGGGAGAAAAGAAGTTCAATTTTTAAAAAGACCATATTTGAAAATTTAGAGAAGGTCCTATAAATATAGGAAGATTATTGGGAAAACAAAGAAGCATCTGAATTTAAATATGAATACATAGGATGTATCTATAGGAATAAAAGGCATTAACAAAGAATGCATACATACATTCAATAGTAAAATGTTACACTAACAATTTCGAAATGGGGAAATACTTAATGACAATCTACAAAATAGTAAATATTGATGGGGTGAGTAGCAAAGTGAGAGAAGTATCCAGGAACTTTGTTGTCCTTCTCAATTTTGCTAACTTCGATGAAGAAGTTTTTGAGAACCAAATCGTCATTGACGATGACCACGTGGTTTATGTTTGAGGGAGACGAGATTGACTGAGAGAGATGAGGGGCATTATGGTGGTGCTAGATCAGAGGCCATGATGCACCACCACGAGTTTTAGTGTGGGAGAACAAAGGTGTGGGCACTGATGGTGATTAGAGGGTTAGGGTTGATGCGATTGACTATCTATCTTTGTCAAGATGGAATGTTTTTTAAAGGGTAAATAGTCAGGTTCAGTAAATATTGACATATTTCATTTTTATTATGATAAGAAAAAAAACAGTCTTAATACAAAAAAAATAATTTCGTTAATTTTGTTTGAATCCATTAATGGTTGAGGTAATTGAGCAAGTGGTTGGTCTTTAGTAATTCCCGCATGTGTTTCTTAAAAGGATAATTAACCTTAATATTCAATTAACCTTGAAGAGAGCCTTTTACCCTTTGTTTTTTGCTTTGTAAACTAAAAATCCTTAATGGATCCCTTCAAGGTTAATTGCATATTAATTTATTTATTTTCTTAAAAAACGCACGTTACAATTACTAAAGACTAAACACGTGCTCAATTACCTCAATTATTAACCGAGTTCAATCAAAACTAACAAAAAAAGTTTTTGTACTAAGATTGTTTTTTTTTCTTATTATACTAAACGAAATATGCCAATACTTGTTGTAGTAAATCAACTATTTACTGTTTTTTAAATGATGATATGCAATATAGATGTTTGTATGAAAATAAAACATTCTCGGGTTAGGTTAGGTCTCTAATCATACATTCATAACATGTCACCAAACCGGTAGATGATTGAGTTAGTTTGGATTAGGTTGAGTTTGACCCATTCACAAACAAAATCCAACTCAATTTGTTTGTTTCCTATTGGGTTGGATTGAATCATCGGGTTACCCAATCCGTTGAACACCCTTAGTTCCTTGGTTTTATGAAGGGATGGAGGATTTAGGCAAAAGATGTATTCAATAGACCGCATTACTCAAGTGTTTGAGTCATTTCAAAATGTATCTTATATTCACTTGACTGGGAAGCATCTTCAACTTTTGCCAAGATCTTTTGAAGACCATCATGCATCTCGGTCAATTCAGTTATGGATGCACTCTTCAATCACTTAGAAAAGTAACCCTTTTTTTCTATGCATGAACTCTTCAATTTTTTACAAAATGTAACCTTTCTTTTTATATTTTATGAATTTGAACATTATGCTATAGTTGCAGGTAGTAATAATAATGTATTTATCATGATTTTGTGCAGCTTGTAAATTTAAGGACTGTCAAGCCTCTTCGATGTCTTCCCCAGGTATGTGTGTGAATTTATTTATTTTGCCTATTGATATTCCCCCACCTGGCCACCTTAATTGACCAGCATGGAAAAACAAGCTGAGCGAAAATTCTTCAAATATTAATTTGAGGGACTGGGGGATTGAGATGTGGTTTCATCTGTATTTTTCACTTGCAATATTATTTCTTCTTCTGCAGTGTCTTTCAAACAACAAAAAGGCTACTTTGACTGAGATAGTTGATGTGTTACGATCTGTCTGTCATGCCCATAGATTACCACTGGCACTGACATGGCTTCCCTGTTGTTACACTGAGGGATCAAGAGGTGAAGCTACAAGGATAATTAAAGGGGGTCATTCAACTAATAGTGGAAAAAGCATACTCTGCATTGAAGAATCTGCTTGCTATATAACTGATAGAGCACTGGAAGGATTTGTCCGTGCATGCACAGAACATCCTCTTGAGGAAGGGAAAGGCATAGCTGGGAAGGCTCTTCGATCAAATCATCCTTTCTTTTGTCCTGATGTGAAGACATACGATGTTAGTGAATATCCACTTGTCCACCATGCACGCAAGTATAATTTGAATGCTGCAGTTGCAATTAGGCTAAGGAGTACTTATACTAATAATGATGATTACATATTGGAATTCTTTCTGCCTGTTAATATGAAAGGGGGTTCAGAGCAGCAACTTTTATTAGACAACCTCTCAGGTACCATGCAGAGAATTTGTAGTAGTTTGAGAACAGTTTCAGATATCGAATTATCAAGAATAGAAAGTTCACAAGAAGGGTTTGGAAAGAAAAATGCCCCCTGTTTTTCTCCTTTGTCAAGTCGAAACTCTGAAGTACCATTAGAAAATGGTGACTGTCATTCTGTCCCAATGATGTCATTGAAGGCAACTAACGCAAGAGACAACGAAATTGAGCCTTCTACTCACCAGGTACACATGCTATTATTTGGCCGTAATAAATGAATTTTATTATCTTGCAAATTTTGTAGTAGCATGTTCTTGTTAATGTCTAATTATGCGAATAATTTTCCTCCTGAAATGAATGGCTACCTAATGTATATAATAAACATTTTTAAAGCTCTTAATATTCTTATATTTCTGGTAATTGTTAACCAAGAAGATTGCATATGTCAACCAAAATTGGCTGTTAATAATTTATTATTATAGTGATATAATGGCAGAATTAAATGTGAAATTGCTGCTCCATTTGAGGACACATGTGCTGCAAGTGATTATGAATTGTGGAGTAGATAACAGGAACAGAAATACCGAATGCTCTTTACACTTCATTTTTTTATGTGATTAAGTTCTCTGCTAATTGAGAAAAAAAATTGATATAGTTTATGCATCAACTTTAGAAGTTATGGGTGGTGTAACAGTTTCCAATATTTCCTAAGTCATTTTTTGTCGTGTAGGGAAGAAATGGAACAAAAAGACAGGTCCAAAATAGAAGTACTTCAGAGAAGAGTGTTAGCTTGAGTGTTCTCCAACAGTACTTTTCGGGTAGTCTGAAGGATGCTGCAAAAAACATCGGTGGTTAGATTCCAACACTATTTATACTGGTTTCCTTATATTCGTTGACCTGGCTTATTTATTTTGGATTAAGATGACTGTTATTAATTTTTTTTATCAGATTTACACTTTTTGGGTTATGTTGGTCAATCTCAACCATCATTTGAGCTGTATACCTTGTTAAAGATATTATGAATTTCATTTTTCTTCTCCAGTTACTATTTCGTATGGAAAACAATGAGTGCATATCACCATGCATTTTACGATGGAGTTGTTTAAATGGTGCTGATTGCAAATAGCACCTTTTAATTTGAAGCATTCAATTGTCAGTATTGTATTGAAAGATACAATAGGGGTGTTTAAAGAGTGGTACTTGCAGTATCCTAGCTTCAAAGCAAAGTGCAATTCAATAGCATCCTCGTTAGATGATTTTACTTGATATGCGATACAACTGTTCTATCTTAAATAAAGAATTCCATATGTTGTCCAAAAGAGATGTTCAGTATTTATGAAAAGGAAATTCTTGCTAATTGAAACAATTTTGCTATTGACAAATATTTCTCCTTTGACCAGTTTGCCCAACAACTCTGAAAAGGATATGCAGGCAACATGGAATTTCAAGGTGGCCATCCCGCAAGATTAATAAAGTGAATCGATCACTGAAGAAGATACAGACTGTGCTCGACTCTGTCCAAGGAGTGGAAGGAGGGTTGAAGTTTGATCCCTCTATGGGGGCATTCGTGGCAGGAGGGTCAACCATCCAGGAAACTGATGCACATAAAAGTCTTCTGTTTCCTGAGAAAAGTATTGTAAAAGACGCCACACCTATTACACAAAAATCAGTCTCAGTACCACCTGCACCTTGTAGTGAAGTTGAGAATTTTGCATTTAAGTTGGACGAAAAGTTGAAGAAAACCAATGCGTTTTCCGTTGGTTGTAGTGAAGATTCAAAATCAATGGCAATTGATGATGGGTCATGCAAAATGGAAAGACTTTGCATCAAGGTGCAGGATTGTCCTGAACAAGCTTGTTTGGGTTCTGTTTTTCCAAAAGAACAGGATAAATGGATTCTGAACAAGAGTGGTTTGGGAGTAGAAAATTTTAAATGCAGTATTCGTGGCCAGAGTTCAAATTCCTTGTTTGGCAATCAGATGCACATTGGTGTAGATGGAGATGCTGGGGTTGTTGAACCTAACCACCCTAGTTCCTCAAGCTTGACAGACTCATCTAATGGCTCTGGTTCAATGATGCATAGCATTTCGTCAGGTTCTCAGAGCTTCAAGAACCAGAATCAGTCCAATGTTAAGTCAACCATCGTTGACAGTGGGTCAAAACTAATTGTCAAAGCTATCTATAGAGAAGACACCATTCGTTTCAAGTTTGATCGATCTGCTGGTTGTTTCAGCTTATATGAAGAAGTTGCAGCAAGATTCAAACTACAAACTGGATCATTCCAGCTAAAATATCTAGATGATGAAGAGGAATGGGTGATGTTGGTGAATGATGCCGATTTGCAAGAGTGTCTAGAAATATTGGATGATATTGGTACATGCAACGTCAGGTTTCTTGTTCGTGATTTACCTCTCATTTTAAGCAGTTCTGGCAGTAGCAATAGCTACTTGGGAGGCAGCTCATAGATGTGGCAGATGACTTCGATGAGAAAATTCAAGTCTCGCTTTGACAAGATGATGTTAGCTTTTCCATTAAGGTTCTGCATCTTGAGGAGTTTGAATCTTAGCCGCAAGCCACCTATGCCAAGTACAAAGCGTCATTTATCCAAACTTAGTGCATTGCCAAATTATCATTTCTAAACAGCTTTTTGGAAGATAGGAAGATGCGGCTCATTGGAAGTATTGCGTGTTAAATACATGGTTATGTACATATCGAACAAATAGCAGCAGAATAGAAATTTGTAGTGGTAGTAACAGAAATCAGCACCGAGGTAAACAGTTCTGCAAAGCTGTGATCGCACCCTGTAATTGTATAGATAATATAGATAAATTGATTGATTTCTCATGACATAATATAGGTAAAATATGATTATGTGGATAAAAGAGGACAATCCAAGTCACGTGGCTACAACAATAACTAATTCAGTACTGCCCCAAGGCGATTATAAGAATTATTACTTTAGATTTGGGTGATTGGTTCTTTTTTGACTTCTAATGACAGACGAATAACATGAACCTCTAGTTGGAAGCGATAATTCTGCTCTGCTTTGGCTTTGGAAAATTTGATTTTTCTCTATCAGTGGGTATACTATATAAATTCATTCTTCCATGTGAATGAACATTGGCATACCCGTATTCAAATACTAACTTATGTGCAGAGTGATGTACCTATTTATTGAGTTTAAATGGGACTTTTCTTCTTCACGATTTACTTTTTCATTGGATGTTCTAGCGGTTCTTTTTGAAGTACTCAGAAGAAGACCAAACTTTAATGTTGCTTCAAATTACAGATAATGAAGAACCGTTTCCTGCACCTGAAAAATGTCTTCCAGGGACTGCAATGGTGGTTTCTTGTGGCACTCAGCATAGCCTTTCTTAACTAGGCCAATCTGGTGCTGTAATCCCTGGAAGATTTACAATGATCAGGGTGAAAATAGCAAATGGATAGCTACCCCAGTTCAAACTGTTGCCTTCCCCATCTCGTTCTAGGCTTCAACTTCGTTACACCTTCCGTCGAAATTATTGTTTTGATATGTTTTGTTCTGGGATTCTCAATTGCTGCTGCAGTATGATGTGCTCCACTGAACTCTTATACGTCTCAGCTTCTACCTACTCGCTGATTTGTGCATCACAGTTAGCTTTTAATGTAGTTTTCTCATGTTTTATCATTGCTCAAAAGTTCACAGATTTTATCATAAACTCTACAATGGTTCTGACTTTGTCTGCTTTTCCCCTTGCTGCTAACGAAGACTCGAATGAACCATCTGATCTTTCCAAGGGAAAAAGTACATTATTGATTTCTATGTACCCTTGGAGATTCTGCAGAAGATTCTGAAGAAGTAAACATTTTCTGTTGTTTTGGAGATGCAAATCTTCACATCACTCGTTGCCACTGGTGCTTCTATCATATCATAGGCATATTTTCAAGTAGTGACGTACTTTGCATGGAGAAATGAAGCACCAATGGTGATTTTGGCTTGATCTTCCTAGTGTCTTCCATCTTCTCCAATATACTGTTTACTTAGCTGAAACTCCTATGGCTGTTGTTGTTATAGATTTATGATAAGATGGAGTCAAGATAATTTCTTGGATTTTGGCTCTATGGGGTTTTGTCTCTATGGGGTTTTGTCTCTTATATCCATCAGAATTATCTTGATGATTCAAAGGCAAGACATGCACAAGCTTTGGTTAAGTCTCAGAGTGATGCTGCTGCTTGTTCAGAATATTCCATTTCATACCTATGCTGAAGTACCATTTTTCTTTCTGATAAACAATTTTTTTATACTTCCAAAATCAATATTTATTAAAATTAATACCTTTAAAAGTTTTCGGTGTTTTTTATATCAATATTAATAAATATGTAAAATTTGTAATACAATAACTTTATTATTCTTGAATTAAATACGATGACATAAAACCATTCTAATGAAATGTATATCCACATATGACATTTAATTTTTTTGTTCTAAAATTTGTAAAATAAATATTATTTTTATGTCATAAAATGAGCATTAAAGACTAAAAATAGTATTTTTGAAATTTTAGAAGGATAAAAATCAAAGAAAAATATTTTACGAAAACTAAAATTAAATTATACACATTTTATAAGAACTAAAAACAATTATTTTAAATTTTATGTAAATAAATAAATAACAAAACAAATTTATAGGTAATAGAATCAAAACTCACTAATTTTATATATAAACTCAAAACATGTTTAATATCATTTTCATAAGATAACATTAAGAAATTCAATTTTGAGCATGGATATAATTTGCATTCTATAATAAGTTATTAGAAATACGATTTAGGTGACTGTTACCTCTAGTGTAATTCAACTCCATGGGTGTGAAGAGGAATCAATCCAAAGTTTCTCTACTTTATCATTCAGTCTTGTAACTCTCTTATAATTACTCTTGGATATATATATATATATATATATATATATATATATATATAGTCAAATAAAGTTAGTTAAATTAAAAATTCATTAACCTTTTTTCTACAGAATGTAAATTTCATATCCTTCTTAATTAGGCCATGTTTACAAAATTTCATATAATTTTTAAATTATTTGGAATCTTATTATATTACTTAATTTTCAAACATGAAAATATTTATTATTGGAAAATATGTTTATAAAACAATAAATTATAATGAAATTAAAATTATAAATTAGTTAAAGTTATATTTTATATATAAAGATATATAAAAAAAAACTCCCTTACACATATTTTATATTTATACTTTTATCTTTAATTTTATTTTAAAATTAAAAAAAAACTATTCAAATACTAAAATTAACCGTAGACAAATTTTAAGAACAACCCACATTACAAATTACTTAAGGATATTTTAATAACATAATACATTATAAGTTACTAATTATATTTTCATCGATTGGAGATTGGTCCGAATCTGGGTGAACTTTTAAGTTTTAGTGAATAAGCTCTTAAGGAATAGGAGAGTTCCACTTGAAACATTTTGAAGTGAGTAAGAACATAATTTTCCATGTATATAATGAATATAATGTTTTGAGTTGAAAGTATTCCCTGGGAGTAATCATGTATTTATAAATCTTCATGTGCTTGAACCTTTGACACTGGTTTCTCTAGATATTAAAGAGGCATATCAAAGTATCTTTTTATAAAATCTGAACATCATGTGTATATAAATTGGAGTATTTTTGTGATATAATAGGAATATGACGCTGAACATTTATGGATATACTCAGAATATTACGCAGAACATTTATGTGATATAATTAGGGATATTATACAGATGTATGTAAATATTATAAGAGATACCGCGTAAGTAAATTTGAGTATTTAAAGAGGTCAGAATATTGTACATTAAAACACATTAATTATGCTTTGACGAGATTGCTTACTTATGATATTATTTTAATAAAAGCAACGAGTTCGATTTAGGCCCACTCCACGATATTTTGTGTTAGTTCGATCGGTCTTATCGGAATATCAAATAGATCGGTCTCCTCAATTCAATTTTTAACAGTTCCAGTACAATTATTATAATGAATTTTATTTTAAAAAAAATAGAGATAGAATATGTCTTTTTTTTTTTCATTTTCATTGATATGTAGAGATAATATATTAAATTTTGTGAAATAATGAAAGATTTATTTGTGAATTTAGGAAAAAAAGAAGAAGATTGGAATGGGATTGGGATTTGGATGAGATGGAGAAATGCTTTACATAGGTGAAGGAGTTGGGTCCCACTTTAGAATATAGAATAGAAAAATAGAAGATGAAATTAAGAAGGTTCTGCCAAACAAAACGCGCCTCCTTCTTCGCCGTCTAATTGTAAGGCCAACGCCACCCGAATCGATTGGGTTGGGTGCCAAGAGCTAAACCTCAGCATAGAAAAACTGCTTCTTTATATGCCGTCTCTCTGCAATTCCCATGGCTCATAAACCACAACCCTCAGGTTCGTCTTCTTCACCCAATTCTCTATCAAACACTCTTTTTTATATTCTTCATGTCTCTGTTTTCCCCAAACCCTAAAATCCTTCGCATTCCACGTAATTAACAATCCCTCGATCTGTTGTCCGATTCATTCTCATCAATTGATGCCTGTATAATCTGAATATTCTGAAAACGAGTTTGCTTTCTGTTGGCCTCATACTGGAATCGAATCATGCTTCGATTATATTCTAATTTATTTTAGTTTTTAATTTCGTTTGAAACCCTAATTTCACCTTTGCTCACCATTCTCAAAAGGGTTCCTTTTTATTGATATATGCGAAGTATGGCGCTAAAAATTTCTGATATTTTGGCTGTGTGCAAATTTTTGTGGCAGGAAATAGTCCTCCACCAAAGCCCTGGGAACAAGCGGGTTCCTCGTCTGGGCCAGTGCCGTTTAAACCCCCGTCAGCTGGCAACACGAGTGAGGTAGTTGAGGCTTCTGGGACTGCGAAACCTGGGGAAATTGTTTCTGGTTCTGACAGGACTGCAGCTGTTAACAGGAATTCTCTTGGGAGGCCCGTGCCCACAAGGCCGTGGGAGCAGAATTATGGAAATAACACATATGGAGGTGATTGCTTCTTCCTTGTTGAAAAATATGTTGTGCTGTAAACTTTTCTCTATGCTTGGGAATTCATTGTTTGCCTATTTTAATGAGCCTTTTTATTTTTATCATTGTAATATATGCAGGATATGGTTCTACAATGAATTATAATTCTGGATATGGATCTGGAATGTATGGATCTTCTTATGGTGGAGTAGGAGGAGGAATGTATGGATCTTCTTATGGTGGAATGGGAGGAGGAATGTATGGTAACAGTATGTACAGGGGAGGGTATGGTGGCATGTATGGATCGTCCGGGATGTATGGAGGGGGAATGTATAACAGTGGCCTTGGGGGCCCAATGGGTGGTGGTCCTTATGGAGATCAAGATCCCAACAATCCATTTGGTGGCCCTCCATCCCCACCTGGATTTTGGATTTCTGTCCTACGTGTGGTGAGTGATATGATGCTTTGGTTAATTTAGTTTTTCTTCCTTAGGAGTGTTTGATGAAAATGAACAATGGTCATTGTTTCTCCCGATTTGGTTTGCTAGATTAGATTGTTTTTAAGTCACATTTAATTCTTTACTATTAGCAATTCATGTTTGTGATTCACTTTTTGGTGTTGCATGTTATTGTGCAAAAAGAACCGAAATCTTTTGTTTCAATCTTGGCATTATTAGTTAGGAGTGCCTATGAGCCATGTGAGACAATACACTATGATAATAAGGATAATCTCAGTGTTTGCTTATTTTTAACCACTTTCTGAGAAACTTCCGAAAAAGAAGTGATTCCAAACATTCTGCTAATCTTTTGTAGCTGGGCATCATTGGTCATAGTGAAGCTTCTAGTATTTAAAGTGCATGGTTATTATAAGCAGCATAGGAATATTATATTTAGGTATCTATATTAATATGCATATGATTTTTTGTTATATGTTATTTAAACCTTTTTTGCATATAATGACAGATGCAAGGTGTGGTTAATTTTTTTGGTCGAATATCAATACTTATAGACCAGAACACGCAGGCTTTCCATCTGTTCATGACTGCACTTCTCCAGGTATTGTATTTGTCGTTCTCTTTCTTTTTTATGTAATTTTGTCTTTTTGCTAATTGTATGCCCACCCAGCTTCTATGACTGTTGGAGGAATGATAATCCAGTGAAAAAGGAAGGTCATGTTTTTAATTGCTGTGAAATTTCATATTTGGGAAGGATCACTTGTATAATGTTTGATTGGGTTTTTTTACATAATGTTGTCGGTGAAATTGTTCTCCTTTGGATATTAATGAAATATAATTTCTTGCTGCCAAATTATGAGAAAGGGTATACAAATGATGCAGTCTCTTTCATACAAAAATTTAGGTGTACTTGGTCATCCACGGTGAATGATAGCCTATTCCGGAAAAACCAATGTCAAGTCCCTACCAGCTTTTCTAAAGACTCACAATTTTCAGAAGCACACCGATTAATGGCTGTGTTATTTCCTCGGAAAGCACTCACCTTATGTGATATTTATTTTAGTATCTTTGCATTTGTTGAACTCATTTCTCTGCAGCACAGTGCTAAATCTGGGAACTCATTCTATAGTATACAACACTTTCATTTTATTGTGTTATAAGTGTAGGTTAATTTAAGAAGATTACTTGATCTCTATTGCAGCTGTTTGATCGCTCTGGTTTATTGTATGGAGAGCTAGCTAGATTTGTGTTGCGCTTGCTTGGGATTAGAAGTAAGTCCAAGAAGGTTCAGCCACCAGGTCCAAATGGACAGCTTCTGCCTGGACCATACAATTCTTCTGGAGATGTAAATTACATTGAGGCACCAAAGGCTGCTCCAAGTGGTTCATGGGACAATGTTTGGGGAAATGACTACCCTCAATGATAAGTGAAGAAATTGTTCTGTTAAAAGAGTTCGTCCAAATACATTGAAAAGAAGAGGCAACAGACAGCATTCCACAAGGAAGATACTGAAGCTGCAAAGTGGTGTATATCCCAGATTTTAAATTCAGTTTTCAGTTTTCTGTTCTCTTTGCTTGCGTTGGTCTTGATTTTACTGGAAGGAGATCTTAAATAAGATACCATCTCTGCATTATACCTTGTAAGTGTTTTCTTTGAATCTGCAGGATGCTTATACTTGTTCCTTATATGTATTATTTTGTATCCATAACGTAATATTTTATAACCTTCAATAAGATTTTCGTGGGCCATTTAATTACGTTCCTTTTCGTATATTCTTCAGCTTTGCTTTGCGTATGACTAATAAAGTCTAAGTTAAATTTTAGGTTTAATAATGTCTGATGCATAATTTTGATTCTTCATTAAGTTTTTTGTTGGATTTAATTATTTCTTCCTAATAGTTGCAGTCAAATTCTTTCATGAAAATTGGTTCGTTCTCACGCCGTAATGCGAACTCGCAGTGATACCTAACGTTAGGCACTTTGGAAAGGCAAATGTTAACATCACAATATCTAATTTTTTTATTGTTATTTTTTAAAAAAATAAAAATTGAATGGGTTTTACTTCATATTAAAGGATTCCATTTATGATTTTGAAGTTATCAATATATTTCTATTAATAAAAAGTGTTTTTAAAATGTATATTATAAACTATGTCACAAACACTTTTAAAGAAGATAATGCATAATTTTTATTTTTTAATAAATTATTATTTAGTTAAATAAATAAAGATTTATGTATATAAATATGATGTTTTTTTTGGTGTTTCTTATTTTTATAACTATAATAAAAATATTTACAATAAATTTGAATTTTTAAAATATTAATGTATTTTTAAAAAAAATTGTGTCAGAATTGTGTTAAAATTGTTATAAATCTAATAAATATTTTTTTAATTTGATGAATGTCAGTATTTAATATGCGACACGGACACATCATTTAAGAGACATGTCCGATCAGACAAATCATTTAAAAGGCTGTGTGAATTCATACGTCTTAACCCATGTTATACTTGATTTTTTTTTCTGCATTTCCATGTTTTCTTTCCATGCAGCTTTGTAAGGAAGACTACGGATTCAATTATCTAAAATTTTCGGAATTTGTGATTTCTAAGTATTTCAAGATAACATCACTGACCAACTACTCTTTTAAAAGTTAAATAAAAGGTTGAGTATTGTATTTCTGATCGTATAATTTCAGCTGTGTAACCAAAATGGGGCTTTGCTGAAAAATACAAATGGGTTGATAAAAAAAATAATTTTTGGATAAACCAGTTTGGAAATGCAAAAAATTAATTTTGGATTGTCTGGAAATTGAAATTATATTTGTGTAGTAAGGTTTTTAGAGATAGTTTATGATTTATTACTATAACTTAAAAATATTATTTTGGATTCCACAGTAATAAAACTACTCAGATTACTATTTTAGATTGGTCAATTTAAAAGATTTATAATAAAACTTTTCAGATTACTATTTTAGATTTTTCAATCTAGAAGATTTCTTGTAAATGAATTATGTTTGGGAACATGACACTGCAGATAGAAAGAAATAAAATTTTATATTTGAAAAAATATATTATTCAGTGATTGGAAAATTATATATTAAAAATATTTGTATTAAATTTTGTAATGAAAATTATTACCCTGTAATTTTTTTATTTCGGACATGTTTAAATTTAAATAATTTAAAAAATATATTTTAAATATCATTCATATTTAATAATATTTTAATCAAGTTTTCGCTAAATTAAACGAGGGTAGAGAAAGAAATCATTGTAGTCCTACCTCAAAAATGCATCTTACTTTGAACTTCATTTTGGCTAAAATATGGACCAAGGAAACGTTAATAAGAAAATAAAAAATCTTCTACTGGCTTTAAGTTATTTAAGTTATTTGAAAACTTACAAAAATTATGGATTCCACTTCATATAATGAATCTCATTATAATTTTATATTGTTCAATATATTTTGATTAATAATTTAAAAAAATATGTTAATTGTTCTCGAACGGGATTGAAATTAAGAGAACGATTGTTTTTATTTTCAGTCAACGGTCGGCTCTTCTCTTTAATGATCTCTGTGCTTTCCTTCTACTTCACCATTCTTCAAGTTCAGATGGTACTTACAAAAGGCACTCTGACATTCAAGTTAGAATTTGATGTTTGACACTCAGTGTTACTAGTACTGGATGTTGACGTGTCAGATTTTTATCATCAATTGTGCCTATTTATATGATTATCATGTGTCTTTCATTATTGAACCGGATTAGGATGTTAAATTTATGATTAAGAGTATATTACTTTATGTTTAATCATTGATTACTTTCATTAACCTTCTGTTTTGATGTGTCAGTCGATTTTAATGGGATGTTGGACCAGATGTCGTACGATATTAAGAAATATATTACTAACACTTCTTCATTAAGAGTTTATTAGTATCTATATAAGTAATTTTTTTAATTTCAAACATTTTAATTTAAAATTAAAAGTGTATTAAAAGAGCTTTTAGAATATATAATAATTAGTATTTTTATGATTCAATCTGAAATTTAATTAAGAGAATTGCCCCATTGGAGTTGTGGATCTCTGTTCTCTTGCGCACTCACGTGTGTGATTGATTAAGGAGAAGAAAAACGAACAAAAAAGCATAATTATTGATTAGTACAAAAAGAAAAGAAAAAGAGAATTTTGATTCATGAACCATGATGTTGCTTGCACACACAGATTCAGTAGTCACTCACTAGCTCTCAAACAATAACAAAGTGTCACTAATAACTAACAAGCAAAACCGAACACGGATTCCATTCCGACAGATCAACCATGAAGAAAAACCACGACGACGACGACAACAACAACAACGCCCAACACAGCAAAGACACTACCGTGGGAATCCTAGATTCCCGATTCAACCAGACCCTCAGAAATGTTCAAGGGTATCTATTCTCCTCTCTTCTCTCTACTTAGTTACTTGCTTTTCATTTTTCCTCATAATTCTATCAAAAACTCACGATCTCGAGAATTTCGCTGCCGGATTTGCTGATCTTCACTTCCTAATATTTTCATCTGTTTGATTTAGAAAACCCATTAGAAATTTTGAATCTTTTTCGCATTAGGATCACGAATTTTCGATGGGTGAAATTCTTAGGAATGGTTTATGTGCGTCTGGTGTAACCACCCCATTTTGATGTGATTGTGATCCGTTCAATCCAATTGGGTGGCTTCTTTTCATAGTGTATGGATTGTTTTTGTGAAATGCTGGGGTAAAGGCAATGGAAGCATATGCCATATACAATTGATGGGAATTTATAATTTTACATTCTTCCTTTGCGAAGGTTACTCAAGGGTCGTAACATTCCTGGTAAAATATTATTGAGCCAGAGGGTTGGTTCTCCAGATTACTCAAGCTTATCCTCACCAACTTATGTAAGGAGCTCCTCATACAGTGATACTGGCACAAGTGACCACACATCCGAGAGAGTAGAGGTGATTTTAATACATTCCATTTTCATTGCTGTATGTTATACTCACATACATATCTCTGAGATTCATGATGGGTTGCATTTCATCAAGTGAAACCTCTATTCTTTACACAGAAGGAAGCTCAGAGTACAAGTAAATCATTTGGTACTCCCAATGAGAATAAGTTAAAAGTATCTGCATCCAATGTAGAGAGCCTGTCTGAAGAAGTTCAGAAATCTTCATTGGGTGCTAGAGCTACAGATTCTGCCAGGGTTGTGAAGTTCACTAAGGTGCTTTCTGGGACGTTGGTTGTATTAGGTATTATAAGCTCTCCATTTCCATTTTTTTTATATCACTAATGACTGATTCCTCATTGCTCTTTTATACTCTGGTGGAAGTGTCATATTTAGCTGAGCCGTGTTCCCATATTAATACCCTCATGACACAGTTGCCTTTGCTTGTATAATTTTTATAATTGTAAGGTTCAAAATAATTTTGCAAGACAATCTGAGTAGTTCATACCTTTTATAAAACATATGTCATGCTTCTCATTTTTTTTAGAAAACATTTTTTTTTGAGAAAGAGGATAAATACAAACCAACAAGAATATAAAGCCTTGAGAGATGAAATTCCAAGGGCTAGCATGAGAAGCTTTAAAAGCAAAATTGGCATCCCATTCATTTGAGTGCAAACCATACTTGCTTTTAATAACTTTATTCCACAGAGTAAAAGCCTCAATGGGAAACTGCCCTCAGCTTCTTAACTGAGAAAGCAGTATCACGAATTAGCAATGTCCAATTAGTTTTCTATTTTTCAGCAATGAACCAATGATTCAGGCCTTATATTTCTTCCTCATCTGTCCTGTAGAGAAATTGCGTGAATTATCTTGGAGTGGTGTTCCAGATTACATGCGTCCTACAGTGTGGAGACTTCTCTTGGTAAGCTATGTGATCTTAAGCCATTTATCTTACTCAAGCTTGTACTTTCATGACAGTTATCAGTCATACTTTGGAGTTTAGGTTATACTTTGTAAGGAATGTGTATTATTGTTTTATTTTGGCGATATCTGATTCTTTTTTTATAGAAATAAAATATCATTGAGGGTGGGCTTGCAGAAATGTTCTTTCATAAGGATCTTGGTGCTGCATATATAAACTATAAACAAGACCACACAAAAAAAAATGAGTATTTACCCTATAATTTTTTAAAAAGTAAATAGGCTAACCACATGTTTTATATGGATACTCCTTTTCTTATTAAAAATTTAATGATGAACTTTGGAGTTCAGGGATATGCACCAACTAATTCAGATAGAAGGGAAGGGGTTTTGAGAAGAAAGCGCCTTGAGTATCTTGACTCTGTTGCTCAGTATTATGATATTCCTGATACAGAACGCTCAGATGATGAGATCAATATGCTTCGCCAGGTATTCTCGATTGTAACATATTCCTAACTGATTAGTGGCAAAATTAAGGTTCTTCATTTTTACTATCATTTTATGATTGTTAGATTGCTGTTGATTGTCCAAGAACTGTACCTGAAGTGTCATTCTTTCAGCAAGAGCAAGTTCAAAAATCATTGGAGCGTATTCTTTACACATGGTTAGATACTAATGATATCTTGTTTTTTTGTGTCTGAATTTTGAACTAGTGTTCTATGTTCTGAATTTTTTGAGGTGAAATAAGGCTCTTAGCTTACTCTATATTTACGTAGCATTTGACTTGGTTTTATTTGAGCTTAAAAGCTACTTCAAACTTAAAGTTAAAAATAAGAGCTTTAAATTAAAAATGTTTGGTAATTTATAGTTCTATAACATTTTGAAGTTTTAAATTTCTTGTATTGCATGTTATTGGATCTTGGGATTCGAAATAAAGTAGGAAAATGAGAAGTAGAAGTCAAAAGCTCCCAAAACTAGTTTGTTTATAAGAGAATCCCAAAATAAGTTGGGCCAAACACTACCTTAGAATGGGGATTTCTGCTTCTATTTTTTCAGATTCTGTACTCAATCTTTTTTTTTGACATAGTAAACAGATGATATTATTCCGTAGGTTATCATATGCCATGAATCATTTATTATTACGTCTCATAGTTAAGCAACCTCCAAAAACTTGTGGTGGTGATCTACATGATGAATTACCTTCATTCACTTTTAGACTGATCATATATTTATTTCCATTTATCTTATGATGCATATTTATTGCACTTTCAGAAGATGCTGAGAATAGCTGCTATGATATTGTATGCTTCTGTTTCTTCTTAATAGTAATTTGGAGCAATAACTTGAGAAAAGAAAATAGGAAAAAAATGATAGAACCACCGTAAACCTTTGTAATCTAGCTTTCCCATTTTAAGTACATCACTCAGTTGTCAATTGGATTGGTAGCAATCTTTACCCTGACAAATACTCTGGAATTTCTTCTGGTTTATCCTTGTTGAACTGATTTTTTTTTTCTCACTAAGTATGCTATTGTTAGAAGTTTTTTGCTTATTTGGTTTCCTGGTTTTCTGCAGGGCAATCCGGCATCCTGCAAGTGGATATGTTCAGGGGATAAATGATCTTGTTACGCCATTTTTAGTTGTTTTCCTATCAGAATACTTAAAAGGGGCCATAGATAATTGGTCAATGTCTGATTTATCTTCGGATCAAATCTCTAATGTAGAAGCCGATTGCTATTGGTGTCTGTCAAAGTTGCTTGATGGCATGCAAGATCATTATACATTTGCTCAACCAGGAATTCAAAGGCTTGTTTTTAAGTTGAAGGAATTGGTCAGGAGGATTGACGGTAACCTTTTCTCAGGACTGCTGTTTTTTCTTCAAGTATATCTTTAATTACATGAACTTAAAGACTCCACTTTTGAATATGGATGTTGGACATGTGTTAAACCTCAGTTTAGGAAAATATAACATTTGACTAATTATCCTGTCACACTATATCAATGCTCTCTCGTATTTCACTTTGCAGCTATACTGAGAGAAAATAAGAATAAAATTGAAAAATAAAGTAAAATGAATGAATTAGAAGACTTGGTTTTTTTCAACTGACTAATGAAATGAAACAATTTCTTTTAAAAGGTGACTGATATTTTGAAATGTGGGAGTATATTATGATTCGCATATCTCAAATTGAAGCTGATACTGAATTTTGAGTTCCACCAGATCCTGTTTCAAGCCATATGGAGGAGCAAGGACTGGAATTTCTTCAATTTGCTTTCCGCTGGTTCAACTGTCTTCTAATTCGAGAGGTTTGCTTTCAACTATTTTTTTTCTCATAGAGTGCAATAGTTTTTTTCCCTAGAAGAACTTCATGCATATATCATACATTGGCTGCATATCAAGCCTTGAAAACTTGTAAATTTAGTCAGTAGAGGAATTGGGTAGTACAAAAAAATTGTCATAATTTTATGCTTATGCTAACTCTGATTTATGCAATTAGGTACCCTTCCATTTGGTCACACGTCTTTGGGACACGTATCTAGCTGAAGGAGATGCCTTACCAGACTTCCTTGTGTATATATTTGCCAGTTTTCTTCTAACGGTGAGCCAGCTTGCTTTGGCCTTTTCACCAATACAAGTTATTTGAATTACATTTCATCCTGTAGCCAAGATTTCGAGGGGTAGTATTTGTTGGTCCATTTGTCAACATCTTTCCCCCTACTGTTACATTGCAGTAGGTAATGGTAATTATGATTTTCATTTTTTTGCCAGAAAACACTTTCTGTCATATTGTGCATTTTTAAAAACCATAAAAAAAAAACAGTTGTGATCTATTATGTTATCTTACTGTATAATCTAGCATAACTTTGTGATGGATGATTAATGATTATGGTGGCCATAAGTAAACTAAAGATTAATGAGAAGCTCTATGTTAGATTTGTGTTTCTTCATTAGGTAGGTCGTATCAGTGTTAATATCCTACTGTCCATTCGTTGTTTATTAGGTTCCATTTAGGATGCCAAGTTACATAAACTTTCAGTAAGTTGATGTGCAGCATCTTACCCTTTCTTGCAAGTCCTCGGGTCTAGTAGGAGACGTTCTACGTGCTAGTTAAATAAATCTATTCTCTGGTTTCTGTTTTCACTTAAAAGCACATAATCTAGTTATGCTTTTCCCTAAGTATGGTTTATTAGGTTGTTTATGTATTTTTCTATTTGTCACCATTTATAGTATAGTCGTTTTAGAATAAATATATATTATCTGTTTTATCAATTATGTGTAGTAGAGAAGGAACATCTTCTAATCTCTGTGATTGTTTTATCAGTGGTCAGAGCAGCTCCAGAAGCTTGATTTCCAAGAGTTGGTAATGTTCCTTCAACACCTTCCAACTAAGAACTGGACGCACCAGGAGCTCGAGATGGTACTTTCTCGTGCGTTTATGTGGCACAGCATGTTCAACAACTGTCCCAGCCATTTAGCTAACTGAGCAAGCAAGCAGTTGTGATTTTTCTGTATTTAGTCACTCAGTTTTCTGGTTCTTTCCTCACTTCCCATCCGAGCTTTTTTCCCCTTTAGTGTGAGATGAACTAATTTTTTTGACCAATTTTTACCTGTATTTTGCCTTGTAATATCTTGTAAAGGAGAGACAAAAATAATCAGGAGAGAGAGAGAGGCTTTTTATTGTACTAATTTTTTTATATATGCACATTCTAGTAATGTCAGCAGGCTATAATAGTTCCTTGCCATTTCTTGGTACAATTCATACCATATAGTTTTCAAATTCAATTATACTAAGGAATTGAACCCCATTGAAAAGGGAATCCACACAGTAATCAGATTTCTAATGATAAAAGGGAAAGTGTTAAATACAAATTTGTTTCAACAGGATTGTTAGTATTTTCGTCCCCACACCATGTACAAAAACGTTTTTCTCAAAAAACAAAATCCAATTTTCAAATCAATATCAAAAGCACCACCTATAACTTGGGAAAGGATCATTAGATTTATGAGGTAAAAGTCTACTACAAATGTTTCTCCATTCCAAGAGCATATAATACTCATTATAGCATAAGATTTCTATTCAAGATTAATAGTACTATTCGCTGCAAACAAGTGCCACCAACACCACCCTGAAGCAGAAGTTGCAAAATTTCATACAAGATCCACACGTCTCTTTCTGGGCTGAACACAAAAGAACACAAACATAATGATATTATTATTTATAGAAAAGAAAAAAAATATGTGTTCCCACGAATGAAGTACGTATGCATAATCTTACTTTATCTTGTTGAAGTTGTTGAAGAAATTTATCAGGGAACTCCACATAGTGAAGACAGTCTTGTTTGAGAGACTCCAGCAGTTGTTGATGTTGCTGTTGTCCGTTTCTTTCTAAATTTGTGATCAACACAGTGAAAGTGAATTTATCAGGTGAACAACCCCATTCCTTCATGGACCCGTATATCTCCATAGCCTTCTCCGTCATCCCAGCTTGCAAATACGCCCCAATCATCTCACCGCACATCCTCGTGTCCGGTTTCAATCCCTTCTCCAAAACCTGAGAGAAGAGCTCCTCCGCCATGTCGATTTTCTCGTTTCTTCCGAGCAACAGAATCATGTCGGCGTAGATTTGCAGCAGCGTATCATGCCCCACCTCCTCGCGAATGAAGTGGAAAACCTACTTTACAAATTGAATTAAAAAAAAATTAAAAGAATTGGTGATTGTTGAAAATGAAAGAGACAGTGTGAGTTGCCTTGAGGGATAAACTGAGTTGGTTTTGTCTGAGTAATTCGTCGAACAGGTTTAAGGCGTCAGGTTTCAAAAGGCGTGAGAGTTTGGCGTTGAGAACGTGTTCGGGGGATTTGGCGAGTTTAAGGGCGTGAATGACTTGAATGCTTTCTTTGGAGAGTATCCTTTTGCGCCGCCGCGCTTTGTAGCCTGAACGGAGGCCGCATACCGTCACTCCTCTGTTGCAGTTCAAATTCGAGATTGAAACCCGCCGCTCAAAACCCCAAAGCGCCACCCTCTCACAGACTCTCAAAATCATTTTCAACCAAATGCTAAACCTTCACAAAATAGTCAAAATATAATTTTCCTAAACTAGAACTATAATTTATATTTGGTTTAGATGAATATGTTCTTTTATTCGATATTTTTGAATTGCTTATTTGACGATAGTTGTTGCTATTCACAATAGAAATTTCAATGAAATATAATGAGTTATAAAGATATATCTATACATAAAAAAGACATTTTATTGAAGAAGTATGTTGATTATATAAAAAGTAAGAGGCAACAATATTTTTTTTAGTTCGCCAACATGAAATGCTGAGATTAATAAAAAAGGAATGGTTCAATTACTGTTTACTAACATTATAAAAAATAATAAATATTTTTTAGTTTTAACTCTACGGTATAGAAGAAATAGAAAAGAATCGTATAAAAGTTTTTAAATTTAAAACGAATAAGTATACTAGGTTTATGAATATATTATAATTATAAAAAGTCCCTCAAATTTTAGGGTGCATGCAGATTGTCACTATTTCAACATCTAAAGGTACAATGACGGATTGAAAAGCTCAATTAAAAAAAATTGGCGATAAAGTTTTATGTTATATATAGTAATCTTTTGGATAGCAGGTAGCAGGTCGCAGGATAGCAGGTAGCAGATCACAAGTAACAAATAACAGGTAACAGGTAGCAAGTAGTTGGTAGCAAGAAACAGGTAACATGTAGCAGGTAGCAGATAGCAGGTAACAGATAGCAGGTAACAGGTAGCAGGTAGCAGGTAACGGTAGTAAGTAGCAGGTAGCAGATAACAAGTAACATATAGAAGGTATCAGGTAGCAGGTAGCATGTAACAGGTAGCAGATCGCAGGTAGCACGTACCAGGTAGCAGGTAACAGATAACAAGTAACAGGTCGCATGGTAGCAGGTAGCATGTAACAGGTAGCAGATAGCACGTAACATGTAGCAGGTAGCAGTTAACAGGTAACAGGTAGTAGGTAACAGATAGCAGGTAACAGGTAGTATGTAACAGGTAGCAGATAACAGGTAGCAGGTAACAGGTAGCAGGTAACAGGTAGCAGGTAACAGGTAGCATGTAACAGGTAGCAGGTAGTTGGTCGCACGTAGCAGGTCGCATGGTAGTAGGTAGCAGGTCGTAGGTAACAAGTAACATGTAACAAGTAGCAGGTAACAGGTAGCAGGTAGCAGGTAACAGGTAACAGGTAACAGGTAAAAGGTAAAAGGTAACAGGTAGCAGGTAACAAGTAGCAGGTAGCAGGTAAGAGGTCGCATGTAGCAAGTAACAGGTAGTAGGTAGCAGGTCACAGGTAGCATGTAGCAGATAACAGGTAACAAGTAACAGGTGGCATGTAATAGGTAGCAGGTCACAAGCAAGTAACATGTAGCAGGTAGGTAGTAGGTAATAGGTAGCAAGTAGCAGGGAATAGGTAGTAGGTAGCAAATAACAGATCACAGGGTAACATGTAACAAGTAACAGGTAGCAGGTAGCAGGTAACAGGTTGCAGGTAGCAGGTAACATGTAAGAGGTAACATGTAACAGGTAACATGTAACAGGTAGCAAGTTGCAGGTAAAAGGTAGCATATAACAAGTAGTAAGTAGCAGGTAACATGTAAGAGGTAGCAAGTAGCAAGTAACAGGTAACAGGTAACAGGTAGCAGGTAGTATGTATCAGGTAGCAGGTAACAAGTAACATGCAGCAGGTAGCAGGTAGCAGGTAACAGGTAACAGGTAACTGGTCGCAGGGTAGTAGGTAGCAGGTAGCAGGTAACAGGTAACAAGTAGCAGGTAGCAGGTAACAGGTAGCAGATGACAGGTAATAGGTAGCAGGTAGCAGGTAACAGATAACAGGTAACAGGTAGCAGGTAACAGTTCGCAAGGTAGCAGGTAGCAAGTAACAGATAGCATGTAACAGGTAGCAAGTAAAAGGTAACAGGTAACAGGTAACAGATAACAGGTAGCAGGTCGTAGGGTAGCAGGTAGCAAGTAACAAGTAGCAGGTAAAAGGTAGCAGGTAGCAGGTAACAGATAGCAGGTAGCAGGTAGCAGGTAGCAGGTCGCATGGTAGCAAGTAGCAGGTAACAGGTAACAGGTAACAAATAGCAGGTAACAGGTAGCAGGTAAAAGGTAACAGGTAACAAGTAACAGATAAATAGGTAGTAGGTAGCAGGTAACATGTAACAGGTAACATGTAATAGGTAACAGGTAACAGGTAGCAGGTAGCAGGTAGCAGGTAGCAAGTAACTGATAGCAGGTAACAGGTAGCAGGTAACAGGTAGCAGGTAGCAGGGTAGTAGGTAGCAGGTAGCAGGTAGCAGATAACAGGTAACACGTAACAAGTAGCAGGTAGCAGGTAGCAGGTAGCAGGTAACAGGTAGCAGGTAGCAGGTAGCAGGTAACAGGTAGCAGGTAACATGTAATAAGTAGCAGGTAGCAGGTAACAAATAACAGGTAGCAATTAACAGGTCGCAGGGTAGTAGGTAGCAAGTAACAAATAGCAGGTAACAGGTAGCAGGTAGCAGGTAACAGATAAAAAGGTAGCAGGTAGCAGGTCGCAGGGTAGCAGGTAGCAAGTAACAAATAGCAGGTAACAGGTAGTATGTAACATGTAATAAGTAGCAGGTAGCAAGTAATAGATAACAGGTAGCAAGTAGCAGGTCGCAGGGTAGTAGGTAGCAAGTAACAAATAGCAGGTAACAGGTAGCAGGTAGCAGGTAACAGATAAAGAGGTAGCAGGTAACAGGTAGCAGGTCGCAGGGTAGCAGGTAGCAAGTAACAGATAGCAGGTAACTGGTAGCAGGTCGCAAGGTAGCAAGTAGCAGGTAATAGGTAGCAGGTAGTAGGTAACAGGTAGTAGGTAGCAGGTAACAGGTAACAGGTAGCAGGTAATAGGTAGCAGGTAACATGTAGCAGGTAGCAAGTAACAGATAGCAGGTAACATGTAACAAGTAACAGGTAACAAGTAGCAGGTAACGGGTAGCATGTAATAGGTAGCATATCGCAGGTAGCACGTACCAGGTAGCAGGTAAGAGGTAGCAGGTAACAGGTAACAGGTAGTTGGTAACAGGTAACATGTAGCAGGTAACATGTAACAGGTAACATGTAACAGGTATCATGTAGCAGGTAGCAGCTAAGAGGTAGCAGGTAGTAGGTAATCGGTAGCAGGGAGGCAGGTAGAAGGTCGTAGGGTAGTATGTAGCAGGTAGCAGGTAACAGGTCGCAGGGTAGCTGGTAGCAGGTAACATGTAGTAGGTAGCAGGTAACAGATAGTAGGTAGCAGATAGCAGGTAACATGAGGTAGTCATATATATATATATATATATATATATATATATTGAATGTAAGAAGGGATTTAACTAAAATTGTAAAAAAAGGGGGAATTCACTAATATTGAATTACTAAATGAATAATTTATCCATAAATCATTTGCCCGGATGTTAATATTTATATAAAATAATTACAAATTGAATTTTTCTTTCTATTCGGCTAGGTTTCCAATACTTTATGGGCATAGGTTAAGGAATGAAAAAAAAAATAATTCAATTAAATTATGATTTTTTTAATCTCAACTTTATTTTATGAAAGGTCACTAATAGAAGTTAAAAATGGAAGGAATCCTTATTTTCTTCCAAAATTTGGGATTAACTAATTTAAGGAATGTCAAATATAAAAATAAACACCTCGAACGAATTATATTAATTTGTTTCAATACAAAACATAAACAAAGACAAGGATAATACTTGAACAAAGCTTTTTTTTTAAAAATAGAACAGATAAAGAAAATAGAAAAATAGAAAAAATTAAATATATTATCCTATTTATTCTATCAAAATGAAAAATCTATTTAGTTGAAAAAACCAAATGCTGTCCCTGGACAAAATAGTCAATATAATTTCCCCAATTTTATTATATATTTTTCAATAATAACTTTTTTTCTTGAACTCATAATTATTCATAAAAAAATATTACATTAACATCATTTAAATTTGTACTCGTTACGGTCTCATCTGACCGACACAACTAAATTTATTATGTTTAAATATAAAATTAACAAGATTAATCAATAATACTAAATTTATTATGTTTAAATATAAAATTAACAAGATTAATTACACTCCGAATCATAATCTAAAATCTTATTAATCTTAATCCAATAAATAAAATCGTTGAAATGTCTTTTATAAATAGTCTCCGAATTTAAAAACACAAGAAGAACAAGAAAATAGTGATAACCGATCGAAATACAGACAATAATTATCTTATTTCGAACCCGAGTGGAGATCAAAATTAGTTTGCCCTATCATTGACTTTTCTTTAGTACTTATGAGTAAGAGGTTCGTTCAAATTTTTGTGTGTGAAATAAAAAAAGGTAGCTTGAAGAAAATTGTAGAGAGGAGAGAGATGGGGTCATCGTTATCGGCGTCAAAGAGAGTGGAGAATAGTTTGTCAAACTCGGGCGATTTTGACTCGGTATGCGACTCGGCCTTCTCCCACTGCCTCGCTCTCACACAGCACGCTTTCCAAGGAGTGCTTCCCTACCAACTCAAAACCGCCTCCGACTACATCCACGCCAACGCCACACACCCGCTCCTCCGAAAGTGGCTTCCGGCACCACCCGATCGCACTCAAATCGACGCCGCACTCCGCCTACTCCCTCCGAATCCCGACGATGACTCCCTCCCGCTCCCCCTTTTCAAAAAATGGGCCCACCACCTCTACACCGACGCCGTCGTCTCCGCCGCCTCCAAAGCGCTCATGGTGCGCCTTCCCGTCGGCGTGGCCGGGATCGTCGGCATCGGCGCCGTCACTCGCCCCCCTCCTCAATTGGTTGGCACCTTCGTCGGAGCCTACTCCCTCGCCGTTGCTCTCTCCATTTTTCTTGGCTTATCCACTTAACAATAATAATAATAAATAATTGCAGTTCAATTTGTCTCTTTTATCATTTTCCTTTCCTTTTTATTACGCCCTTTCAAGTTTTCTAAGTAGTTTTATTATCTGCAATATTGGTTTTTTCATTCAAAAGGCAAATGACTAAAAGTGCAGAAAATTCATGATTAATAAAATTAAAATTGTACGTTTAAACTGAGAATTAACTGGATTAATTACTGGTTAAATTAATAGTTAAGTATTAAATAATATAATAATAAAGAGTTGATGATAATTATATAAATAGTCAAATATTTAAATAATTAAGTCATCCAATATTAATGGATACATTCGAACTTAAAATTGAATGAAAAATAATAAAAAAAAGGAGAATACATAGAATATTTTAAAAAGAAAAATTAAAAAATAAAGAACCAAAACAATAAACTAAAAGAAAAATGAGTGTATTTTTATTTTATTTTATTTTAAGCAAGAGGAGCAATTACAACAATGAGATAAAGTGAGGCAAGAAGCCTTCAAAAATAAAAATAAATGATACAAAATGATATCATTTGTTATTGACAGTATAATGATATATATATATATATAAATATGAATTTAGCAAGTGAGATTATCACCGGTGGCAACACCCAATTGTCTGCAGTATTCCGTGTAGTAATTAACGCGAGCCTGAACAGTGGTGGGGTTGGCACCATCACACTCGAGTGCGCCATTGATGGCTCTGATGGTTGCACCGAAGCCCTGGTTTATGACAGGCCGCACGTGCTGCATCCAGTACCACAATGCTGTCTTGAAAGACACCACAACATCGTTCGACACTGTCTCTGGAGCGCCCAATCCGTCGAAATTGTTCGCACTTCCTGCTGGCCCATAGTTGAAGTTCCAAGACAATTGGATCGGACCACGACCGTGGTACCCTTTGCTCGAAGAACATGGATACTGTGCTATCGATTCCTCGTCGCAGTAATCCTTGCTTGCACCATCTATCTCTTCGATGTAGCAAAAATCTGCACCCCATCATCTCACAGTTAGAAACATCATAAAATAACCTCAATCTATAATCTAATAAACTTCACAAACATATTAGGATATAGATAGACTCGATCATTCTAATATCATATTATATTCGAAAATGACTTTAATATCATTTTAAAAAGTGAATTTTGGAGATTTATGATAAAAGGTTTTCATTCACTTATATTATGAAATGTTTTAATGTGGTAGATTCTGATAAGTCACTAAACTTTCGTTAAAATAGATTCAAAATAGTTCTAGCTCTGATACCATATTAAGAACGCTTATTAAATAAGATTCAAAATAATTCTGATACTATATTAATAACTAGACTTTAAGCTTAATTCAATCTCATAAAACTGACTTATAAAGGGAAATTTACACTCTCTAATCGATAGAACTTCATAAACAAATTTTTCATTTAACAAGAAAAAGAGGGATTTGATATGAAATGCGAATTCTTACGTCCAGTTTCATGTGTGAAATGGGCAAAAGCAGCTGCAATCTCGCGTTTGGAGTCATCCTCGGAACCAACTCTACCGAAGTCAGTGTAGGAATTGAGAGCACTGAGGAAAGCGTCTCTTGTGTAAAAGTTCTTGCCAGCACAACCAGAATCAGCTTGATCAATTATGCCGTTGAAAAAATCTGCTGTGACAATGTCTGCAACATTAACGTTGTTGCTTGGTGGGGGACTTGCTGTGGTACAAGGACCCTGCTGGCACCCTGTGCCACAGTAATCCTCACCAGTACCACAGTACCCATATTGGCTGCAGCATAACCCTTCAGCACAGCCACAGTTCTGAGCACTCACATTTTTTGGACCCATAACAAGGGCCACTGCTACAAGAACTAACAGCAATTTGTTTCCCATTTTGAAGGTGATGTTCTGAGATAGTATGAATTTGATTGAGGATCCACAATTGAGTTAGGGGTGTATTTATACTAGTGTTTGTGGTTGAAAGTTAAGTTTGAATGTTTCAATACAAAATTTGAATGCATTCTAGAATGTTATCATGTCGATTGCTGTGGGTCAACTTTGATTTGTCAATTGTAATAAAGGGTACATAAACCATATGCACAGTGATAGTTGTGTTCATATTGTGTGATGAATGATTTTATATTTTAAATTTTAACATTTATTTTGGTTTTAATCAATAAGCTATATGGTCAGACACTCATCTTAAATATCGTTTCGATGTCACTGACACTCGTATGACACCTTTAAGACATATTCATTAAGTGTGCAATTTATCTAGTACAATTTTAACATAATTTTAAAAAGAAAAAATACATTATTTTTTTAAAAATTCAAATTTTTTGTATAAATCATTATTATAATTATAAAAATAAGAAACAAATTATTGTGAGCCAGTCATGAAAAATATCTTTCTGTCTCAAAAAACATCCTGAAACATATTTGTACATATAAATTTTTATTGTCAATTTATATGATATATAGATTCGTATTCTTGTGTCGTGTTCGTGTAGTATCATGTGTATGTCAATATCTGTGCTATTCGTGAGTGAAAAAGGTTAAAGTAAGAGCATTCAATATTATTAGAAAAGTCGAAATTCTAAAAGAATATAACGTATGAGATGAAATTGACGCAACTTAAATATAATTATTTTTTATTTTTAAAAATATAAATTCGTCCAAATTATTTTCAACCATGATTACAGGAAAACGTGTGAAGTCATCTGGAGTGGTCAAAGTTGTATGGTTGATTGCGATCGTTCTTCAATCATATTATTTATTTATTTCTTTCTTTATTTTATTTATTACTCAAATTTCAGAATATTATGAAGACTTTGTGGTGCGTGTGGTTTGGTTTGATAGGATGGGGAAGTACGGCAACGGAAAAGTTTGAACTTTATATTTCTATCGTTTTATTTGTTAAAGTAAAAGGATAAGGACGAAATTTATACGAACTCACACAAAAATTAAAGATTGATCTTTCTAAGAAGGTGTGAATATATTTTATTGATTATGTTATAATATGAATTTATAATTTTCTTTTTCTTCAATTCATTGAAAAAAATTTAAATTCTAAAATGAATAATATCTCAATAATTAATCCTAATAATACTATTTCTGAAATCAAAATAATTATATTTTTTACCTTAACAAAATATATGTATAACTTTGAATATATTTTATCTATATAATGGGTAATTCGAATTTAAATTTGAATCATATGTTGAAAATAGAAATTATTTTAACAACAACTTATATTTAAGAAACTAATTATTGTCGATTTTGAATGTTTCAAAGTGATTCAGAATATAATCAAATAAGGACTTTAATAACTTCTCTAGATTTTGGGTTACGAAGTCTTTTAACTTTGAGGTCATATGATGGATCTCCAAACTGATAAGATAAAGGTCAATTTTTCATGCATTCGATCCAATTTTTAATTTTTAAAATTGTCTTTTGTAATTGAAAATCAAGAATATCAAAAAGTATATTCTGAAAAATAAACTTGGATTAGATTGGAAAATAAAATTTTGATATAAAATTGAAAAATCAACATCCTATGAAAAAACAATTCCGAAATACAAAAAATTATTCTGAAAAAAATCTCTAAAAATATATTTTGGAAAAAAGGATTCTAAAATTCAGAAAATATTACAGAAATGCAAATCTAAAAATGTCTTCCAGAAAAGTACTTTTATCATTCACTTAAACATCATGTGCATGTCACCACATTCTCATAAATGAATTGTATGCATAAATACTAAATAAATTGAGAGAAATTGGATTTGGGCTTTACAAAATCCAGCCCAATACAAAAGATGAAAGAGCAAACAAAGTGATAAAAATCAGGCAAATGTTTCCTACACCCAATATTTTTAACTTACCCAACATATTTTTTTAATTTCCAAAAATGTCCTTTATTCCGGAAATAAAAATCCAGAATTGAAGATAATATATTCTGAAAAAATAAATCTGGAAGTGGTTATTGAGTTTCTGAAATAAAAATCCAAAAACAAAAATTAAAATTATATTCTGGATAAAAAAAATCCAGAATTGAAAATAATACATTTCAGAAAAAAAATTCTAAAAAAAGATTATTGTGTTCCAGAAATAAAAATTTAAAAAAAATAAAAGCCCATTTTTTTCGTAATATAAAAATTCATTTTGAAAAAAAAATATTCAGAACACATATTTCAGAAAAGGGAATCCAGAAGGCATTTTTATATGCACCTACTTTTTTAAGGTCATTGAAATTGGGTGCAATGATATGGATAACTTGTTTGACACAAGTCATGTAATATAAGGATAACTTGTTCCTCTTCACTGATTTCTATGCCAAATTAAGCCCATTTTTCTTACCTTTGCTAGTGTCATTAGTGCCTGTGTTGGGCAAAATGGTGCCCTTCAACATTCTTCAACTCTTCATACTCATATCATCAAGGAGGGATATGATACTAACACTTTTTTTAATGACCTCATTGATCGATTCTTATGCAAATTGGGGACAAATGGATGGTGCTGTATTCTTATTTATTGAATCTAGTGAGAAGTATATTTTATAATTAGAAGTTTTAATGTAATAAAATATGTTTTTACATAGGATAGGATAAGATTGGGAGGGAGTGGTTTTGTCCTCGGCTATGTGGATTTCGTCTTTGATTTTGAGTAAATGCAAAAGACACTTTGATATTTAAGTTAAAATTTAGTATAATTGAGTGTGAGAAATATTAATAAATGTGTACGTTGGTCACCTATTTATTTGAAGGAGGTAGACTCCTATATAAATACAAAATATTTTAATTTTTTGTGTACATTGTAAACTTATTTTTGAAAATGAAATTTAAATAAGTTAAATAAATATAGAATTAACATTTAATATGTGGAAACTATATGTTTTATAAAAAGAAAATATAAAAGTAAAATATTAAGTTATTAATACATTAGAGTAGTTAACCGTGATCTTGTGTTAACCTACAAAATACCATTGTTGTTCTTTCATTTCAATAACTTTAGACACAACCTTACACTACAAGAAAATCATCAAATAGAAACCAATTTTTAGAAACCAAAATAATTAGTTGCAATAGTAACTAAATTAGAGACCATTTTAGAAACTAAAACAAAAATTGGTTTCTAAATTAGTT
>Ga0123342_1001964_pt1 | contig 34500 bp, 15 predicted proteins | sample Turbeawhitnodule_FD_89960 | JGI IMG/M metagenome (GOLD analysis project Ga0123342, IMG submission 89960) | Root nodule microbial communities of legume samples collected from Mexico - Turtle bean Mexico white nodule | ecosystem: Host-associated > Plants > Roots > Nodule | place: Mexico: Nepantla... | reverse complement strand
TGCAAAACAATGTCATAACTATTTTATGTTTTGAGGATATTATGATTACTATTATGTATGACATGTTATGTATTGCATTGTATAGTTGTGTATTGCTATTTTGTAGGTTTGTATGTTTTGATCCTCAATGGATGAAGATTGTTAGAGTATGCTGAAAGTTCTGTCATAACAAAGTTGTAGAGGTGAACCAAAATGTTCCACGACATTTTATAAGATTGAAGATTGTTCATACAATATTTTAAACATGTATAAATCATTTGAGATTTGATTATTAATGTGAATAATCAAATGTGTTGTTTGTATCTTTCAAGTGTGTTATGCAGTGCATGACTTTAGTCCATGTAATGGATTTATTAATAGGTTGTAATAAATGAAATTTCAAGGGTAGTATTGGATTTGAGCTCAAACATTCTTTCTTTGGTGACATTATGATGAATAGATTGTCCAACTGTTGCTAAACTTTATTGATCTTTGTGAATATAATTACACAAAGGAATTAGCATTAAGCCTTATGATTTTTGTGAATGATAGTTATGACATTCAAATTCAAGTCAGCTAAGATACAATTTTGTAAGAGTTGTTGAGTTGAATTTTGACATTAACATCATGCTGCAGAAGCTTCCAGTAATTCTGAAAACAAATTGCATAAAAAACCATCTCCTTTTAAGATAGTGTGCATATTTAAGCTAAAGATGAGTTTTGATTTCATCCACAGATTGGATGAGAATGAGCAATTTAACTTCAAAATCAGTAAGCAAATGTTGAAGCACAGCTTGCCTTAGAACAATAGTGATAGTAAGATTGATACCATGATCAGATGAAGTAAATATTAGAATAGTACTGCTTATATCACAATATTCAAATTGAGATAGAATTGGGCATGTTCAATATCTACCTTGGGAAGCTACCAAGATCAATAGAGAATCGTGTGTATAACTTTTCATAAAATTTTCTTTTAAAATGTTTGTCAGTAATTTTGGGAATGTGCAGACAACTTTCATTTGTGCTTTATAATTAATTATTAATACAATTTGACTGTCTTTTGTAAATCTTTTTTGTCTAGCCTAATTTGTTTTACTTGAGAACAAGAAGGAGATGATGTAGTATAGATTTGTGCAGACCATAGGAATAGCCCAAATTTGAGAAAGTCAAAGTGCATCCAAAAAAGAGAATTTGGATTCCCGCTTTAAACTTTCACTGGTCTCTACCTATTTGACAAATTCTTTTGTCAAAACAATTTAACAACTATCTGAACTTCACTAACAACAATATATGCATATGGATCCAGATGAGTCAAAGTGTGCAAGAAACTAAAGGAATCATCCTTCATAATAAGTTACACAAAAAAACTACCAAACTTACAGGTAGAACCTCATGCCATTTTTTTTTAAATATAGAATTGAAGTTTATCATTGATGACTTGATTTCTTAAGGTACTTCAGATAAAAATTGCAGCAAACAAAGTCCTCGGACAACCACAATTTCTTATGGAGAAGCAAATTCTGTTTTAACAACAGGTAAATGAGGTTCTCATTGTTGGTTATTATTTACTGCTAATGTATTAAAATCAAAACTTCATTGTAGATGTCCGTGACAAATCAGACCACAATCCAACAAAGAAAATTAAGATGGTTTTCAACCAAGAATTCACAAGCCAAAAGAATAAGTTAACAACATTTTCATATGGATTAAACTACACACATGATTCAGTTTCTGACATAGAGAGTACAAAACATGTACATGACAGTTCATCTGAGAATGCAATAGAGAAAGCTGTCATGGTTGTTAAAAAATGATATATTAAAATGAATTTATGATGTGCACATATATGTTCAAATATGCACAAAAAATATTTTTATGGTTTTTTGTACTTCTCATTCATAATGGAAAATAACAATTTATTTACTATCATTGTCATTTCCCAAAATTTAGAAAACATATTCCTACTTCATACTAAATGTATATGTTAACTAATTAAAAATAAATTAAATTAAAATTCTAATTATAAAATATAATTTTTGTTAATTTGAAATTAAAAATATGATATATTAAAATGAAATTATAATGTGTACTTGTATGTTCAAATATGCACCAATATGAATTTATGGTTTTCTATACTTCTCATTTATAATGGAAAGTATCAATTTATTTAGTATCATTGTCATTTCCAAAAATTTAGAAAAATGTATTCCTACTTCATACTAAATGTATACGCTAACTAATTAAAAATAAATTAAATTAAAATACTAATTATAAAATGTAATTTTTGCTAATTTGGAATTAAAAATATGATATATTAAAATGAATTTATGATGTGCATTTAAATATGCACCACGCTCTTTATTTGAAATTCTGTTAATTTTTTTAGATAGGGATATGTGTGAATGAGAATTTAACCACAAAAATATTTATTTATTCATGAGAGTGCATTTTTTAGACATGCACTGCTGAATTGGATTGATGTGTTGGCTCTTAAAAATTTCTTATTTCACATTAAAACGTATACCTAACTATTGAAGTATTTTTCAAACTCTTACATTTTAAACTCATTGTTTACCCAATCTTCTTTCTATGGTTGTCTGTACTTCTCATTCATAATGGAAAATACCAATTTAATTAGTATGACTGTTATTTACAAAAATTACCATTCATCATTTCAATACCTAGAAATGTAACATTTTTTTAATTGCTATAAAAATTATTAATTATTACTTATTAGTTATTATTTATAAATACCTTTCCACAATCACACTATTAGTTGTATTTCTGAAAAGTTTCTAAACTCTAATCTACCTCTACTAGAGAGTATACTTTTCTCTTCTAAACCACTTCGGTGCTTCGTTAACTCTAATATTTGTTATATTGTATAAATTTCTTTACTTACAAATTGTATGAGTTGATTGTATTAGATGAAAGTATATATGTTGTAAAATTTATTATTATTAAAATATTTTAACGTATAAAATTATTTATATAAGACGCTAAGATTTTTATTACAATGAAAAAAGTTAAAATATATATCTACATAAATTATAATTATTTAATTATTTATTAATATATTAATAATATTTCATAAATACAATCTTTCCTATTTTATAAATAAAATCTTTCCCATTTTATAAATAAAATCTTTCCCGTGCCTTAACCTACTATTAAAATACCTATGGCCTTTGTGCTGATTGCTGCTTTTGGTGAGAATTTTGGATAGTTGCACTTTAAAAAAATCTATTTGAGTGTAAACTATGGAATTTAGTTTTACATTTTTTTTTATTAGTATGTTTAGTGCATTTAGAACTTAGGAAAGCTTGGTTTTTTATTTTTCGATTTCCTTTTAATGTTTGTTTATGTTTGAATCCTTGACGGCATATGATAACGATGAACTAGTATTCTTTTATGTTATCTGCTAGGTTTTGTTTCTTTGCATGTTTTTTGTCTAGTCAAGCATCCAATGAAGCCGCACCGACTTTGCATGACCCATCATCTTGTTCTTTCCTATGATCTTGATAAGAAAAATGAAGATTTATGTTAGTTGACAAAGAGTGTCAATATATATCAGGATCCTAGAAGGTGTGGTAGAAAAGGTGAATCTGTGAGAGGGATTGTGAAATTGCAATGGAACTCTCAGAAGAATGGAAATCATTCTTCCCAGTAGGTTCCTCCACCGTAGCTCCTCTTCTTCTCTCCAATTCCCCTTCTCTCCCTTTAGGTCCTCTTCTCTTCAACCCTAACCCTAATTCTCTCTCCCTTCTCTTCTCTTCCCCCTCTCTGCTGCCATCTCTCTACTGTCCTCCATACCTTTTACCTTCCCGTTTCCTTCTCTCTTCCCACCCTCCTTCCATTCTCCCCTCCACCGCTTCTTCAATTGCCTCCCTCTTCTCCTCCACCCATCAAAACGACGCCGCTCCCCCCTTCCTACACAACCGCCTCCACCTCCTCACCTACCCCCACTGCCCTTACGCCCTCCTTTTATTCCCCGCTGGCTCCAACGACCACAAGCTCGCGTTTTTCACTCTCCGCTTCAAGGACTCGCGTTTTCATACTCAGCTCGATACCAAAGGCGACGTCTTTTACGCCTCTACAGGCTCCTCGCACCGTATCTTGAACATTTCTGTTAACCCTGTTGCTGATTTTGGTTTCACAGGTAGTGATGACGAGGATGATGATGCTTCTCGAGTTATCGGGTATTTGTTGGCTACTACTCTATATTCCGTTCATTGGTTCGTTGCGAGGCACAATCAAATCTTGGATAGACCTAGCGTGGTTTGTTTGGGTGATAAGATGTTCAAGACTTGTCCGGTGGCACATGCTTGTTGGAGTCCTCATATATTGGAAGAGAGCGTGGTTTTGCTGGAGAGTGGCCAGTTGTTTTTGTTTGATTTGGAGTGTTGTGGCTCCAGTGCTGGTTTCAAGGGGACTAGGTTGAAGGTGCCCTGGAATGATTCTTCAGAGAGTAAGGTGTGGCTGAGCTGTGAGTTTAGTTGGCACCCCAGGATTTTGGTTGTGGCGCGTTCTGATGCTGTTTTCTTGGTTGATTTGAGGCTGAAAGATTGTAGTGTGAGTTGTTTGATGAAGATCGAGACGCTAAGAATGTATGCTCCGGATGAAAATGAGCGGTTTCTTGCGTTGGCAAGGGCTGCTCCGGACAACTTTTACTTTGCTGTGGTTTCTAGTAGTGTTTTGCTTCTATGTGATGTGAGGAAGCCTTTGGTGCCGGTTTTGCAATGGGTGCATGGGATTGAAGGGCCTAGCTTCATGTCTGTATTGAGCTTGTCTGATTTGAGGTCCCACTCGAGGGAGGATGCTTTTAAGTTGGCTTCTGAAACTGGGTTTTGTATTATGTTGGGAAGTATTTGGAATTGTGAGTTCAATATCTTCTGCTATGGGAATGTATTACCATTTCGTAAAAAATCTGTTACGTCGAAGATTAACCCAACCATTTGTGCTTGGGAGCTTCCGGTTGAGATTAATTTGTCTGGTCATGAGTGTCATTGTGGAAGTTGTCTCTTAAGGAAAGAGTTCTCAAAGGATGCGCTTCCTGAGTGGATTGATTGGCAGCAGAAGAAAGAGATAGTTTTGGGATTTGGCATTTTAAGCAATAAACTTGCCGCATCACTGTGTGAACCTGATGAAAATGGGGGTTTTACATTGGTAAGGCTTACTTCCTCGGGAAGGTTTGAATTGCAGAGATATCATGCCTCTTGGGCTCAGGCCAGAAACTTAGAAGATTGTCCCGATCAAGTATTGTGTTTGAATAGACACTTACTGTATCCCACGAGTGATGAGGAGTACAAGTTTCCAAAAAATTATAACTACTTAAAATTGGATTACCTTGAATCATATGCAAGTGGTGGACTTCCTCAATTCCTGATTAGAAAACTAAAAAACAACTATAAGGATGCCCATGACAAAGAACGCAAAGAAGTGCACGAGTTATTATGTGAGAAATTAAATGCTTGTGGGTTTGGTCAATTAAGATCATGTCCTGCGGTTACTTCTGTTTTTAATGATGTCAAGCTACCAGAAAGCTTACATGAGGTTGCTTTGAGAAGATTGTGGGCTGACTTACCTATGGAACTGCTGCAGTTGGCGTTTTTGAGTCGTGCTGAATGCCATGAAGTTGTTGGAAACCTGGATCACAATAGGGTAGCATTGGAATCTTTAGCTGTTCCCAACCTTCCTCAACTGCCTCCATTCTTTTTAAGGAAATCATCACCCCACAGCAATGATGACATTGTGGGTCCAGTTATTCCTTTTCCTGTTCTTCTTGTGCTTAATAAATTTCGCAATGGGAGCTCAAATATGGAAGGAGGTGAATTTTCAGTAGAAACAGAGCTTAGCCTCAAATATAAAGAAGTTATGCAGGTGGCTGGCGAGATTGCTGTCTCAGCTTATGGGCCTACACAGCTTGATAATCATGCAGTCTCCCTTGCTGAGGATGGAGAGGAAACCTGGGCTGGATCTTCGAAATCAAAATCTTTTTTGTTATACAGTCCAGTTTCATTCAACTTGTCGGCAGCTGACCATGCACATGAAAAGTCTGTTTATAGTGACACAAATTATGATACATTCATTTCTTATGTCCCAGAGAAGAAGTCCACTGAGCAAACTGAATCTGTTGGCCAAGAAATCTTTGATGATCTTTCCCCTGTTGAGTTGAGATTTGATGCTCCTGTGAAGAAGCTCGAACCTCAAGGTTTAAAGGCATATGATCTATTGAAGAGACAAATGTCTAAATGGCAAGAAAATTTTGATTCATATAAGGAATTTTGTATTCAATCTAGATTTGAAAAAAAATAGTTAACGGGTGGTCCCTCCTTTATTCATCCTCTTCCCCTTAAAAAGTAGATATGATAAAAGCTAATGGATCCCCATCTCCTCCTATCTGTTGCTTTTGGTCGATTCTTGGAGACAGGTTTGGTTGGTGAAATTTTTAAGTAAGCAATTGACAAATAAGATGGTAAATTCGAAGAAGCTGTTCCTGGTGAAAAGAGGCTCTCATCAATTTGAAGAGGAAGTAGGCAGCTAGAGGCTTATATCCATTCAATTCTTAAAAGCTCTAATCTATTTGGATGGTATTGTACTGCTTCCTCCCATCCTTCTTAGTCCGTATTGGGGAAGATGATCTTCTTTTGTGGTTGGTTTACTTAATGAACCTAAAAAGAGTTTGTCCTCTACTTCCTCTCAAGATGATTCAGGAAAGGAAAGCAGTACAGTCTATCAATTATTGATTGCTCATAGAAGAATGATATTCTCTCCCAGCAACACCGCCGATACAGATTTTAATTGCTGTCTGTGTGAAGCTTTGTGGTAAAAGGCAAAATGTACAAAATGTTACCATTGGCATGTTCAAGTATCTTCTAGTGTACAAGGGAGATGCATTGGAAGACTTGCTTGTTTGTAGACCTGATCAAGGGCAGCAACTTGATGTGATCCTTGGTGGTTTTGATAAATTATTGACTAGAAGTTTGTCTGAGATTTTTGAATGGTGCTAAAGTTTCAAGGAGTAAGAATCAAAAACATGGATTTTTGTCAAAAGAAAGAAATGGAAAGAAATATCTAGAAGCTGCAATATTGGATTTAAGACTCTGGGTGCGGCAAATTAGCAAAGATATCGCTGGATTTAGTTTGTAATGCTGTTTCCACTGAGTTGAGAGTTGTTTGGCAAGATAACTATGGATGGATTCTACACAGTAAGTGTCATCTTTCTCACTAAGTAAATCTTATTTCACATAAGAGCCAATATGGCAGTTGTCTACCATTGAAGGTCTGTATTGAATGTGGAAAAAGCTTGAATACTGCAAGCATGAAGTTGATACAGTATAGAATATTCTTGATGAACAGTTTAATTAGAGAAACCAGAGTTGTCTCGGAAAAATTGAAAATGGTCCTGATGAATCAGAGTCAAAGCCTTATTTTCAACATAAATCTTACTCGAATAGCATGTAAGAATTATCTCCTTATCTTTTGATATTATTGCTAGTTTATGACCATGGCATTTATGCTGCATTATTGATGATGAGTTGTAGCATAAAAAGCCCTTAAGGACTTGAAATTTTTACCCTCACTATGGTGCTATTCTTTTTAAGGTGTTTAGTGTTGCAGCACAGATCTGAGCTTTGCCTTTATCTTTTTAAATTTGGTTCTCATGCCACTTTTTTTGGTGTGTGGTTATGTCTTCCCCCATTTCACGATTCTGAATGTACTTTATCTGCTTTGTATCAGGTTGGACAACAATTTCAGGATCCTCAAAACAAGAAAGCAACAAGGTACCCATCTCTCAAGATAATATCAAATCCTTTTCTAAAAGGTGTCACAAGGGAGAAATAAGCAATTTCCAGTGCTTTATGCAATGCATCTAAAGACCTTGTCAGGACATGATCTTCCCCAATATCTATCCAGTCTTTCCACAAGTCCTTGCTGATTATGAGAGTGGAAATCTTGATTTGTCCAACCCAAAAACATTTCACAGGCTTGATAAACCAATGGACTGCCAGACACCTAAAGGTGAAGACTAGTTTAGAAAATGGTTGGTCTCTTTTAGTGCTTTATGATTTTGTTTTGAGTTGCAATTTTTCTTTCATTACATATGATGTATTGTTTGCAGTCATGCATACCTGAGGATTATATCAATACAAGGACATTAGTGTAGAACCTGTAGGTTGAATGCATTGTTTTTCTCTATCTTCTTTATTCAAGTTCGTATTGGAGCAGGTATGGTCTCGCTCTGTCTTCTTCATTGTCTCTGGCAATGTCCACTGTAAAACTTAAGTATTTCCTATTAAAGAAAATATATTTTCATCTCCCAAAGAAAATATGTAGTTGATCTTTATAAAGAAACAAATAAAGCTGAGATGTAGAACCTCAGGAGTTCCTATTGTAAAAAAAACCCCATATTGGTAGGAAAACTTAATTATTTATTGGTACAAGTCCTCCACATGTTGCCTTCCCACTGCCATAATCACTCCTTGACATCACCGTTTGTCTTGTTGGCATCTTTTGCCTTTTTGACCTTGATTCACTATTTCAGATTACTTTGGTATTGGGACATGTTTCCCCTCTCATGATCTTAGGATTCTTCTCTCTCCTTAGATCTAGTTATTGCTCTTCATCTGTATTGATGTATATATATGAGTTACCAAACAAAGGTAAGGCACTTGCCTTAACCTTAAATCTGGGTACATACAAAAGAAACAGTAAGGAAATAACATTTTATTTAGCCCTACAATCTAATATCTGTCTTCAATTGTATACACTTTCCAAACATATATTTATGTGGAAATGTCTGACATGGTTTGTCGTAGAACATTGTCATTATAGACTCCCGTGATGAATGATGTCTTCATACCTCGTATAACTATGAAATATGGGGTAAAAATAATGCTTTTCACTGCACAACCTTCTGCATAATTCCAATTCCTATTTGCATCCTTTTTGTTGATTGTCTTGCGTGCAATGTTAGAATAGTGAATGGCATAATTTCTAGCGTTTAATTTTGTGCAATCTTGTGCACTTGATTTGACAACCATGATTTTGTAGTGATCAACAATCTTTTATTACTTGCAGATACATGAAAAATCCTTAGCAGAATCCTCTTTCAACACATGTAAATTTACATGGAGGCATTCAAATTCAGTACGAGGTAATACTACATCATTTGTAACAGTAAATAAAAGTGATGCACACCTTTTCGCGGACAATGTTATTTACCCTCTTTTGGGTATATACATTTTATCAAACGAATTTACCCATTAAGTTTAACTACTTGTAACACACTTCATCTTGATTCCTGAGTTCTACTGGCTAAATTATATGTTTGGATATTCAATTTCTTACATTTTAGTATATTAATAAATTTGAGTATGAAAAAAAACATTATTTTTATTTAAGTTATTACTTGAAACTGAAATCAAGTATATATGATGAAAGTTTTGCTAAAAACTCAAATTTATCTTACCAAAAAAGTAAAAGTCTATATGTAGATAAACATGGTGGATCTTATATGCAGCTGCCCCCCTCCAAATTTTTCTTTTTAAAATTACTTCTATATTAGTATTTTTGTGTAGAGATTGCCCCTCCTCCAAATGTTTTTTCATGATTAATTAATATGACACAAATTAATTAAGAATAAAGTTGAAGTAAATGAGAATATTACGAGATAAATTAGTTACAAAAATATGAAGATATTAAAATTGAAGATAAATTAAATTCATAAAGGAAATTATATAAATAGTTAGTTCTTTGAGACAGAAGGCTTAAAAACATTAAATAAAATAGATTCTGAGATATTTGAATGTATTAAATAAATTAGATTTTAAGAGATAACGAAATTTGAATGAGATAAATTAGGTTTGATATAGACATTAGAATATAAATATTAGAATATGACGTAAATTATGTAAGATGTTACAAGATAAATTAGATCCTACGATATAAAGATATAAAGAATTAGTTCTAAGAGGTAAAGAAGTTAGAATATGAAATAAATCAAATATAAAATGAATAAAGAGAATTCAAAAGGAGATAAATTAAGAGATTTAAATAAAAGAAATTAGGTGACCAAAGATTCAAAAGATTAGAATGAGATAAATAGAAATATTAGAATATGAGATGAATCACAGTATTAGAGTATAAGATAAATTAAGATGAAAGATAAATTTCTTGTTTATAGTATGGCACATTGAAAAAAGATGTTAGATGAGTTCAACTATTTAAAAAATCTAAATCTATTTCAGAATGTGAAATTTGGAATTCAAAAATACATTTTAAATTATTTTCAAATCTAAAAATATCATATTTGAATTACACAATTTACATTATTTAATTTAAAAAAAATACATTTTGAATTTTACAATCTAAAATATATTTTAGAATTACATAATTTAAAATACATCTATGAATTATTGAAGCTAAAAATATATTTTATATAACAAAAATTTGAAAATACACTTTAGATTATATAATATAAAAATATATTCTTAATTACTAAAATACATTACTAAATTATGTAAATTTAAAAATATATTTTAAATTATATAATACAAAATATAATTATGGATTTACATAATCTAAAAATATATTTCAGATTATATAATCAGAATATTCTTCTTAATTCCACATTTAAAAAATTCATGGATATTATAACACAATTTGAAAATACACTTTAGATTATATAATATAAAAATATATTCTTAATTACTAAAATACACTTCTAAATTATGTAAATTTAAAAATATATTTTAAATTATATAATACAAAATATATTTATGGATTTACATAATCTAAAAATATATTTCAGATTATATAATCAGACCATTCTTAATTCCACATTTAAAAAATCCATGGATATTTTAAACTTATATAACATTTCATGGAGGTGCATGAAGAAACCCAAAAAAGTAATTGCCTATAAATTAATCTGGTACTACTCTAAATTTTAAATAGGTGTATGTTCTTTCAAAAATCTGTTACTTTAGGGTTTAGGGTTCAATTATATAAAATTAAACTAAAATTAATACGCACACGTTATTTTTAAATTTTAAACTAGATACATTAAATAAGTAATTTTGTAGTCTCAATTACAATTTTTATTAAATATAACTTTTGCTCGAAGATTGAAAGCACGTGAGTAAAAAGACAAATTGAAAATTCAATAGGCAAAAAATACAATTTAATGTAAATATTATTATATATTAATTAGGGTAAATTATGTTTTGTATCTTTGTAAAATAGCGAAAATATTAAAAATATTCTTAAAAGAGTTTGGACAATTTTAGTCCTTATAAAATTTAAACATAATTTTGCATGTTCTCATAAGTAATGAACTAACACGTGTAAATCTAATTAAATTTTTTTTTTAACATTTGTTTTGTTTTAAACTAAGATAATTAAAGTTAAAAACAACAAGTTAGTAACCCTTGGTAACAAGAATCGGAAAGGGGAGTAAAAAAAGTAAGATTTTCGAAATTATTGAACGCTTATTTGAAACAAAGGAGAAAAATGATTTTAAAGCCGAATTTAGAATGAAACACTACTTTGCAAGGTATGACGATTATAACTTCATTTAACATTGCAGCTTTGTGATGAAATAATGTGTTTCCCTTTTGTTTTACTTTATGTTTTGTTGTTTGTTGTTTTCTTTGATGGGACTGGTGCATTAGGATTCTTCATTTTCAGTTTTCAATTTGAATCCATGTTTGTCATTTTCGTTGAAGTTGATGGATTTTGAAAATAAAAAGTTGTTCAATATGGTGGGTTTGGCCCTTAGGTTCTTAGGCTCTAATATGTGAGAGGTTCTATTTTATAGGAATGTTGGAAAAATGACCTCATTACTAGGGTGTACTTCATTCATGTATATGGAGTTTATATTTATCAATGGAGATGTTTTCATGTTTTTGACTTGATAAAGAATTTGAAATATAAGGATATGCTCAAAGTTGAATTTTTAAATAAATAATATTCTGAACAAAGAAATAGTAGGTCAACTTATAATTATAATCATTAACAATCTCTAATAAAAATATATACATAAAAAATTGGTGTTAACAATCAAATTATAAAAATTGGTTCTTTTATAATTAAAAATGAAAAATCTAAGCACCTCTTTAAACTTTGTTGTCATAATGGTCTGAATGGTCCGATAAACCTTAAGATGTCTTTAACTAGAATCAACTTACATTCATGGACATATTGTCCAATATCAATTTTTTCGTCTTCCAAAAGAATATGATAAAATAAAGTCACTTGTCGAAGGATCTTATTAAAACTTTCTTTGTGTTAACTAAGAATGAACCTCTTAAATTTGTTTATGCTCTTCTTGACCTTCATCCATGCATGTTGCTCCTTGTGATGCACTCAGGGTTATGTTGCTTAGGCAAGTCATTTAACTTAATTTTTGATTTCTTGTCTTTCTCTTCTGATAGCATACATGACTTTTCCATGATGACATCTCCATTGATAAATAAACTTTTTTAGTTTAGAGATCTTTTACTTGATTGCTCATAGAAAAATTAGCCTTCAAAGCTTCTTTCAACAAGCTCTCTCAAGTAGGTCAACTCTTATTTTGATTTCAACTCCATTGAGGTCCCACTCCACACCAATTTGGATCCCATTTGGCATCAACAATAGCCCTGAGATTGCAAGTCCATACAAGAATTCAGTAGATCATTTAGAGTAGCCATCGTGACTACTTCTTCATAGATGAGCTCAAAGAGATGTTTAAGTTAGATCAAACATGGAAGTCGCAACCAAGGAAGGTCTTAACCAAACTTGTACTGGTCATAGGAAAGAACGACATATGTCTTTTAGGAGATTGGTTTGATGGTGACCTCTCTGCTTGATATAATTTCAAGGGGACTTGTCCCTTTTCTTATGCTCCCTCTTTGGGCCAATTAATAGTGAATGAAGATCTTGTTCCTCTCATTTGGATTCTCCTTTTCTTTTCTTCTTTTTCTTCTTAGCTACAGCTGAACACTCCATCTGCAATTGCTAGAACAAGTTATTATTTTGAGGGTTTGTGACTACCATAATATTTGAAGGAAAAAGAACTATTCTACAAAGTTAACATAGAGAAGATAAAGTGAAATTAAGAAAAACAATGTATACCATCTAGATTCTTGTGATATTGCAAAGATAAATAGACATAAAGAATCTTATGACAAACATTATCAATAGCACAATGTTGGACAACCAACAAGATATCGTCCTCGACTAAACTCTCCAACATATAAATGCTAGTGGTGAAAGCGCAAATGATATATTATCATCTATAGTTAGAGAAAGTCTCCCTCACATGCGGAACCACCCACTTGTGTCTTGTGTCTAACAAGAGATCGTTATCAGATTGCTCCAAGGCTAACCGGTGGTGTGATTATTTTTCAACAAGTGAATCAAGTCAATTGTAGTACAACTGACAAGAGGGGTTCTCTTATCCAAAGACACTAGTGATAAGCATAGTAGAAATATGATCATAAAGGGTTGTATATATTATTTTTATAGATAAAATGAATAAAAAGTAAAAATTATAATTAGTGAGATTGAAGCTAGATTTAAAAAGGGGAAGTTCTCTAATCCTTATGGTCAAACCAAGTTAATCCCTTAATCATGATTATCTAGAACAAAAGATTACCACAATCAATTCCTTAACTTACAATAGCTTGCTTCTACTTTAAGTTGGAACAATTCAAGCCAAATATTCAATTATGTTCCCAGATATTGACTTGTTTGGATGATTTGAAAGAGTTTGAAAATTGAAAGTGTTTCCCATCATCATTCAAGTTCTAAAGGAAAGAACAATGATTCCTCACATATCAAGCATTAAACATTCAATCAAATCAAATGAACTAAAATAAACAAACATTCATAAATAACAAAGGATATGCTCTTCAATCCCAAGACGAGGAGTTTAGCTACTCATAATGATGTTTACAAGAACAATCAAAGATGAATAATTAGCAATTAAAGACATGGAGTATTGGATGTTGCATGCCAGCTGAGGCTGTCATTCTTCTACCAAATTTTACACCTTCGTGTCAACCTATTTAGCTCAAAACAAGGTCTCCCTATTTATAGAGCTGAGGTGTGGGCTGCTTTTAATCGGAAATTCATTCAATGCATGCCAATCCACTCAGTGGATTAGCAATCTTCAACTTGAAGAAATCTTGGCTCAGAGCCCATTCTCAGCCTATCCCAACGAATTGCTTTCTTTGGTCAAAGGGTTTCTTCTTTACTCAGATCCTCACAAATTTGCTTAACAACCCAAATATCCATAGCTTGGGCCCTTCTCTGGCGTAAATTTTCTTAGTGGATTCCTCGGTGCTTAGGGTTTGGAGGTTCTTATTTTAAGTGCTATTTGTCATCAATTTGTTGAGCGCTTTTGCATGCAGTTAGTAGATTGAGACTTCTTCTACTTCTTTATTTCGTTGCCTTTTTTCCTCAAATTCTTGCAATTTTTCACTCAAATGCACACCAACATATTCAATCAAGTCAAATCATGATTCTAAATGGGAAAACATTCTTTTTCATAAGATTTTCTACATAGTTCATTCAATTTTAGTGCCTAAGTGTATGCAAAAAATATGAATATTTGGCACCTATCACTACCTCTCAACCACAAACTTGAGATCCACTGCACTAGAACTACTATCACAAATAGTTCACACTGATGTTATGATGGAATCACTCTTAGAGTCAAGACAAGATTGTTAATACACTTCCTCGGATAATGACTGCCCACTCGATAACTCCTCAAACCGTGAAGTCAGGTATATAACTTACTTAACGCTTGAATAAGATCTTAACAACTAACACTATGATATGAGTTGATTTTACGATTGCACATTTTATGAGTTGCACTTTGTTTAGGATTTTTTGAATTAGAAATTATGGTGAGAAACCCAAAGAAGATTTTCACTGGACACGAACTTAACCAAAATGAATTTGGTATATTTTCTACATTTAGAGTAGTACTTTTATGTTTCTTCTTTACGAATATGATAGTTCACTTCTAGAAGGTAAAGAGAAAAACACAATATAGGGTGATGATGATGATGAGGAGCAAGAATTAAAATAACATAAGATGGAAGGAAGCAAGATGATGACCGAATAAAAAACGAAGAACAAATAAGCAAATGGAAATGGAATTTTGGAAGGCGTAATGGAAGAAAGAAAAAGAGAACGATGAGAGAAAACTTATGGAATGGAAGATGGATCATGCCACTTGGAAGGATGGGAGCTTCCAAGATGAGTGGTGAAGAGTCGTCACTTGAAGTGCACTGCACTCACAAGATAAGACCCAAAAACCTTTAGGAGACTCACACTATAAGAAAAAAAGGTTTTAACGAAGATTATTTAGCGGAGATTAATATAACCCTAGGAATTGATTTAATTAACGAAAGTTTTTTTAACCTTCGTTAAGTTCCAAAGGTTATTCAAAAACCTCAGCAAAATAACAGAGGTTATTTTAACATTCGTTAAATTTTAAAGGTTTATTTTAAAACCTCAGCAAAATAAAATAACGGAGGCTTTTTAACCTTTGTTAAATTTTAAAGGTTTATTCTAAACTCTCAGCAAAATAATAGAAGTTTTTTTAACCTTCGTTAAATTTCAAATGTTTATTCTAAACCTTAGCAAAATAACGGAGGTTTTTAACCTTCGTTAAATTCCAAAGGTTTTTTTTCTAAAACCTCTGCAAAATAACAGAGGTTTTTTAAACCTTTGTTAAATTCCAAAGATTTATTGTAGAACCTCAGTAAAACACTCCAAAATTTTCAAACTTCAATAAATAAATATAATTAAATATATTTATAAATAAATAATTAAAAACTGCATAATTTTAATATATTTTATAACTAATTTCTCTAAAATTTTGAAAGTGTAACTTTATATTACAAATAAGTTTTCTAAAGTTTCAAAAATTTATTTTAAAAACTCATCAAAATAGCCTTGGATAATAAGTATATCACAACTAATCTTTGATAATAAGTATTTCAACAATATTTGCGTATATTTTATGATTGATGGTAGTTGGTTTATATAATTCCTAGTTTTTTTTTTCTTACTAGCTCATACTTCAAAAAACTTGACTTATTTAGTTTTAGCTTTTGATATTTAATTCTCATAATTTTGAAATATTTTAAATTAAAGTCTTTATTTTAAAATGTATCTAATAATTAATTCATTGTGAAGCTAAGAAGTGATAAAGTTAATTTCTCCTCGCAATATGTTCTTGCAATCTTTAGTCAATAACACATATGGCTTTGAAGCCCACATCTCATAGATAATATGATTATTTAGGATATATAAAAAAGTGATAAACACTAGCTATTGTTGAGTTAGGTAACAGTGACTTGTGACCTAAGTTGGGACAGTAAGGTGATAGAAGAAACAATATTGGAGTAAGAAGAAGATAGTGTCTTATTTAGTGTTTCTTCTCATTAGATATAATAAACATAAGTGTGATTGAATTGTGATTCCTTGTTAGGATTGTCGTCGGTGGCCATTGATCCTGTACCGGATAGTAGTGTGTCTACGGTAGAAGAGAGAGAAGTCAGGAGGATCGTTAGAGATAGTGAAAAATGGGGTTGAAGGTTATTTCAAACGACAAGTCATTTTACGACAAGAAAATCATTAAATATAAACTAATTTTATAGACAAAAAATAATTAGTTGCTATATTGACTAAATTAAATACTATTTTAGAAACTAAAAAAATTATTGATATCTAAATTAATTTCTATTATTGATAAATAGTTTTTAAATTGATATCTAATTATCTATCAAGATTTTAGCTATCAACTTTAGAATATAAATAATTGGTAGTTAAAATCTTGTTAATTAATTAGATACTAATCTAGAACCTATTTATCAATAGAAATTAAAGTAGATACCAATATTTTTTTTAGTCTCTCAAATAGTATCTAATTTATTCAATATAACAATTAATTATTTTTTTTATTTTTAAAATTAATTTTTATTTAATAATTTTTTAATAGTGTAAATAATATTCGGACTCAAGATTACCTACCCACATGTATTTATAGAAATCAAAGATAAGGCAACCCAATGGTAACAACTTTCCTCATCTACTAGATTTCTCATATTTACCAATCATAAAAAAAATGTAATTGCTTCCCAATAGATAACATCTTCGTAGCATCATTCCAAAAGGCACAAACCAGCTCTTCCTTATTTTTAAAACAAAGAAAATACCTCAATCTTTAGACACAAACCAACTATTATCAGACTCTAGAAATTTGAAATTCCATGTCTACAAAAAGAAATTTAAGCCTAACACTCCACCTAGTTTATATTAATATCTAAGATGGTCCTATTCTTAATACTAAATTAACACAAAAAGAGTACGAAAGAAAGTTAAGTGACAAAGAAGATATAAATGGATAGGCACATTTATAATGAAATTTCTTCATAACTAATTTATATATTTTTACTGTTCAGAAAAATAACTAGTGAAACTAAATTGTTAATCAATGATTTACACAATTTTTATAGAGACTTAAAAATAAAGTATGTTACATATATAGAAATAGAGAGATTATTCCTCTTGTTTTTTTAAGAATGTTCCTCTTCTTGATAGCATACCATAATTCAAAATATATGTTCTCAAAAGTAATTGCAGAACTAATTTCCTCCAAATTCAGCATTATCCATATATTTATTTGAAAGAGGAAAATAATACATGCAAAAGTGAATACATCTTAGTGTGTATGTTCAATGCCAATGAAAGATATGACCAATCAAGTGCAAGAAAAGAGATTATTAACAGATTTTTGTTATCTTGCTTCCCAATATTAGAAGAAGCACTAGGTGGGGGCAATGATGGTGGGATTGAACAAGCTTGAAGGCCTCACTTTTTAATGCTAAATCTTCCAACTATGATTTAATTGATTGGCTTTTAGCACCACCATTACCTACCCATTATCATGGCTAATCATCAATTATCTCATTCCAAGCTATTACTTCAATTGTAGAAACTTTTCCATTATTTTCCTTTTCTTCATGTACCCTCATAGATGTCATACATGTATTATCTATTTACTTTACTACTAGACTTTCACCTCCAATACCATCAAGTCTTACACTTTCTCATATTCTTCTCTTTTTATATTTTTTTTATAAATTTCTTAGTTTTACTAAGAACTTCCTTTTTCCTTTGTTGATTCATTTTGGGTTAAATATGTTTTTTTTCCTTTAGTTTCACACAAAATTAGTTTTTGTTCCTAATTCAAACTTTAGACATTCTGGATACTTGTAATAAGAAAACTATTGGAATGAGTCATTGTTAATTTTTTTTGACGTGACAAACGAATTTCTAGTGTGCACTAAGATGATAAAATATTTCATGATGACTAATGTCTGACCTAAATGTTATAATATTATCATTTACACTACGCTAAAAATTTGTTTGTTACATAAAAGAACACTCGTAAGTCTACTTCAATAGTCTACTTACTACAAGTATTCAGAAGATCTAAAGTTTGAACTAAAGACAAAAATCAATTTCTTATAATAAGACGAAAAACATATTTAACTCATTTTTTTTACACACTTGTACATCTTACATCGCATCGATTAAAGATAGTCAATTTATAATATATAAATAAGGTATAAATCTAATATAATAAATTAGTTTTATGACATAGAGTTATATATATATATATTTATATATTTTCTATATATATATATATATATATTTATATATTTATATATCTCCTAGCTATATCTTATCTCCATTTGTTGGGAAAGAGACACTTAGGTAGAAGGTAAGGCTAAAAGAAGATAAGTTTTTAGGATAACACAAACAAGTGAATTAGAAATAGGAAAGGAAGAAGAAGGAGCATGTGTGAAGAAATTTTGGCAACTGCGAAAGTAACATCCACCAAACAGCACCCAAGATGCAGAACCAGCAAAGTAACATGTAAAGCATAATGGAAACGTACTCTCACTTGGAACCTAATATGTAAACGAAGAAAGAAAGCGAAATCAAATTAAAAGATAACTGTCACTTTTAGTGAATACATCTTTGCACTTTATTTTGAACAAAGTATAAAGAAAAAGAGCAAAAGAGAGGTCATATTTTTACATTTACTACATAAAATATATTTATTTAATAACTCAAAGTAATAATATTTTAATTATATTTTACTTTTTAATTTAAAATCTTGATATACGTTATTATATTATTACTGTGGTTGTAAAGGTAGATGAAAGCTGAACAAAAATTGTATATGTATTTTATGAAAAGTTATTCAGAAAAAGGAAAAAGCGATAGACGTGTGAAATAAAATGATTTATGTGATCAAATAAAGATACAAATTTTAAAAGTGATATTGTAAAATGTAACATAAAATTATTGGTATAAATAACAAATAATATAACACAATTGTTACCTTCTCCAAACCCAATTTTTTCATTCCTTTTTGTTGCCATTCTCTTCCCATCTCATTATATTCTAGTTATTCTCTCTCTATGTCTCTGTTTTAATTTTAGAAAAATTATACTTTCCACAACAGGAGTTATATATAACTCCTGTGATAATTTTAATAAAAGAAAAATACAATAAAAATAAATTTATACTTAAATAGTGTAAAAAATAATTAAAATAATAGTATCGGATTTGTCAGATGGGTGTAAAAAACAATTGAGTTGTTCATGGTTCTTAATTTTAATACATATTTATCATTTTCTCTCTTTTTTTTTAACATGAATATCTTAAAAAATATTACTAATAACCACTTTTTATATATATAACTAGATATCTTATTACGAGTCTCACGTTTATTTAAAAATTGAAGTCAAGTAAATTTTATAAACACATTTCTCATACTTTTAAAAAACAAACATAAAAATGTAAATAATTTGTAGTACACTATAAGAAAATCATTAAATAGAAACCAAATTTAGAGACTAAAATTAATTAGTTGTTATGATGACTAAATTAAATATTAAAAATATTTTTTATTTCTAAATTAGTTTTTATTATTATTAAATGGTTTCTAAATTAATATCTAATTAGCAACCAAAGTTTTAGCTACCAAATTTAGAATCTACATAATTGGTAGTTAAAACATTAGTAGCTAATTAGATACCAATTTAAAAATTATTTAACAATAATAAAAATTAATTTAAAAATCAATTTTTTTTAGTTTCAAATTATTTTTAATTTAATTATTATTGTAGCTAATTATTTTTTATATAAAATTAATTTTTATTTCATGATTTTTGTTGTTGTGGGAATACTCTAAATATAACTAATTCCAAAAGGCATATACCAAGCAAAAATCAAATCAAAATGAGAACATTAGCCATAAAAAAAAGACTTACACAAAGAAAAAGCTTTATAAATTGTATGAAGTTAAGAATGGAAAGAAAGTAAAAAAGATGGAATATCACATAATAGAAAAAGTTGTAAATAAAAGAAATGTGGCATTTGAAGTTGATTTGATCCAAATAAAGTGTATCCATTTGTGAGGCAGTTGGGAGTGAGAAAGAAGATCTGTATATGTTTAGAAACGCATGCATTGAGAAAGTAGGTGATGATGATTTGGTTGAGAGGGTGAAGTGGAAGTTTGGAGGGACCAGGAGTGATGAACACATGTTGAGGCATCTCAGGACACAGGAAGAGACCATGATGCATAATCAAAGGTTCCACCCCGCCAGTAAAGACAAAACCAACATTTAAAATGTTGGAGCTTCCTTCTTTTGAATCATTTTCGTGTGAAAGTGACCCGACCAAACCTAACCTTATTTTCCCACTAAACTAATCCCTCTAAACCAAACCAAACCAACACTTCAGTTATACTTTTAAGGTTTTAAGTAAACTGCAATATCACAACCAAATGCTAAGGAAGATCCACATCGTACCTTGCCCTTTTTTTATTAATTGGACTGTTATCATCAAAATTACGTTTTCACCTTTCAACCAAAGATTGCAGTGAGGAACAAGGAGAAGACTGGTCAAGATATGGTTCATTCCATTTCCATTCACAAGAGTCCTTTAACTTTGTTTTCCATAAAAGGCTTGCCAATTCATTCATCACATTCAGAGTCTTCCATTAGTACCCTTTTAGCTCTATTTCTCTTTTCTCCCTCTAACCAAAAAAGAATAAAACTAGTAAATAAATTGGACACTTTTTCCTATGGCTTCATGCTTATGTTCAGTTGAAGATCAATTCAACATAGTACATTTCTAGTAACATTCAGAAACAATCAGCTCCAATTGTTTTTACAAACTAAAATCACTGTCTAAGATAGTTTCTAATTGTTAATCTGATAGAGTGGACTTGGTCTTGGGGTTTGGATAATTCGCATGCAAATTTTGAGTTCAAAGGTTATGGTTTCTAAATTACATGACAGATATATCAAAGATGGTTTGTGAGAATTTGACAGTTGTGGCACAAACTAAATGCAGAGAATAACTAATTTTTCTTGTACAACTAAAATTTCTGAAACTGGAAATTATTTTGTTTCTCTTAAAAAAAATGAGTATGTTTCCTTTCAAGAGGAAAGGAAATAAAAGAAGAGTTAAGGCAAGAATAAGAAACTAAAGAGACAAAAAAAAAAAAGGTTAAAAAAAAGAAATTAGAAGAACAATTTCAGTTCCCTTATGTGGTCTTACAGGCATAGATCAACAAGGAGAATTCAACTCTGTCTTTATCTTTCTGTGCATTCTTTTCCTCCAACCACAACCTGCTATCCATGCCACTCCTAGTCCTGAACATGAACACTGCATATCCAGAAGAAGATGAAGAAGAAGAAGAAGGGCTGAAGAACCAGTCATGAACATCCCAAAGCAAATCAACCAGCAACCCATCAACAAAAATGGTTTGATTCCCCCTGAAATTCCACTGCAACCTCTTCACACGAATCACGGTCTTCTTATCTATGCACACACACAAAACCGGTGACTTGAACATCCCTTCATTCTCCTTCTCCACGCTGCATCTGATCATAACATCGTGCCACGTGCCAGTGTCGCAGAACTGAGCCTTGGTGGTGTAAAGGGTGTTCCCAGAACAATGCTCTCTTCGTGACAAAAGAGAGACCTTAGCCAAAGCGGTGTTTATGTTGTTACTTCGGAAATCGAGCCTCTTGGAAACCACTGTTTCTTCAGCCGTGTCACCGAGAACCAGACCAATTTCCGAGTCAATGACGATGACAACGTGAAAGCCTTGAACAGGTTCGGGACCTTGGATTCATACTTGGCGTTTGAAAGATCCCACGAGATTTCGACCTTGGATGAGAGAAAAGAAGAGGGTTCGAGGATTTTGGTGCCCTTCTTCTTCCTGAAGAAACGGGAATTGGTGTTGAGTCTAAAGGGTGGAGGGTCCTCTTCGTTGAAGGTTATGGCGAGTCCTTGGTTGGAGTGGCTCCTACACCATGTGACTGTGACCAGAATTTGCTTTAACGTGGAGAGGACTAGTTTGTAGACGCTGGAGACTGAGTTTTGGGTGGAGGGAACAATGTCGGAGGGAGAGATGCAGGCGTTGTTCGAATAAGAAGAACACGAGATAGATGAATGAGACACGTTAACTGCGTTCTCGCTGAAGCAAGTAACAATGTCTCTCATTGTTTGGTTTTCACAGGGAGAGAGCACCAACTGACCAAGACCTATCTCACCTGTACTTATATACACTTGCTTTTGTCTTTATGTGATCAATGTGGGATTTAATTCTCACACAAAGATCTGAAGTTTTTGGAGAAATTGTGAGGTCTGAGAGAATGGAGGTTATGGTTGCATCTTCTGTCTTGGGTCTGTGAAAAGGGGAAACTGAGAGGAAGAAGACTTGACATTTAACATGACAGTCTCTCTCTTCTTAGAATAATGTGCGTCTAATGAGAGGGAAGAGAAACCTTGGGTGCTCTGCTTTTTTATTCTGAGTTGCCAGTTGATACTGCAATTTAAAAGAAAAGAAAAAGGGTGAGAGAAGAAAAGATTCATCAGGTTTTCAACACCAGTTTTTTATTTTTGTTTTTGTTTTCTATTTACTATTCATATCTTGGGTTTGATGATGATTAATAACTCCAATTAAATAAAAATATGTTATGAACAATTTATTAGCCTCATCAGGTATGAGTGGTCAAGTTGGAAAACAACAAAGGGACATAAATGAGAATGAATAAGCATAACAAAAAACAGAGGAATCTCCTTTATTTCCCTTTCTCACCTGTTTTTTGTTTTCTTTTTCTGTATTTTTTATTCTATTATATCCTGTTTTTCTATTTTACTTTTTTAAAATATATATATTCTTTTTAATAGAGTACTATTAACTATCTTTTAATAAATTTCACTTATGAATAATTTTCTTAAATACTTAATTTGATTCTCAGTTATGCTCCCAATTCCATTCATTTTTGTAAGAATCACATTAAAAGTTAACTTTAATAATTTTGTAAAGCCCAATGTAGAATTAATCTTTGCATTAACTATTTAATTAAGACTCTTTTTTGAATTTAATAGCTCTTAGTGATGAAAGAGACTACAAGAATTAATATTAATTGCTGATAAAAAAAGAATTAATATTAATATAAAGATTTCAAAAAAATTAAATGTAATGTTAGGATAGTAGTAGCTTTGAAAAATATATCAACTATGTTTCAACAATAATGAATTCATTAATTGAGTCTTATAAAAAAGAGGATAATTCACTAGTTCTTCTGATAAGAATATGTTTATTTAAAAACTCAGTTATTTTTATCACGTGTAATTAATCATTATATTCATATATTTAGCAGAGAAATAACGTGAGATGACAGCAGTGGTTTTTATTTTTTAGGAAGTTTCCTTTGTCAACTGTTATATGTTAAGTTTTAGGTGCAAAAAATGTGTTGTTAATTCCATTTTTAAATATCTGTGGCTCTCAAATACCCAATAATTTTTTTTATTCTTTAATCGGTACTATTTGAGCATTGGTTAACATTCATCATATTAAAAAAAAATACATAACTTAATGGAAAAAAAAATAGTTTGCTAAATAGAAGTTTTCTTAGGGACCCATTGGAGCAAAAGTTTGATTGGATAAATATGTGGTTGTTTTTTCTTTCTTTCTGCTGCCAAAAATACTATATCTCTTTCTTGCAATAAACCAGCAAAGTGAATAGTGCAGTGAGGATGCCATGAATATGCAATAGTGAATGTTGGTCCCACAAAATAAATATGGCCTTTGAACTCATCCCAACACAACCTCATCATCAATGAGAAATATTTAAGAAGCCATGCATCAACTAGTTATAGACTAATACCTTTCTGAGTAATTAATTCAGATTAAAGTATTTAATGTGAAATTAAAGGAGTGTGTGTGACTATTTTAATTAGTATGATCTAATTGTTGCATCATAGGATAAAACAAAGTATATCATGTGGTTGTGGTTGGGAAAGAAAAGCATTTGAATGAACAGAAGCACATGAAGTATTAAAGCTTAACTGTTGATCCAGTTTCTACCCCCTCATTCTACACTTTTTGGGAAGTGTTCTGAAACCAAACATAAAGTATGATGAGTGTGTGAAGATGAGAGTTCACAGCTTCACTCATCACAAGGAGTTGCAGTTTGATTTGGTTTAAGGACTCAAGTGGAAAAGAGAAGAACATTTTTCATTTGTATATGTTAGGTTATTATGGTTGAATTATTGTTACAAGTGTGAAGAGGTAAAAGACAAGTGAATTAAGGGGATGGTGGAATCTGTCACAAACAATCTGAAACAGGGCATAAGGGGCATCATTACTTTCTCTAGTTGAGGTACAAGTGTAAGGGCATGTTGTTTTGGGTCATGGACCCCAGAAACTCTGGTCCTGCTGGGGGCATGTTCTGCCTTCCTCATTATGAATCGAACATTCAAACTTGCTTATGGTAAACGTAAGGATTCTTTATATGTAACCGCATCTACAAATCACACTCTACAGTGTGATGACAAATATTGAGCTGAATTGCAGCTAATTTATTGCTGTGCATTAAGGGTATTCCTGTGTGGACAACTAGACCACTTTTTTAGGTGGAGAATCACCAATTTGAAGTTTAAAACTAAATGAGATATAACATATGATATGGTTATAACTTTAATAACCACATATCTTGAATATGTCAGCAAATGCTATATGTGAAATCTTCAAATTTGTATGCAGGAAAGATCACATATTCAACCAGAACAACTTCTTAAATTATTTTCAGTAACTCCAATAGTTAGTTTCTAAATTTTGACTAGGTACACCTCAAGTTCACAAAAGTAGGTATAAACCCTCTTGACAAAGTGTTCTTCAAATGAAATATTTAATGGTCTCAAACATTTCACAACTACAATTGCAACTATATATGTGCAGAATTAATTTTAGTTGTTATTTAAGAGGGGAAAGGAGGAGCTGCAAAAAGGTGAATAGAATGCATGGTTCTTGTGAGTTTCCTGGTTTATAAAGAAGGCATGTTAACTTTTCTTTTTCTTTTCATCTACATTTTGAACTTTTCCCTAACAAAGTAGAATAACCAGATTCCTTACAAACCATATGTTTCTCTCAACAAATTATTAGCTAGCTACAATACAACTTGCATTGTGAATGCAAATCCATGTATGAAATAAGAGAAGCATATTATATTCCAGCTTGCCCACAAAGCTAGCTGAGAAAAGGCACACACTTGTATTCACTCTTCACTTAGAAACCTTGAAATTCCTTGAGCCTTTTACTTTTGAAAAGTTCATAGTAGCTGGTAATTGTAATAGAGACTAGAGATTCATGGTAGGGACTGATGAATCAAATCGATGTGTTATGATTAAGCAATTATAATCCATGTGTCACAGACACATTATATACCTTTGTAAAACAATAATCAGTAAAGTGAACCCTATGCACTCTACTCTTTTTCTAGAGAAACCTCATTGTTTTCTTCTTTCCCTTTTGATGCTAAAGATTACTTAGATTAAGATTCCAAAGGGTCATGACTCATGAACATGATGATGCATATAATTAAACTGAAGGTGAGGGTGACCACTCAAAAGGGGCAGAATGGAATCCAACTGAAAAGGAAATTATTGTGCCTTGGCCTTGTGTAATACTGATAAGTTTTTCTTCAACCAAACACCTTTTCCTGGCAAAGTTGAATTTGAATTTCTTTTGGCACATAATAATGCACACTTGGTACCAATAGATCTCAGACTTTATCCTAAGTTGTTGATGAAACTTGAAGGAACCTGTTACCTATCTATCTGCGGGAATATTGGGAATTAATAAATCAATTGGGCCAGCCATAACCTTTTCCCCCACTTTTTATTTGGTTCCTTCCCAAGAGCAATTCAAACTTCAAAATCAAAACCGTTTTCAACTTTATCTTTTCTTCCAAAATTATGCTGTAACTGAATGTATGCAGACAAAAAATTTGAAACTGATGAGAATGATCAAGCTAGGGACTAGGCAAACTCTCCCTGCCCTGTGCTACATGTTCTCTCAATTATTCAACACATTCTGCAAAATCCCTGTTAACCATGGAGTACACAACTATTTGTATATTCCTGTTTTACATTTTTACTTTTACAAGCCTTAATCTAACTAATTTGGGTGAAATTTATGTGTTTTTTGTGATCTTAACCAGAGAGATTATTACATGTTTTAAGACCACCATACTTTTAATTAATCTTTACATAACATATAATTAAATATTATCAGTTGATTTTTTTTGGTTATGTTTCTACCAAGATAGATTGAAATGATAAGTGTGTATGTGATGATATGAAACACTGTAATAGTTTATCAAAAACAGGAAAAGAATCACTCTCTGTGAAGCCATTTATTACAAGAAATTCAAATTACTTTCTTGGAGATGAAAATATTCCAAGAATAAAATTTCTGAAAAATTTAAATAATCATAAAAATATGTATAGTTGTTAACTTCTTCTAAAATAGGATATTTATAGTCAATTATTATATAACATTTTGTGTAAGTTGACATTTAAAGGTAAAGGAAGTTTCATTTTTACTTATGAATTAACAACATTCATATGAATTTTTTTTAATAAACATGAAAAAGTTTTACTTTTATTCCACTTTTTAAAAAATGTCAAAATATTAATGCCAAAAAATCTTAAATGCTCTCACAATCTCATCTATGATAATGACTCCATCAATATATTAAATTTGGTTTTAGAAAAAAAATTTGCATGTCTGCACATATAAATTAAGGAGTGACTTATTTAGAGACCTCACTTCATTTTTTTTTCATTCAATTATTCTCAAACTCCTTTTTCTTCCTATGTCATGAAAACTATACAATTATTTTTCACAAATTAATGTTGATTTATTAAGAATCTGAACTTTAAGCCTCAACCTTATAAAATCACTCTCTCATGTCGAAACTTGTCAACTCGTGTGAGACTATATATTATGGGTTGTTCGATAATGGTAAATAGTTTGGACTTTAAGTTTAACTCAACTTTACAAAATCATCTCCCACACATCAAGACATGTCAACTCGTAAGACTATATATTATAAGCGGTCCAATAGTGATCCAATAGCGGGTGGTCCGATAGTAGTGTAATAGCGGATGACCTGATCAACCCAACAAACTCTCATTAGAATGGACCTTAAATGATTGTAACATCATATTAAAAAATAGACTTTAAATCTAACTCAATCTTACAAAATCGATTTATAAGATGAAGTTTGCACTCTTATATATAGTGTTATTCCCTCAAAGGTATGAGAGTTGAAGTATATAAACATAATTAATAAATTTGAGAGAGGAAGATGTGTTTGATTCACAAATATTTTAGCCATTGAAATTATGTATATTGGAACATAAGTTGAAGTAGCTATCTTGTAAAAACCATCTGTATCCTGGATAGTACAATAATACAGTGAATAGTCCAATGTTGGGTTCAATAAGTCACAGATTATTATAATGTCTTAAATGTCATGGACTTTTAGAGTACAGTTCTTTAAATATGGTATTCAATGATATAGGTGAATGTTTAACTAAAACCACCGTTTAAAAACATTAAATGTGCAATCTTTGATTAAAGTTTTTGTTAAATTGGGAGAATTATTAGAAGGGTACTTCAAAACTTTTTAAATGTATCTGTATATATATGATGCTGATGTAATGTCTGTGTTACATAAAAGAAAAGTTTTGTGAATCACTTTCTTCAGTTACAACTTTGTCTCAAGAATACTGCAAACAACATGATTTGGGTGTGCTAGCTCTCAAATAAAGTTAAAAGAAAAAAAAAACTTAATAACTCTTTTTTTTTTAACTTAGTCTTACCATTTTAAATGTCATTGATTTTATTTTATTTTATTTAGTTTAAAATGAGTTAACAAAAAGTGATACACCATATGTAATTGTAATAATAATGGAAGATACTTTTCAAATTTATTAAAAAACATTAAAATATTAAAAAATGAATTGACTGCAAACTAATAAAAAAATGAGAGCATTCTTCCAAATTAAATTTAACTCATGTTAGTTTGTTTATGTGATTCCTTTATTTAGAATAATAGACAATTGACTTTATTTTTTTTCTAATTATGTTATAGCAATTGGTTTTGGTGATAATGACAAGAAACCAACCAGCAATTGAATTCAATGGCTACTTTTGGGCTTTTTATTTCTTTCTTTCGTTGAAATATTTTAAGGAACTTGTAAAAGAAAGAAAATTGATCTATTGTATAAAAATCATGTTCAAGCACAAAGTCAATGGAGCAAGATTGAATAAATTTTCCATTTTTTTTTCTATTTGAGTTTTGATCTTCCTAGCCTAGATCCATTGCATTGTACTGAATTTTTAAATATAGTGTATACATTAAAATAATTATAATGTATATTTTGGGTTATATAATATAGTGTTATTAGTTTTAATTTTAAAAAATATATTTTAGATTTAATGTATTAATTATTATCGTTTTATAATTAGGCTTATCTATATTTTTTTCACATACTACCGTCAAACTTTTTTATTTTCGTAAATTTTATGATAGTGTCATGAGATTTTTTTTTTTAAATGAGGTCAGAACTATGTTGTTCTACAAAAATTAGTAAAAAATCACATTGTTTTGACTTTTTTTTTAAAATTACATTTTGTTATTCTACTAGAAAACTAGTGAAGTAGTAAAATGGTTGAGATTGAAATTTTTAAGAATAAAATGTGAGTAAAGAACTTGTTGAAAATATAGTAATAAAGCATCAATATTTTATTATTCTCCCGTTGTCTTCATTGAGAAGGTATTTTTTTTTATATAAAAAAAGTTTAAATATTATTTATTTTATTTTTCATCCGTTACTATATTACGAAAACAACAATTGCTGTGTTGCTATGGGTTTGCAATTTTTACATATCTTTAAGAAAGTTTATCGTGTTTCTTTATTATAGATATTACAGCTTATAATAATTACAATTTTATTAAATTAAAATATAGTATAAATTTATAAGTATCATTACAAATTTATTATATATTTATATTCATATATATTAAAAATAAAAATACCAATTTAAAGAATGATACATAATCATGTAATAATAAATTACATGTTAAAAACGAAAACATTAATTTAAAATCTGACAATCTTATAATTGTATAACAATAAAAAAATTAAATAGAAAAACAAATAAAAATTAGTATTCATGAGTTGTTTTTTTTCAAATTCAAAAAAGTTGATTTTTTTTTTCGTTTTAAAATTAGATTTTTCTAAGCTTTTTAAAATTCAAATTTTCAGTTTAAAATAACTATCAGATTTATTATATTTAATATTATAAGTAATAACATTGGAAGATGAGTGTACAGTGTACACTAAATTTTGTTTTTCCTTTTAACTCTATAAATAATTGTATTTACAATATTAAATATTTTTACTATTCATCTCCTATATTTTAACTTATTATAAATGATTGAGAATTAAAAGTTAGTTGCTAACCTTTATTAACAGAATAAACTTAATTATAAACAGTTTAACGGTTTAAAATTTTGATACACTACAAACAATTATTTATTTTTCAATTAATTGTCTATTTATAATTTTCTTTTTCTCTTATAAGCATGTAAAAGTGAATCCTACGTCAATATCCATCAGAGATGAGTAAAAAACTGCAACATGGTACCTAAAAGTAATGAATGAATCTTTGTTGCAAAGACAATTAAGAATAAAATAACATTCTTTTACATGAGATTGGTGTTGCTTTTGGGAAGTTTGGTTAAGGGTTCATTTTCTCATTAACACAAACTTGATTGATGAAAGTGACACTTAAAATTCTGCAAAAACCTTTTTTTTTTCTCAAAATCTTCTTTGAAGATACAAGATAATGTGATTGTCGGCAAAATCAACAACTAGTTCCGTGTGATGGGACGGATCAAATGATATACTCAACAATCATTGAACAAGTTTAAACATGAATCACATCACAGTGTTTTGAATTTGAGAATTTCTAGATCTCTTCCTCTTAAAATTAAACAAGCAATGGCATCATCCATTGAAGAATTTTGGTGACTAAAATTAGTTGCATCTCAGCAATCTTTGTATTCTTGTGTAAGATTTATAGTATGCCAAGGTGAAATTTTTCAAATGTTTGATTGGGTGATAAATTTAATCTTCTTAATTATAATGTTTTTCATATTTTGGTTGGATTTGGATTAAGAAGTGAAAGCGTGAGTAGTTGAAAAATTGGATGTGTGAAGTTTTGATTTTTTTTTTAAATAGCATTATTTTTATTTTTATTTTTATTTCTCCATCCAACACCATTTTGATTTCATTTTTCTATCTAGATTTTTTTTTACCTTTTTACTCATATTATTATTTTCACTTTTAAATATTTATAAAATTGTAGTGAATTTAAATATTTATAAAATTAAAATAGAAGAAAATTTGAAATTTAAAAATTAAAAATTAAGTATATAAAAATTTATGAAGAAATATCAATACAAAAAGAATGAAATAAAATATTTTATAGGTATTTTGATGTAAGTAAATATTATGGGTAAAATAAAAGTAAACCCTAAACCCTAAATTCTAAACCCTAGACTCTAAACTATAAACCATAAATCATAAATCCTAAGAAATTATAAGAAATATTATATAATCATATTTGTTGTTATAATTTATGACATATATTTATATATACTTCATCATTTACATAATCTTTCAATTTAAATATCATATTTTTCTTAATTTTTATATTAAAATTTATACATTTTTTATTAAACCTAATAATAAATTTATTCACTTAATTTTTTTTATTATTACATACATATCATCATTGAATAACTTAATTTTTATTTAAATTTTTTAAACCATTTGGTTAATATTTTTTTATATATAAAATATCCAAACAATTTTATTTAATTTTTACTATTACTTATTTTGATATCTTTTTAAAAAAAATTTATTTCAATTTTATATATATGTTTAAATTTACTACAATTTTGTAAATATTTAAAAGTGAAAATAGTGCTATTTGAGGAAAAAAAAAGTAAAAAACGGTGTTAGATAGGAAAATAAAAACAAAATGGTGCTCGATGGGAAAATAAAAGTGAAAATAATGATATTTGAGAAAAAAGTTCATAAAAATGTAAAGAAAGTGAATGTGTTTGGATTGGGGTATAGTATAATGAATTTGTGAAAAAAGTTTATTGAAGTTTGTGAGTGGTGTGATAGTTGTGAGGGTATTTTTACTTTTTTTTAAATGTGTAAAATGTAAGATTACAAATTTAACTTGGTCTTTAAAAAAAGAATAATTAAATATTAGGTATTTTTCTCTAAATTTGAATGAATTAAAAGTATTAGCAGTATAATCCAATATAGTTGAATAATTAATTTCTGAAAAAAAAAGGAATTACTTAACTAATATATGTAAAAATTATAAATTGTTATGTAGAAATAAATAATTTAAAAATTTTAATTATAATTTTTTTTGTATTAAATGTAAATGATATTATTATATTTATAATAATTATTATTATATAATTTGTTTATTATAAATAATTATATATTTTTGTATTAAAATTTTATTTTCTTATTAATTATTATTATTTTATTTTATTAAAATATTTGTGTTTGTTAAATTTATTTAGTAGGCAATATTTGTAATGAAATCTACTTTTTATTAATGAAAAATGTAAAAAAAATGTGAAATCCTAAAATAAAAAATGGCAAATTTGTAAAAAACTTAATGTTGAGTTGGTTTTCCCTTTGGTTCTTTTCATTTCAATAGGAGAAGAGATTTATTGATCATACTTATATCCTCTTCTCCTCTTTTCCACAAAACTATGGATCCAAATAAGAATTATATTCTCACATATTTGTTTGTGAATAGTACATCCATAGAAACAAATAGGTCCAAGATGAATTTCACAGACAAAAAAACAAAAATGATAAAATTTGAGTAAGATGAAAATGATATTATTTAGATAAAAAAATAATGAAAAGTGAAGAAAAATAAAAATAAAATTTATAAAAGTTTGTGAGTAATGTGATGAATGTAATTCATAAAACAAATTAAAGAAATTGTAAAATTACAATTTTATTTTTGTGGTAAAAAATAATTTAACATGAAATCTTAACTCATATCTAATTAAAACATTATTTATGTTATGATTCTTTTTGCCACATTTAAAAAAAAGTACGAGTTATTTGACATTAATATATGTAAAATTGTTGAAAATGGTTAAATAAATTTTAAATAAAAATAATTGTAAAAGATGTAAGCAAAATTGTAAAATTTAATTAAATAAATCGAAATTGGTGTAAAAAATTAGCATCTAATTAATATTAAACATAGAATGATACAATACAATATGATGGATAAAAAGAGTTAAATTACAATATTTAAGCATAAATATTTTAAAAAAAAAAGAATCATATCATGAAAGCAATCATTCAAGAGAGTCTTGAAACTCATCAAATCTTCGTTGCAAATGGTCAATTCTTTGATGTAGTCTCTCAAATCCTTGCTTCATATTCATGTTTAAGTTATTTAATTCATGTTGCAACTCCTAAATACCAGACTATCATGGTAGATTGGGGTTTGGTGGGACATGTTGTACATAGTTATCATGTATTGTTGGGTCTTCGTTGTCAAGATGTTCTTCATCATCCTGGTTGGCCAAACCATGTTCTCCAGACACCGTTGACAACAATATTCAATTTCCTCAAGTTTTTTTTTACCAAAATTGTGTATCCAGCCTAATTAGACAAATGCATCAATAATAAGTCATGATACGTGTAATCAGATTGATGTATGGAAGATGCATGTTTAAATTATTAATATATACATATTTAAATTAAATTCATATAAATTTTACCCTAGAGTATAATTTGTCCTTTATATTATACGTACCTTAACCTAATTTTTTTTCCTATTTAAATATTTTCCTTAACTAATTTAGTTTTGGACTAAATCAATTACACCAAAAAGACTTTATATTCAACTCAAAGGAATACAAATAACAATAATGTATTTGTATACAAATACAAATAACAAATAACAAATAACAAAGATTTTAATTTTTATTATTTGTATAATTTTAATCAATTATTCAAACATAATTTGATATCAAGTCTCCATAATCGATTATGTCTCACATGCAAGACCTTTGTGTGTCCAATATGTATATGCAAATGAGACACTCATCAATGGAAAACAATGCATTTGAGAGCTTACTTGTGGATGTCCATAGGCATACAACCACGAGACCGCCAAAAGAGCTACATCAACACAACTGCACCTGCCTTGAGGTTGCACCTACAAAACATCATTCTATTAATTGATTATGGGTCACTTGGAAGAATCAGATCATGCACACAAAACAATCCACAACTGGAACAAAAACACAATGATTGAAAAGAAAACACCATGTGAAAAAACAACAACATAATCAGTTACCCATAACTGATTATGTTATTCTTTGCTTTATGGATTTGTTTCAGAAAAACACATCAAACTCCATATATAAACTTGGGAACCATGAACCTCACCTTATTCATTGATCTTGACCCCAAGGTCTATCAATAACTCGTCTTCACACAACAACTCCAACACCACCTTTCTTCAAAGCCACCAACACCAACCAAGTAACACAAGTAGATGAAAATGGAATAAAGCACCTCACACTAATCACAACACCACAAAGCTAAGATTCGAAGGTTCAAACTATGAACCCAACACAATGATTTTAATGTCATGATAAAAACCTCACCTACTCGTGATCAACATAGCAAGAACTGATTTTCCTACTCGTAATCAACATAGCAAGTGTTGGGAAAAATGGGTAATTTTCCCACTAAAACAAAACCCTAACAGAGCTACCCGACAAATAATATTGAATAAATAAAGCAGAATAATAAAAGAGATAAAGAGGAAAAAAAACACCCGAAAATTGTTAACGGAGTTCGACTTGTTTAGCCTAATCTCCGAGCACAGCAAAAACAGCTCACTTTTATTATTATGGGAGAAGATATTACAAATTGGGATATATAACAGTGAAGGAGGAAAGTTTAATTTATAACCCTCAAACCTCC
>Ga0123342_1001963_pt1 | contig 34504 bp, 18 predicted proteins | sample Turbeawhitnodule_FD_89960 | JGI IMG/M metagenome (GOLD analysis project Ga0123342, IMG submission 89960) | Root nodule microbial communities of legume samples collected from Mexico - Turtle bean Mexico white nodule | ecosystem: Host-associated > Plants > Roots > Nodule | place: Mexico: Nepantla... | reverse complement strand
GTGAATTCATCTAATATATATATATATATATATATATATATATATATATATATATATATAAATATTTTTATTGAATATATATATATATTTATTATTTAAATAAAACATATATATTTTTTTTTATATTTTTTTTATATATATATATAAAAATATTTATATATATATATATATATATATATATATATATATATATATATATATATACCTTGTGAACGTTATAAGTGGTTTCTTGAACTTGAACTGAAAAGTCTGTTGGGATTTGAGGAGCAATGAACCTGCACAAGACAAGATCAGAAAAGAAACAAAAAAGAAAAGAAGCACATAAGTGGTAGAAGCTAGTAAACACCAGAAAGTGAAGATATACAAATTTAAATTCAGTAAAACATGTAGATACTGCTACTGTCTAATCTATAAAAGATGTTATTGCAGGTGTACCATGAGTGCTCTCCTTTGAAGCTATCAGCTATTGCTGTGAGTTTATTGGGAATGACAATGGTTTTGTCAGAAACCTTAGGACTTCCATCATTGTGACTTCTGGAGTCTTCTACTTGAAGGGACTTCATGGTGATAGTTTAGCTAATTGCAGAATAGTTGAGAAAGAGAGGCCATTTTGATGAGCAAGTGAAGCAAGAGAGAACCTTGAGGTTGTCCTTATTAATGCTGGAAGTTCATTTTGTGGTCAGTGTAGGGCTGCAGTTAAGACGGTTGGTGACTTGTTTCTTTCCTTCCATGTTATCAACTTCAATAACATTCTGTTGTTGTGTAGAAATAATAACCGTTCAATGTTGGAGGCCAAATATGCATATACATGCTTTTGTTTAAGGTTTTAATTTTCTCTTACATATATATTACAAAAAAATATTATTTAATTCCTCTAGTTTTTATCAATTCCATTCATTATAAAGTATAATAATATAATTTTGAATTAAATAGCTAGATATAAAACATATGTCCCAAATATTTTTCACAATTATGATCACCTTGTATTTTTATCCACCTCAAAGAAGAGTTTTATGCTCAAATAATAATTTTAAATAGTTTTATATTGTTGGAAGAACAAAAATAATTGGATAGATCTCTCTCTTCTTTCTTCCACATCAACCCCCAATCATTGTTGCCTTTTTATTCTTTTTATTTTTTGCTTTGATTAGGTCAAAATAACTGTAAAATCAATCTTTGATTAGGTCAAAATAATTGTAAAATCAATCTTTGATTATTATGGAAGGATTTGGGCCATTTACTATCCCCCTTTTCAACATTCCACATGGCGACCTACAGCTATTGTACGTCTATTTGACATTTATTTCTACTCAACTTTTGGTTTAGAAAGAAAAAATAAAACCACAAGCCATTTTTTTCCTTCAGATGAGATATTTAAAAAAAGAAAGAGGCTACAAATTTTAATCTACTTTCAAATTTAGATTTTCTGTCTACAAAATTTCCAAAAAATATTCATAGATTTATATTTTCATAAAAACATATACATTCATTCAGCTTGAAGAAAATGTGTTATATAAATTTATTAGAATTGATGAGTAAGATTAGATTTATTGTATTATTATATACCATAAGTAAGCATGTTAATTGTAGAAGAATTACAGCAACACATGAAGTATTGCCAAAGGGTTAAAGGGAAATGGGGGATCCAAAAAGTGACCATAGAATGGAGTTTAAGATTGTCTTGATTCAAGGTTGTTTTAGAATATTATGTTATTAATGATGATTATGATGAAATGGTTTGACAAGTTCTTTATATCAATTTTATTAAAATCAGATTGGACCAACCTATCCAATTCAGTTTAATTGAAAACTGTATAATTGAGCTCATTCTGTAAGTCAAAAGTCAGTCTTTTTAATTTATTTGGAATGAAATAATTATAAATATCATTCTAAGTATTATTTACACTAGTGCGTTTTTATGCTAGACTGATGCGTTATTCAACAAAAAATAATAAATCAAAACTAATGTTTACAACTTTTTCTACTTTAATCAATACTTTAAAAATCGCGTAAACCTTCCAAATCTAATTTAAATTAAGAAAAGAAGAGAAAAATGATAGCATACAAAATTAATAAGATATAAAAACAAAATTGAAAATATCAATTACATGTATACTATATTGAACTATACATATATCAATTACACTTTAAAGAATTATTGAAATATATTTTACGAGATAATTATTCGTCTCGGTAACTTAAATAAACATGTGAACGTAGAAAATAAGGCAACTTTAAAATTATTTATTTTTATTTTTTGAGAGCGAGAAAAATTACATAAACACACTAAGAAACATTAATAATAATGTTTTTAAAATTAATTTTAATTAATAATATATCTCTTCTGAACAAGTTAATAGACGATTTAATCGAGAATAAGTGTGTTTTTAACTTAATTTATGATCTGGCACTTAATATATATGAAATCAGTCTTAATTTTATGTTTATCGTTATGATTCTCTTTTTACTAACGGTTAATACTAATTAATCCAAATATCTGTCTTAGTTTATTTTCTTTACATTATTCATTTACATCGATCTTAGACCTGATTAACCCAAGTCTCATAACTTAACATTATCTCTCCATATTTTTTTAAATATATTAATTTAATCATAAAGATAATTCTCTTAATTTTTAATTAACGATAGTTACTTTTAATACAAGAAAGGTTATAGAAATGGGAAAATTGGTGTGACACGGTCCTCATAGTGATCGAGGTTGGCGGTTCGTGACCCCCACACATTCCTTCACACATAACGCATTGCATTCCAAATTACGTTAAATTTGGTAATCCTTCATTTGTTGCGATCGAAAAGAAGAGAATTCGGGAGATTCAGATCTGCTTGCGTCTCTGAGAGAGAAGAAGAAAGAGATTCTCGGAAATGGCGACGGTGTCCCCTCTCGCCAAATACAAGCTCGTTTTCTTGGGCGATCAATCCGTCGGGAAAACCAGCATCATCACCCGCTTCATGTACGACAAATTCGACACCACCTACCAGGTGTGGTCCCATCCATCCTTTCTCAATCTCAATCTCAATTCATGTAATCCAACTTTAATATCTTCATCTTCATTTGCCGTTCATATCTCTCTCCTACCACAACCGTTTTATATCTGCATGTCATTCACGTGAATCAATCTCTGATTATATCACCACGTCACGCTATATATATTTCTTAATAGGTGATTTTGTTTCGGAGATCAGTTCCGCAATAAATTTTGCTGTGATTTTAATGTGCTAGGACCATTTTTTTATCAATCGTGAGCTGATAGATGTGCTCTGAGACCGAATATACTTTTGCTCTGAATTTTTTTTGGATATCTTAACTGTATCGGATGGTGAAATTGAGGGACGAGTTTTAAAGGGGAAGGCAGAGTTGTTTAAAACTCGTTGTCAAATCGAACATGTTTGGCTCGGGATCCTCGTTTTTTGAGTGGGTGAAATGGTATTATAGGAAGCAGAGCTTGTTTTAGTCATTGAGAAGGGCTTGGCTCTGGATCCACTTTGTGTTGATTTTTAAGAGGCTTGTTTACTAGGATTTTTGATTGCTTGTACTGCTTATTGTTTAGGAAATTTATTTGTATACATTCTGTGGGTGTATATACCTAGTGAAAGATAGGAAAAGAAAGAGAGAAATGAATGATATCACAAGTAATGCGACTACATGAAGAGAGAATGAGAGAAATGTGCATTGCAGGTGGTATGTGAAAGGTGTATGTGTATCATGGTTGTCTTGTTTATATTAGCTATCACATAAAATAACTTAAAATGGACATGGAGGCTTGTTTCTTTGTTGAGTTATTCGTATTTTTATTTTCCCTTCAATGATTGACCTTTTTATCCTTCCTGCTCTGTGGTTGCTGACAAAATATTTGGTTATATAAATTTCAGGCAACCATTGGTATTGACTTTTTGTCAAAAACAATGTACCTGGAAGATAGAACTGTTCGCTTGCAGCTTTGGTAGGATGAATTCCTCTTCAAATCTTATACTAGCCTCAGTTTTAATTTATATTTCAATAATTCCATTTGAGTGCACATTATTGTGGCATAGGATTGTACGCATTATTTTTTACAATTTCTGAGCTTAGTTTATGCTAACTTCACAGGGACACTGCCGGGCAAGAAAGATTTAGAAGTCTCATTCCAAGCTACATAAGAGATTCTTCTGTTGCAGTTATAGTATATGACGTTGCTAGTGAGTTTTATATGTTCCTTTATATAGCATTTTCATGATCTAATTAACAGGTTTTTTTCTGAATCTTTATCGATTTTTTCATGACATAACTTTCCAAATTATTTGACCATGTATGTAACTCAAAAAAGAGTTTTGTAGGGCATGAATGCTTTCTTTAATATATGTAAGTGAGTGACTGCTCTGATCTTACTTTCTAATATACATGTTATTACAACCAAATGTGTTGTGCGTGTGCTTGCTTGCACTCTGGCGGTTCTATAGCATATTCTTTTTAACTTATGTGTTTGCATGTGGATTTGGAAGTGCTTTAGTTTTCATTTTTCATATAATAATCAATATTTAACAGCAATTTATGATTATTTAACCTCGGTAACCTGTTCTTATGCAGACAGGCAATCATTTCTGAACACTAACAAGTGGGTTGAGGAGGTTCGTACAGAACGTGGCAGTGATGTTATTATTGTCTTGGTTGGAAACAAAACTGATCTTGTTGATAAAAGGTGAGGACTAATTTGGTCTATATGAATTGGATGTTTTATGTGTTTGTTTATTATCATAATAAGGTTTCCATATTATGCTTCGGTCTTCTGTTTTAGTGTTTCCATATTCTGTTTCATCCGAAAACTTTAGAAGTTTGGTTAAAATATAATTCTAGCATAGCTTAAAATTTGTGTCAGGGACTTTGCATGCATTAGTAGGCTACAAATAGAAGATATCATAGTTAGTCCATTTACCAACCGGCTTGCCTCTTGTGTTTCCATTCAAGTATTTTGATTTTACCATCTGAAATTTTCTTTACAAAGCCATTTTGATACTTGAACAGGCAAGTTTCAATAGAGGAAGGAGATGCAAAGTCCCGTGAGTTTGGAATCATGTTCATAGAAACCAGTGCAAAAGCAGGCTTCAATATCAAGGTGAAAATTAGTGAACTTTTCAGTTATCCCAATATTTAGTTTACTAAATCATTCTTCTGAACCATGATGCCGGTGATATGTCATACGTACTATCTTTGTTCTCAAATTTCTCTTCTTTTACATGTTTGTTCTGTGCCCTTAATGTTTTCTGTCAATGCAAAGTGCAGCCTTTGTTTCGTAAGATTGCTGCTGCCTTGCCAGGGATGGAAACTCTTTCTTCTACAAAGCAGGAAGACATGGTCGATGTAAATTTAAAGCCCACTGTGAATTCATCCCAGACAGAGCAGCAAGGAGGAGGTTGCTCGTGCTAGAGAAGTCTATTCTCAAAAGTGCCAATAGTAAGGTAGTTCACTGAATATAATTCTGGGATTGGCTGCTTAAATGGATTAATGATGGTGCTGGAGGAACGTGCTTTCGTAGCAATGATCCTTCAGTTTTTGGGTGGGGGGACAAATTGCAGTAATGGTTTTGATGTACGACACATTATTCTTTTTTTTTGTTATACAATTAGTCCCTTGATGTAAGAATACAGGTAATAAACAAGCTCCCTCAATTGTCCGTCATAGGTTTATGGTTACACTTTAGAAATGCATAGTCTGTGTTGAAGGCAAGACGTATATAATATAGCCCTCCATCTGACCATTTTGGTGGCATCGGTGATCATATCCAAAGCAGAATTGATTGGTTTGTTGGTGTAATTTGGATCTCTTTAACTCAGACCCTACTCATACAATTCCCTTACTGGAATTCTTGAAAGATCTATCTAGGGCTAGAAACGCATAATTTTTCTTTTAATTCAGGTAACTGGGATGCATTTTCATAATCATTGCTGCAACCAAACTCGAAGGTAAAATATCTTTTCATTATAATAATTGATTTTGAAGATGTAAAATGATATTTAATACAGACAGGAGAACTAAAGAAAACCCACCAAGAAAGATACAAGTGTAGTAAGAAAGATAAGCACTTGTATTATAGTAGATTAACATTGGAGGTTGATATAAAAAACCATCGATGGTTAATTTTACTTTATTATTACCTATTTCAAAGTTTTTATATTTCATTAGAGTAGCTATAACTAGTCACCAATCTATTAGAGTTGGTAGTTATTATTAATACCAGGATCAACCACCTTCATCTATAAAATATTAAGACTCTTTTATGGCATGTGAATGATCTTAATCATTTAGTAACTATTCAAATTGTTTCTTGACTATAAACATTTGGGGTTTTACATGTATTACTACTTCCTTAATTGTACTCTATTGCATTCTATTTCATTGTAACTAAAGTAACAACCTTAAAAACCATCCAATTTAAATGTTAATTAATTTGCTCAAACCCATCTGACTATATATTATGATTCTTTGTTAATGGCAACTTATATGACTTATTGGTTAATAATTGTAAATTTATTATTTATCTTTCTTCTAACACTAAAAAAGGGAACAATATCAAGGAATAAAATTAAACAAGTTCATAGAAGTTGTAAAAAATATACGTATATTCTTTGACATAAAACTTAGGCATTCCCAACATTTGTTTTATCTAGCTAGGTTGTTCGAAGGATTTAAAAAAACTACCAAAATAGAAGTTCATATAATTAATAAAAGAAATATGTTTTATTAACACTCTCTCAACTAACACAAACTTGACACCACTTGCGTGACATTTGATGATGATGTGACACTGTCTCTGTATTATAATATATTACCCGTAACACACGCAAAACTGGTTACTCATGTGTTTGTAAGTGGTTACTTATGTGACGCATGCAAAACTGGTTATTCGTGTGTATAAGTGGTTACTTATGTGACGTTTATGTTCATCCATTCTTCATTAAAAAAAATCATTTTTTTTAATAAGAACCATATATTACATCGGTTAGATGGCTTAACCGATGTAATAACCCTACTAGAACTGGTTACCCAGCCACAGGTTCCTCCACATATACTGGCATACGCAAAACTGGTTATCCGAGTGTCTGTAAGTGGTTACCTATGTGACGTTTATGACCCACTCACTCTTTATGAAAAAAAAATCAATTTTTTTAATATAGGTCATATATTATATCGGTTAGATGACTTAACCAGTGTAATATAGATCATTCCGAGTAAAAAAAAAATATTAATATATTCTTTTTTATCCTATTTTGGAACTCGTGCTCATTCGCACACAATCTCACTATGTCACGTCATTGTCACGTCTGCAACATTAAATGTGTGTTAATGTCAGAATGTCAATATATCATCACTCTTAATAAAATAAAAGAATTTTTGTTCATAATTTATATGAACTTTCTTTTGTCTGTGAGAGTAATGGTACGACTTTAGGCAAAATTTTCAACTAAAAAGCATTCGTCTTTTTAGACACAAAATTAAGTACAACAAGAAAGGCAAAGAGACCTGGGTTTTATTTAAATAAAACTAAAAGTTTTTACTGCAAAAATAACTTGTTTTAAATTGAATTTGAGATTTATCTTTGATAAATAACAATACAAATGGCAACAATATATATAGCTGTGGAAGAATATTCTCCACAGCTTAATAATTTTTTATTTTGTATCATGGTTACAGGGAGGGCACTATGAATAGAAAATAAAAAGCTACGTAACAACTGTGAAGAAAAGAAACACAATTCTCACAACTCCTCCATATGGAAAACGTTTTCTTTCACATGAATATTACGTGTAAGTTTCTTTAAAGACGAAAGTTACAGAAACCAAATTACAAATTACCACTAATAGCGTATTTCGCCTACAAACTTCCTAAAGTTTCTCTTCTATTTTTCTTTTAATAATATTTTACATTTTTGTTGTTGTCAAATTATATTTCTTATTTTAAACAACTCAATCAATTTTTCACTTAAAAAATTCATCAAATAGATTGTATAATAAAAAAGTTGGAATATTTTAATTATATATATATATATATATATATCTATATATATATTAATTATTTATCATAAACTTTTCTTTGAGAGATAATTGCAACTGCAATAAACTGAAATTAAAATTGGATCCGCCAAATTTCTCTTTAACGGCAAAGTTTTCTAAACAGTTTTTATTTAGTGGATATGATAGAATAGTACTCCCCATCATCATAGTTACCCTGAGCTTCATCCATCTAATGAATATTAGGTATCTGATATATGTATTACTCTTCTTCAACATTAATTATTTTTTTCAATAATTTTTTTTTATCTTATTCTTAAACATTTTACACTCAAAGCATGAAAAAAAATCTTACAATCATCACAAACGACAGAAAAATAATAATAGCAGAAGTTATATTAGAAAGCTATTTTTTAAATGGACAACAATATTATTTGCATTTCTAAATCTATATGTCATCTTTTATTTGTTTAAAGAAATAAATTAATATTTTCGCACTAATTTTCTTATTTATTAAATACAAAAGTTAATACTTTTTTATGAATTGGATATGCAGGAAGGAGTTGGAAGTGCACGTTGGAAATAAGATGAGTACTTTTAGGCCCACACCGACCACATGAATGTGCTGTACACGTGAGAAACCCACACGCCCACGCATGCCTTTTACTATTATAGCACTAATTTGCCTACTAAGTTATAATAACAAAGAAAAGTTGGATTTTCCTTTAACCATAGATAAATCTAAAGAACAAAAATCACCTCTCCTAAATAAAACCTCATCCATGAAGAATGAAACAAAAATTATAAGTCGAAACATCTCTAACATTATATTGATTTTATTAATGTTTACCATAAATTTTGTTATAATGTCTAATAAGTCAGATTTTCTTTGTTATGATAAATGTTCTTTTAATGTTAAATAAGGTTGCTTTTTTTCTATTAAGATTCTTGTTTTTAATCTTTTAGTTGTGGTTACTGAGTTTAAGTCAATCGTAAATATGTTTAGATTATGAATATTATAATTAAAGAATATTACATATATCTTTATATATCTTTAACATCTTTGTTTATTTATAGTTTTTCTATGAATTTGAGAATTATTCTAGATTTATGAAGATCTATTACTTTCTCATTCCTGATTAGAAAATCATTCAGTTACTTGTATTGTGATTAATTTTTATTGCGGATTCTCTGACTGTATCTCAATATCAAGTCATCGATCGATGTTTGGACTAAATAATTGGAATGTCAAGAACATCATTCAGTACTTGACAAAAAAACAATATTTTAAAAATTATATTATAGTAAATATTAAAAAGGTAAAAAAAATAGTCATTAGTCTTAAAAATTTGAAGAGGGAGAAAGAAAGGGTTTTGGCAGTAGTAAAGTAGTGATTATTATATGATTAAATAAAGAAGCAGGAGAGCAGCAACATAGCTAAGCTAACCGGAGACGAAAGGCAGCATTGTAGATGAGGCGGTGGAAGCTATGCATCTTAAATCGCATCATATTCTCATGTATTCCATTTCTTCCAAACAGTCAAAACTGAGTGAGACCCAAATCCTTTTCAAACCCAACCAAACTACTCCTACGTTGTACCAAACAGACAAACAACCTGAAACAAACAAAAACCAAAGAACACAACGAAACCTACAACAATGCTCCACCTAATCTCACCACCGGAATCCTCCGATTCCTTCTTCCCCGGTGGTCTGTTCCTCAACTCTCACACACTTCCCTCCTCCTTCGCTTCCTACCTTCCTCCTCCTTCTTCTTCTGATCCTACAACAGTATCATGTTTTTGTTGGAAAAGAAGTTTAAGGGTGGAAGGTGGCATAGGTGGCGGTGCCTTCTTGTCATTGAGTTTGTCCTTAAACGGAACCAGTGCGGATCAGAGGTATGGTCGAGAATCGGGTGAAATTCTGGAACATCATGATAAGAAGGTGGAAGATGATGATGGTGTGAGTGAAGAGAAAGAGAAGATTTTGATCAATGGATCGGGTGCCGTCAACATGACTAAACATCTATGGGCTGGTGCTGTCGCTGCCATGGTTTCAAGGTCTTCAAAATCGTTCCTTTAATTTCTACACTGCCATTCTACCCACACGCACGATTACCTCGTTTTGCTTAATTTCACAGTTTTATGCACATTTGCACTCTAGTTCCCTTATGTTTTCCCACTACACTCATTCTTTTACGAGTTTGATAGGGATTCACTGTTAGTGTAAAATTTGTGATTTTAAGGCAGTTAGAAATGCAGCAACACGTTATGAGAAATATTTAGATGGTTTAGATTACCATGTGAACCGAATTTTTGAGTTGACAAGAAAGAGTTAGTAAGACTAGGTTATGTGTCACATGGAAATTTTTTACTGGGACTATGGCGGTCTGAGACTTTGTAACAATTTCTCCTTTTGTTCACATTCTTTATGTGATAAATTGTAATAAATGAAGATACTGTGCTAGAAGGAATGCGTCAAAGGGTGTGCTATCAACACTTCTCTTTAACTAATTGTTATAAAAGTCAACAAAATTATCATATAATATATGATGATTTATGATATGATGACAGTGTAAAAGACCTTATTATTTATTCTTCTTTCGTCTGTTATTTTTACAATGCTAAATAAAGAGGGTGTTTTTTGTTTTGTTTTGAAACTTCTTTAATGAATTTAAAAGCGTTATGCACAATGGTGTAAGTTGTTATGTGGCTTATTGTATCAGGACTTTCGTTGCACCTCTTGAGAGACTTAAGTTGGAGTACATAGTTCGTGGTGAACAGAAGAATCTTTATGAGCTCATTCAGCAAATTGCGACTTCACAAGGGTTGAAAGGTTTTTGGAAAGGGAATTTTGTGAATATTCTGCGGACGGCACCTTTTAAGGCTATAAATTTTTATGCCTATGATACTTATAAAAATAAGCTGACAAGGATGTTGGGGAATGAAGAATCTACTAATATAGAGAGATTTGTTGCGGGTGCTGCTGCTGGGATAACAGCTACATTGCTCTGCTTGCCCATGGACACTGTGAGTGGAAATTCAGTATCATGTTACTTGTATTTGTTTGTTCTCTCTAGTGCTTGCGTTTTGAATTCCGATGCTTTTAGGAGTATGAAATAATAGGACAGGACTGGTATGACTTTATTGCTACTGTTTAAGTATAGATTACTTTGTTTCGGTGTGATGCTTTAGGAAGTATGATATGATGGGTATGAATTAATGCAGGCTTGTCTATGTGGTCTTTATACGCAGGTTTGATACAATCTTATAGGTCCAATTTATTTGTTGACTTTGAATTTGCAATGTTGCTAGCTACATTTCAATTCAATCTCTTTTAATTAGTAGTTGACAAAACTAAAGAGGAATACTGATGTTCCTCTTGTCTACTCACCTCTCTAAGGTGATTCTATGAGTTTACTTGATGCTTAGTCCCAGTCTTATCTGCTAGCAACTGTGATTGTTAGAGCTCTTGTACATTTGCTTGATAAACTTTTGGAAATTGTAAGCATGTCTTTGGTCACAAATTTTTGCATTCCCATCTTACCTTTGGTGTTCCTCCATGATGTTTCTTGATTGTAGTGTAATCATTGTTAAGCAACAAAAACTATGATATCTTAATCATTGCTTAAGATTTTGTTTGAATGATATAAACTTTTCATGGTCTGTTGTCACTTCACTCACGTGTGCCTTGCGTTCAACATTTGGAACACTAAAAAAGTCTTTCTCTAGAATTTCATGAAGCCTACTCTAACAAACTATTTCTACATAGTTCAATTTTTTATTGAATTTTGTTGTACTTACATTCTAGGTGTGATTTCTTTCAGATCAGGACGGTAATGGTAGCACCTGGAGGTGAAGCCTTAGGAGGTGTGATTGGTGCCTTCCGCCACATGATAAGAACAGAGGGCTTCTTTTCTCTTTACAAGGGTTTAGTACCTTCCATTATCAGTATGGCACCTTCAGGAGCTGTCTACTATGGTATTTATGATATCTTAAAGTCAGCATATCTGCATTCACCTGAAGGAAGGAAAAGAATCCAACGCAGGGAAGAGGCTCAAGAGTTGAATGCACTGGAACAAATGGAATTGGGTCCTATCAGAACTTTATTATATGGTGCTATTGCTGGTTGTTGTTCTGAAGCTGCTACTTACCCCTTTGAAGTTGTAAGGAGACAGCTTCAAATGCAAGTACGAGCAACAAGGTTGAATGCAATGGCAACTTGTGTCAAGATTGTTGAGCAAGGAGGTGTTCCCGCCCTCTATGCAGGACTAATCCCTAGTTTATTGCAGGTATGATTTCTATTCTTGATAATATGCTTTGATCCGTGAAAACTCGTCTTTAAATTTCAGTAAACAAGTAAAATGAGTCTATGATAATGGATGGTGAACTTATACTTCAAAAAAATTTCAGCATATGCCCAGTCCATGAAATCTTGTTTTTTAATCAATGAGTTAAGTGAAATGGCCAGGCATGAAAAATGTTTGGTTTCAGTGAAATTCTCACCATGATGTATATCACTTTCATGTACAGAAGCTGCTTTACTACCGCAACTGTGCGAATAACAACAGTGAAATATTTACTAGCATTTTTAAAGGGAATAATTCCTTCTCTTGTCTATGGAGGATAACTTGTGAAATTCTCCAAGCTATAAAGTAGTGTATAAGCAAGATAAGAGAGGATCAACTAATTATTTTACCTGTATTAACCATGTGTTGATTGGATTAATTGTTCCAAACCTTCCCAAAGTTCATAGGATGGAATTGTACACAACTTCTCTATTCTTTGAGTTTCACCAAGTTTTGAGAGTTGGTTTTCATGTTAGTCTATTTATGACAAGTACTTAATGCTACTGACAATCCTTTTATTGATGTTTTAATATGTTGTTTTTAATTTTGTGACTTTTCAGGTGTTACCATCAGCTGCTATTAGCTATTTTGTTTACGAGTTCATGAAGATAGTTCTCGAAGTAGAGTCAACATAGATGATTATGCGGGAGATGTTAAAGCTAGATATATTTGATCTTTGAAAATGGGAATTTTCTGCTTAGTTTCTTAGTCTGTCACCCCTGTTTTTGTTGGGTGTTGGAATGTTGCTGGATGTGGGAAGAATCAAGGGTGTCTCATAGAAACTAATTAATTATGTTTTCTGTTGGATCTGTCACTGATTTTATTGTTTACTCAATAATAATCCAAAGAAAGAAAAACGAGGACTGGGGCTTGAAAAATATTCATGGTTGGTTATTTAGATTTTAATCTTCAGGAAGCAAGTCCTAAAACCCATTATGATTGTTTTTTCTGTGTGCATCTTTCTCTTTTGAAGACAACTGTGTCGTATAAAGAAGAAGATCTAAATCAGTTTTAGTGATTTGAATGGAGAACCAAGTGTCGGAAAAGCAATAGAAGCATAATTTGTAGGAAGAAAAACACTCAATATTTTAATCTCAATATAATAGAAGCAAGACATTAATTATAGGAAGCATGAAAACATTAACCATGGTAACAACCAAAATGCTTCAAAATGAAAATTTAGAAGGTAGAGTTTACATATTTTGGAACACTTCCCTGTATACACATTTGTAGTTCATGAAAGGTTCTACTCTTACCATGTTAAATAAGTGTACACAACATTTGAAGTTCAGGAAAGTTTCTACTCTCATAATCTGAAATAAAAATTCTCATACCTTAGACACTACATCATACAACCAAACATGAGTGAAAGAGTCTAGGTAACAATCCAACCACAAAAAGAATTTGTTCTTGACATTTATTTGTAGTCATTGTGAAAAACACCACACCGCTAACGGTATCAAATTCATTCTTGAAATGTAAATCTTGTGTGCAATGTTCTTTTTCTCTTCACTTTGACACCCCATGGTATCCTTAAAGTATAGTCAACTGCTTTAAAGCAGAACTTGTTCAGTATATTGTTAGTAGAAAATTTATTAGTGAACAGTGATATGAAAAATATGGAATGAGTTGTCTTACCATCAGGTAATAATAAAGATGCAATTTTGCTGAAAGAAACATTAAAAATAACTAATCGCTTTGATCTTAAAGCAGTAGATGAAATTTCAAAACAAATGTCTCAAGATTTCCATATCAATACATAAAGAAAATTTGCTCAATCCTAACAATAAAATCCATAATTTAGTTATAAACAAACTTTCGTACAAGAATTGATAAGTTCAATAAAGAAGAACGTATAACAGATAATCCTTTCTTATCATAGTTCAATAATCAACCAACAACCTACTTTCAAACTCACAAAAATTTGAAGATGCAACACTGAACCAAATTCTTGAAGAGATTTCCCATTCACAGAAAACATTTTTTCTATTAATCAAACAAAAAATATTCAATTCATCATCTCAATTTGAAGAACTATAATGAGCCAGAATACTTGATATTTTGAATATAATATGTTCTACATAATGTCGAAACATCCTAAGCAGTACTATTTCTGTCTCAAAATTGGTTAACTATTCCATCGAATTTACCTCGACATATTAAGGACAAAAATAAAGTATGAAATTAATTAAGAAGTTGTATTTGGTATTAGACTAATACAGGGATTAACCACAAAATTTATGAGAATCTAGAGTCATTAGCACCATAGCTCAACTCATCTTTATAAAAATGTTAACCAAGATTACTTATTGTACCGACCAGGTAGTCGGGAGTGATGACGTGACAGCAAACGATAATATAGACGTGATGAACGGGACACCTGGCTGACAGAAGGGAAGCACATCGGGAAGTCTGTGTAGTCGCCAATTGTTAGCTTGGCGTTCTCCGATCTCTAGTATGTATAAACGGCGGTCACCAGGCTTTCGTCATAGTCGCCGTATGTGAGTTCTAGGAGATCAGGTGGTTAGAGACCACCGAAAGGGACACGTCGTCGAGAGATCAGGAAGGCTTGCTTAAGGCTTTCAAGAGGTACAAGCACGAAGGATGAGATTGTCAGATGATCTTTCCCTAGCCAGAGGTCGAGGCAAGGGAACAGTTTCCCAGAACATGCATGATGTGCAAGTGAAACAGATCGTGATAGCGGCAGGCGAGACCACAGAGAAGGTGCGCATGGTGACACCCCGTACTCGCCACTTAGAAGAGATCGCGCTCCAAAGAAGCTATGCACCGAGTTACTCCTTGCATGGGTAACTTAGTCAAATAGCTTGGAGAGTAGAGGTGACGCTCAAGTAGAAGAAGGCTCCAGATGGTGACACGTGTACAGCTATGCGAGCCACGTGTCTAGAGATGTAACTGTCAGGAGAGAGAAAGTGCTCAGGTATATAAGGAACTCTAACGAACTTCTGAGGTACGCGCGTTTAAACACTTCTTTACGCTTTTGAGAACACTTGAGTACGCTAAGAGAATACTTGCACGGTTCCTTGAGTTTAGCTTTTCTCTCTTAGTATTTGGTGATTTCGTCATGACTTGAGCGTCGGAGCGTGATCGGCCGCAGCGACGCCATTCTGTGTCTTTGTTTTCTTCAGGTTCTCGAGAGGATTTGAGACGTGAAGATTGAAGGCTAGCGTGGTGCGAAGCTGATCGAGAGAAGATACCTTTGACGTGGCAAAACTCTTGCACTCGAGTCAACCGGCAGGATCACTTATAAATAGGTTGATCAATACTAAATCAAGGTATGCATTTAATAACATTTATTACTCACAATAACCGGATACCAAGAACTGATTTGAAAGAATCTTTTACAAGTATTATTTCTTTCTTGGTCAAAGTTGAAGACCGATGTCTATTCAACGCTGATACCAAAAAATACTCCTAACTAAAATATATATATATATATATATATTACTAACCTTGTGATAATAAAAAGAAATTATCAAAAAAATTCAATTTACTTCTTTCCAAATTATAAAAGAGACTACTAATCCACAGAACAATCTTCTCAAGTAATTTTCCTAAGTGAACTCATTTTCTTCAATAATTGCATTTATGAACTCTTTCTGATCTTCTAATAGTCCCAATTTCTCTTGAAAAATTTACTCCACTGATTATCTTAATATTGTTGTAACTTGTGTAGCCCTTATGTGAAAATAGTTTGTATGGAGGGGACAACTGAGGTCTATGAATATTATTAGTAACTAAACGAATATTAGTAGTAACTAAACTTTGTATAAACAATAATTATCCAGGACTCAAATATTGGAAGAAGAATTTTCATTTGAAAGAAATCCTATGAATAATAAGTATTAGTCAAAACTATAAAGCAGAAGTAGACAAAAAAAATGTTATAAAGACAAACCCGTGATAACGAAAGTGTGTTGGATGACTTATTCTTCATAATTTTAATTTTATATGCATTTGTTACACCTATATATTTTACAAAAAAATCACACAAATCAAAATAAACCATGTTTTAAGGAAAGAGAGAAACATAATCTCGTGTAGTTAAACTTCAAACATACTTCCAGTATTTTCAAATTTTATTATTTTAATTATTGGATAGTATAAAAGTATAAGTTCTAAGGTTATAGAAAAGAAAAACAGGATACAATATTGTTTTGAATATTACCTATTTAATATTAAATTATTCATTTATTTATTATATTTCTCTTATTTTTTTAACGAACGATATTTTGATACATTAAACAATGTATAATATAATATCGTGTAATTAATGAGTGCATATCAATATATAAGTTTCACAATATTTATCTTTAAATTAAATAATATTAAATAATTGATAAAAATAGTTTGTAAAGTGAGTTGGACCATACTGCTAAAACTGCAAGCCAGGTGGTTCTCTGCTCTGCCCCACATTTATCACTTTCTCATCCCATTCCTACTTTTTTCAAAATTTATATATAGAGAATGTTCTTAAATAAAAAAAATGTGTTATTATTATTTTATTTTTTAAATGCAATTTCTCTAATATGAATACAACTTAATATCAAAACTAAATTATCAATATTTTTTTATTTTTTATTTTTTTATCTAAATTAGTTTGAGAGTAAAAAATTGGAGAAGCTGCGACGAAAAGAAGATAAGGCAAATATCACAGTCAAACTGGAATCAAGCAAATCGCTTTTTTGGTTTTGACTTAAAGAGACATCTCTTTCTCTCTTACTTCTTCTTGGCTTCTATTCGTTGAGATGCAATGCAACACAACACAACAACGCTTCCACAGTCCAAGACTTCCCGCGTTGAAAACTTTTCCTTTTTCGTTCATTGGCCACACCCTCTGAACACCCTTATACTCTCTCTCCGCGTTAAAATTCATTGTGGAACTTTCCCAGTTACTACACTTTATTATACATACATCACAATATACTACCATCTTTTTTTTTTTTTTCTCTTACATTTAGAAAAAAGGGTCTTCTCCAACCTTTCGTTTACCTCACTGCTTCCAACAAAACTAAACCTTTGAGTTCAGCTTCTCACTTCCATGGCTGAGGCCAGACACTACGTTCCCCCCTCTCAGTTGGGTCAGCTTTTCTTCGCTTTCATTCCCCTTTTATTGCTTCACATTCGCATATTTCAAACTCTGAATGAATAAAGAAACCCTTTTTAGAAGTACCCATGATAGTGAAGCATTGAAATGCTATCCCTTTATCGCAAAACTCTAGTAACCATATCGTTGTTATTTATTGTTGCTGACTCTGTTTTTGAATTTCTGTGTTTTTTTTTATGGACATAGATATCGAGCAAATTATTGTAGAAGCACAGCATCGATGGCTGCGTCCGGCTGAAATTTGTGCAATTCTCAGCAATTACACCAAGTTTCGAATTGCTCCAGAACCTGCTCATATGCCGCCAAGTATGGTTTCTTTTCTGCTAAAAAGTTGTCTCCGTTTCTCAATAGCTTGATTAGGAGAAAAGGATTTATAAAATTGTGTTTGTCTTTCTATTTAAGGGGGAGGTGGATATTGTAATCTATTAGAAATTTATATATGTTCACAAAATCATACCAATATCACATCCATGCTTCAGTGAACTTCTCTGTATGTATACCCTTGTAGGAGAAGAAAGTAAAAAGGTGAAATTGAAATTCTTCAACTCTGTACATAACTTTTGTAGAAAAATCTAAAATCCAAGTACAGTTAATTTTACCTTATGAGAGAAGCTCAATTCATTTATAGAGAAGTTGATCTAAGTAGAACCTAATTGCAATAATACTCATCGTTAGGTCTTATCGTACTTTTTCCTTGACGTTAGGTGGTTCACTTTTCTTATTTGATCGGAAGGTGCTGAGATACTTCAGAAAGGATGGCCACAACTGGAGGAAGAAAAAAGATGGAAAAACAGTAAGAGAAGCACATGAGAGACTAAAGGTAAAAATATACTGCATCTAAGGTTTAGAGTCTTAAGCACTGTTACAACTCGCATCTAGCTTGGGACTAAGATGAAAAACAAAGGTGCTGTAGGCTTTGTTTTTCTATCATTGAAGTTAATTATGCTTTTAAGAAGTAGAATGTATTGAGAGAGTCTTTCTTCTTTATATATTTTGCACTGAATGAGGCATGATATGATGCTCTCAGGCTGGAAGTGTGGATGTTTTGCACTGCTACTATGCTCATGGAGAAGAAGATGAGAATTTTCAGAGACGTACATATTGGCTGCTTGAAGAGTAAGTGTTTATGTTTAATATTTTCAAAGTTTAGTACAAAAGTTTCCCTCTTTATTTGTCTTCTTTTGCCTGATTCTGCTCTTTGTATTCTTCTCACCTCCAATTCCTAAAATTCTTCGTTCTCTCATTCTCCTTATCACACATTAGGTATTATCCAGAAAGAAGGAACATTTTCTTTTAATCTGTTTGTTCTTGCTTGAGGATGGCATGCTTTAACCTAGCACTAATAAGATAGATCGTGTGCATGTTGCTATATTGTATTGGTTTAAATTAATTATAATAGAATTCTAGAAATTGCTAATTTGTTTTCTATGGTTTTTGTCTATGGAAGGGCCTCCCCTTCTCACCCTTTTTTATTCAACATTGTTGCAGGGAACTCTCTAACATTGTTCTAGTTCATTATCGACAAGTGAAGGTAACAGGTTAAAATTTTATTAGTATTTTTTTCCTAGTTGTTATTTGATGAACTAGAATAGCTTACTTTTACATTTCCAGTACAATTAAGAGAACAACGAACTATTAAAATATAACTGGGTTGCTGAATTATATATGAAGTAGGAAAGTAGAACATGGAAATTCCATCATAACTTTACCATTATATTCCCTCAAATGATGTAACTAGCTTTTCCTAAACAAAGCTGGCACTGTTTTCTTAAGTTGCTCTGAGAAATCTCAACACCATACGATTTTTTTGGATGTTAGATGCTATAATTTGGTAACATTGTTTCTTTATCTAGGACGTGGACATCCTTCAAAAACAAAAAAGGCTCAGGAGTGAATTTTCTAAAGCATGAAATGGAATATAATCGTGCATGCTATATCTTCCCATCTATGAATAATTTTATTTTGGGCCTTCATTCCTTTTTCTCATTTGTCTTGTTCAAAATAATTAGGGAACCAAGTCAAATTATTCATGTGCTAAAGAAACTGAAGAATCTCTTCCTTATGCTCAACAAACTGACAAAATTATGGTCAAAGCAGAGATGGACACTTCTTTTTCATCCACTCTTCATCCAAACAGTTACCAGGTTCCTTCACAAACTACGGATACAAGCATGAACAGTGCCCAATTATCAGAATATGAAGAAACTGAATCTGGTACTTATTTTGCTGCACATTAATAATTAAAGTGTTCTGTTTTCAATTTTTCAATCTAGATGACATTTTGAGTAACCTTTTTTATGCCTTTGTTCTCCAGTGTCACTTTTTCTTGTGTATTATTTTTTTAACTTGATGTAATTTTTACAGCATTCAATAGCCATGCAAGTTCTGAGTTTTATTCTTTCCTTGAGTTACAACGCCCTGTTAAGAAGATTATAGATCAACCTGCTGATTCTTATTCTCCTCAGCCACTCATAAGTAAGTTTCTTCATTTTAAATTGCTTTTATTAGTTTAACTTTGATGCTTTGTCACTATAAGTTTACACTATAGCAGTCTTACAGTCGTATCAATTGAAAAGTATAAATTTTGAGGTAATTATAAGAATCAGACTTCTTAAAATTATGTGACAATGCTCAATTGCATAATAATAACAACTTTTACGCCAATAACTCATCAAAATCAAATACCTTGTTTTATATTTTCCATACACACTGGCCTTTTGATCAGTAAAGTCCATACTTAACCTGAGTTATACTATTGAAACTGGAACAGATGAGCAAAAGAAGTTACCTGTCATTGCTGAGGTGAATCATATCTCACTCACTCACGACAGAAAAATCATAGACATTCATAATGTTGGATTGACGTATGAGTCCCCAAAACCCCTGGGCTTCTCCTCGTGGGAAGATATCTTAGGAAATAATGGTGAAAGTCAACACGTGCCTTTTCAGCCTTTATTTCCTGAAATGCAACCTGATAACATGCGAGTCAATAGCAATTTTTGTCAAGGAGATGACATAATTGTGCCACATTTGACCACCGGCATTGCTCAGCTGCATGACAATGGAAGTATCATACAAGCTGAAGGAAGTTGGCAGGTATTGTGTACTGCTACTATTGGTACTTCATCTGCATGGGGCACTTGTTGCAATATTTTTATGTTGTATGATAATATTTAGATGTAAAAAGTATCCAGCCTGTGTTATCTGTTCTGTACGAGCTTTGACAGGGCATTATATCTTTTGTCAAAAGTCAAAAAGACTTTAAACTAATGTCACAACAAAATGATATTGGTATGATGCTGCAATTATTGTTGATTTTTTAGTTACCTGTTTCATGTTTCTCTGGAAAAAATATATAATCAAGCAATGGATTTTGCTTTTTGTGACTGATAACATGTTACTTAACTTTTATTTCTTTCCTTCAAACTCATTTAATTGATTGAAGTTTAATCATCTCTGTTAACAGGGATATAGTGTTGATTCTTTACGCATGTCCACTTGGCCTATTGACAGTGTCCATTCAAGCTCGGCATGCGAGGTTAGTTGTAGCAAATGTGAGCATGAAGTTAATGAAGTTGATTTTCAAAAATCCTTGGAACAGTCTCTTCTCCATCCACACAAACAAAACAAGGTTCTGATGCTAAATGACCCTCAAGAGATACTTCTGAATACAAAAGAAGAGCCAAAATCAGATTTTGAGGCCAATAGAACCCTAGATGGAATAGAAGACACACGTTTCGCTTTTAAAAGGACTCTGTTAGATGGATTCCCAGCAGAAGAGGGTCTGAAGAAGCTTGACAGTTTCTACCAGTGGATGAGTAAAGAGCTTGGAGATGTGGAAGAATCAAATAAACCATCTACTTCAGGTGCTTATTGGGATACAGTTGAAAGTGAGGTTGGCAGCACAACTATTCCTTCCCAAGGGCACCTGGACACCTATGTATTGGATCCATCTGTTTCCAATGATCAGCTTTTTAGCATTATTGACTATTCCCCAGGCTGGGCATTTGAAGGGTCAAAAACTAAGGTATTCTCTTTTGATATGCTCATTGAATTGTTGTAGTTGCCTTTTTACTTATTTGTCAGTTATATTCTGATTATTTATTTCCTCACTTGTAAAAAAATATGTATAGATTATCATTTCTGGACGATTCTTAAGAAGTCAACAAGAAGCAGAACTATGTAAATGGTCATGCATGTTTGGTGAGGTTGAAGTGCCTGCAGTGATACTCACAAAAGATGTTCTTTGTTGTCATACTCCTCCACACAAGGCTGGGAGGGTACCTTTCTATGTAACTTGTTCCAATAGGTTAGCATGTAGTGAAGTGCGAGAATTTGATTTCCAGGTCAACTGTACTCAAGAAGTCAACACTGCAGGTGATGATAGAGCCAGCACTTTGTCTACTTTTAGTAGACGATTTGGAGAACTGTTGTACCTAGGGCATGCCTTTCCTCAGAATTCTTATTCAATCAGTGGAAATGAGAAATCTCAACTGAGAAGTAAAATCAGTTCTCTGCTACGGGGGGAGGATGATGTTTGGGACAAGCTACTGGAACTTACAATACAGAAAGAATTTTCTCCAGAAGATTTACAGGAGCATCTGCTTCAAAATCTTCTAAAAGATAGGTTGCACGCATGGCTCCTTCAGAAAATTACTGACGATGGGAAAGGCCCCAATGTATTGGATGAGGGTGGCCAAGGTGTGCTTCATTTTGCTGCTGCTCTTGGCTACGATTGGGCCCTAGAACCCACAATAGTTGCTGGTGTGAATGTGAACTTTCGTGATGTGAATGGATGGACTGCTCTTCATTGGGCAGCATTTTATGGCAGGTTAGCACCTCAGTGCTTGCGGTATGAAAGCACATTTGTCAAAATTGAATTTTTACTTTATCGTATTAATCTAGCACAACATACCTGACAATACATTAACTTAATCGGATGGTTCAGTGATATTAATGGCAGCTTTACAAGGGTGGTTGTACGTGAGAAAGAATAGAGTAGTGCCAAGAGAAAATATGTTAAATGGACCTAAAAGCAGTTCAAATGCTGGTACTTGTTGATACTAAATATCATAGGGTTGAAGAATGAAGTGCCACTAATGAATAAACTATGTGAAAAATCTACTAAAAAACCCTATGATATACTATGCTTGGAAGCACATTTTGTTATGAATGAGAACATCTAGGATAAACTAACTAGAAAAAATTCTACTGTCAGTGCTTTGAATTTTTTTTCATTTTCTTGTCTTACGTTATCAGGGAGCGCACAGTTGCTTTCCTCGTATCTCTTGGCGCTGCAACTGGATTAGTGACTGATCCATGTCCAGAATACCCTTCTGGTAGACCTCCAGCTGACCTAGCTTCTGCAAATGGACATAAAGGAATTGCAGGGTATCTCTCAGAATCTTATTTAAGTGAACAGCTCACAACTCTTGATTTGAACAAGGATGTGGGAGAAAGTCCTGGAACCAAAGTAGTCCAAAGAATCCAAAACATTGCCCAAGTTAATGATCTTGATGGTCTATCTTATGAACAGTCACTGAAAGATTCATTGGCTGCAGTGTGCAATGCCACCCAAGCTGCTGCTCGTATTCATCAAGTTTTCAGAATGCAATCATTCCAGAGAAAGCAACTGGAGGAATTTGGTGATGACAAATTTGGAATATCCGATGAACGAGCTCTTTCACTTGTAAAAATGAATGGGAAATCACACAAGTCTGGATCACGCGATGAACCGGTCCATGCTGCTGCAATACGTATCCAGAACAAATTCCGTGGCTGGAAGGGCAGAAAAGAATTTTTGATGATTCGACAACGTATAGTAAAAATTCAGGTACATCTGTGTCTAATGTGTGCAATTTAATAGAATTTGATTTGATTGCCCTTTTGTTCTGCCCCCTTTTAATGGGATCCAATTTACAACGTGTCTATTTCCATGGTTATAGGCTCACGTGAGAGGACACCAGGTTAGGAAAAATTGTGGGAAGATAATTTGGACTGTTGGGATATTGGAGAAGGTTATTTTGCGTTGGCGTCGAAAAGGTAGTGGTTTGCGAGGATTTAAGTCAGAGGCCAATTCTGAGGTAACTATGATACAAGATATAACTTCCCCTGAGGAGGACTACGATTTCTTAAAAGAAGGCAGGAAGCAAACTGAGCAAAGATTGGAGAAAGCCCTAGCCAGGGTGAAGTCAATGGTTCAGTATCCAGAGGCAAGGGACCAATACCGTAGGGTGTTGAATGTAGTAACTGAGATCCAAGAAAATCAGGTATTTTACCCATTTTTCTATAAACTTTCTCAATCATTTTCTCTTTATCACACCGCTATTTTAATATTTCACTCTTCTCCAGAATAACAATAACGTAATTTTACTAGTTCACGGGAATACCAATAGTTCATATTTTAATGAATTAATTTTCATGTAACATTGACTGTTAAATTTTTCATCAACTACTGATACTGCTTACTTTATATTTTCAAAATAAGTTGTTCACCTTAGAAGCAAAGTTTGATTCTCTGTAGAAGTTTATAAACAAAACTTGAATATAGTTTTTATCCCCCTTTATTAATTTACATAAAGTTCAATTCGCTTCTAGTAAAGCCAAATAGCCTTGAATGGCATTTAGGCTTGATCCCCGGATTGAATTCCCTCGTCTTGTTAGGAAATTATACGTAGTTGTTTTTAAGCACACAGTATCACCCTTGTTTTTCATGTAGACTTTAGTAGTTGTCTTTCTATGCAACAAGAATGTAAAGTTTAAGTGTCTCTAGTTCTGTTACTTTTTCACACCATAACCTGTTGCTGAGTTCCTGAAGCAAAGTAAACTAGCTGGATTTACAAGGAAAAAACACTCGACCACGGAGCATAGATTTATTGTTTATCTTTTTGCAGGTAAAGCATGATAGCAGTTGTAACAATTCAGAAGAAACAAGAGACCTCAATAACCTCACTGATCTTGAAGCACTGTTGGAGGAAGATATTTTCATGCCTACAGCAACTTAGAAGTTAGCTTTCATCGTCAGTTGTGTGGCTTATAATTTAACAGCACAGTTAGGTGATGAACTGTCATTTTTATCCTTATAATAATCTTAATTCTAATTCTTTTTAAGGGATCACTTGCTAACATTTCACAGAAAAATGTCTAACCAATTAAACCAACCTTAGAACTCAGGAAAAGACATCCTTTTCTCGAGATTTCCCCGTCAAATACGGATTGCAATGCATTATCTTACGTCAATATAAAAGCCTTTACGAAAGTTTAATTTAGAGATGTTTACTTTAATCGATCAAAAATCATCCGAAGGTAAATCTTATAAAAATTAACTTACGCTGTACATTTAAATATCAATGTAAAAACTTCAGTCTCTAAAATAATCGACTTAAATTTTTAATGAAACTACGAAGCCAATTTTCCAATGCATTCTCAACCATGAGGAGGAGCCAAGGTTGTCTTAACAGTTACTTAATGTCGTGCATCCCGGTTAAAGGGATGCAAAAAAATAGAATTTATTCGGAATAGTTGAGAATTGCTATGATTTTGATTTTATATACATGGTTTATGTTTACTGGACCTCAGAAGAATACCTGCCTACAAACTAGAAATATAAAATAATCTAACAGAGTTAGGATCAATTTTCATTTGTTTCTAATGTTGGTTGAGCGTTTGCAACCATGAATACACATCGTTGGTGAAATTTTCACCCGATATATATACTGTTCTTATTGTGAGAAAGAGTAAAAAGAAAATAGGACAGTGCTAACACTATCCACTGTACATGCCAACCACCTAAGTATAAATTTTCACAACCCGAATCCTCTGGGGGATGTAACAGCTCCTCCAACAGGTTGAATAAAGGGAAAACGGTAGAAAGGAAAATAAATATGGAAACCTGGTGAAAAGAAGTCCAAATGATTATAGAAGAGTTGTAGAACTCCTCCATCTAATTCCTGTTACCAGAGCCAAGGCTCTCATAGAACAAAATGTACCCATGGTCTGTATTACTTGAATATTCCTGTGATGATCCAAAGAACGTCTGCACAGCAGATTCGTCAATCATCTCTACATTTTCGTCATCAAAAAATAACCAGTGGTTATGGCTTTTCACAAGGCTGACATAATGCCCATGGTTGGGCCCACTCCCAACATGGACAACTACCGCAAATAGAGAATACTCAATATCTGCATCTTCAACAGTGTTACTCAACTTCAGCTCCAGGGGAAAAACAACCCGATATGACAGCTTCTTGTAGCGACCAAGCTGCTCCATATACTTAAAACGCTTAAGATGGATGACCAAGATGTGAGGTGGTTTCTTTATCTTCATCCTCTTCTGAGCTTCTTGCAAACTAATACCATAAGAAAGATTACATCTCGGTCATCAGTATTGTGAATGGACATGAAAAACAAGAGAACAGAGTGCACATATATCACTCCCTAAACTAACACGCCCAACAAATCTCACTCTTGAAAAAACTGTCAATCAATGGAAAAGTGATCATAACATGGTTTGCTTCTTTAAAATTGTAGTATTGGACAATAGATATGAATTGCATTCTTTTTTTTCTTAAAAGGAGATGAAAATTCCCATAAACCAAGGAAGACAATTAAGCTATTTGAGATGTGTTTGATCACAAACTATTTAACTCCAGTTACAAGAGGTAGAAGATGTACTCTAGAAACTTAAGGACAAACTGTTAGAAATTATCTTGATCCAAAAGATTTTCTGAAAATTTGGTTTTAAATATAAAAAATGACATAACAAATCCACGCAGACAATTAAATCTAGTAGGATAACCCTCGATTGCTGTTCTTATTGGATAAACAAGCAGCAGAGTAGTTCATCTATGCACATGATTCAAACGGTTGAACAGGTAACTATAGAAACAAACTGTGCCTAAAAGCCATATATACCTGCAGCATTTGTCACAAAAGAATTTGTCTTCAGCGTTCAGTGTCTCAGTGGAACTGAAATTTTTCAAACAGCTTGTAATTGAGCTGTTCTGCTCAATATCAAGACTCAAGTCTAAAAATATTTCATCTCTAGCTGTCACTGTTTCACATCGCAAGCACCTTGTCTCATTGGTGAGTAGTCCCTGATCAGATCAAGTTACAACAATAAAATTCCACAAAATAAAAGTACAATATATTTAATCACTAGAGTGCAGAGGAAGATCAACAACATCCTCTCCCCACAAAAAAAACATAAAAAGTGCCAGTGAAATTACTATTTTGCACATTGTTTAGTAATAAAGTTCATCTATAATAAGTTAATGGTGTAATACAATCTGGGATAATGCACATGCTTTCCATTATAATTTACATAAAAGCCAATATGAATGAATTATCCATAAATGTAAGAAAGTTAAACTAGTAAACAACACTACATGTGCACTTAAAAAGAGATGCTAATTGACTGATTAAATAGAAAGTTAGCTATTTATGGTCCCCTCTCATTCTGCAGGCAACATGCATAGAAAATGAAAACATTGAATTGACAAAGCAAGTCACCTGAAAATTTTTGTGTACCCAAGTAAATAATGGCTCTTCGTGAACACCATTAGCTTGACCATTCTTGGGCCCATTAACAGCCTTTTCTGAAGGTGGTGAGGTCTCCTGATCAGTTTTTGCAGCTTTACTCTCTTTCTCAAGAGTGTCAACAAGTTCATTCAGCAAAAAGTTCAAGAATTCATGGGCATCCTACCATATACAGAAGATCCACAATAAAAATGTTGTCTAATGAAAAACTGTAACTATGCAACCAATGAAGCAGAGTTTAACACAAAAACAATCAATGAGAAATAACAAATACACTTATACAACACACTGAGTGTGGTAAAATTTATAATAAACAACCTCATTCAAAAATAACAAATTGTCATTGTACAAACTCGGTTAAAATCATTTCCACAGATGAACACTGAACATGAGTCACAAGATAATTTACTCAAAAGAGAAGGGGGAAAACTAATAAACCAAAGCACCATTTATATATCACTGATATGTACAGTAAAAGCATGACCAGACATAATTAAGTAATGATACAATATGCCAAAGTCAGAAGAGTTGTTGCCAAAGTAATGGTACTATATGCTTCCAACAGGTTACAATAGGAATTCAATTTAAAGTGTACATGTTCCAGTTCAAGTATATAAAAAAGGGCCCGAAAGTGTACAAGCAACATGACCATTTCAAATTAATATTATGACAAACAGTTCAAAAGAATTTCCTGTTTATTAAAAGATGTTCATACCAAGTTCAAGAGTACAAATTGTAAACCTGAAAATTTGGTCCGAACCAAACTACGCAAGAAGCATTACAAAAGTAACACTAATCTAACTTTTGATCTACCAACATGACAACTTGTAATACACCTTAAAAAACAAGGCCAGCTGGAAATCATTAACACATAAAGTAGCATCTCTAGCTAGGATTCATGTTTAAATAAGCGGCAACTTATGGAAAAGGGCATGTGCATATGATGCCGATAAGCATAACATACTTTCATAAGCATGGAGAAAAATATATACATAGCAAACATTCTTGGTGACCATGATAAAAATTAACCTCCTAATTGTAACAAACATTACTGTCCAAAAAAAATTACAGGTTTTCTAGAATAATCGCCTTTCTGCACAGGACGCTCATTCTTGACAGTTTAAACACATACCTGATGCATATAGCTACGGAAGAGTTCATTCTGCTTTTTAAGCCTCTGTACAAATCGTTTGGGAGCAACAACACCAGTTTTTTTCTTCTGGGAACTTATCTACACCAAAAGAAATAAATATGTTACATTAACCAGGAGAGAAATAAACAGGCATGTAAATACCGTTAAAATTAAATGGACATTTGATTTACAAAAATAAATGGAAAATACTATTCAGGATATACAAACTGAAGATACTTACTAATATCACACTACAAATATCTTGAAGCAAGTTCTCGAGCCTCATAAGAGATGGGTATGTAAGTGCCCATTAAATAGATATTTGAGACAATGAATTAGACAAAAAATGCGAGATATACACGATGGAAGTACTAAAAAAAGCACACTGAAATAGCGCAGAGCCCCTCATGCACACATAATAAATATACTAAAGTGTACAACGAAGCAGATTTAAGCAAGCATACAATTAAATAGACCAATTTCACATAACTTGAAGGCAATGAGGAAGGGGGAAACAAATAAAAAATCGGCCAAACCTACATAAAACACACTGCAGACAAGATCAAACAATTTCTCAGATAAAAGTAATAGCCTTTATACTCGAAGATACTTCAACATAAAATTTAGATAATCCATGTCAATTCCATATCTCAGAAAAAGAGCAACAGAAAAAGCTAACAACAAAATGCAGCTAGCTATATGTATTTTAGACATTATAGGTAGGTAGTCCTGTTTTATAAACTTCAACTGATCAATATAAAGAAACCCACAGTATGCTTTGCAAGGAAGAACTGAACTGAACCACAAAATAAACTAATACGCATATTTCTACGTTACACGCACATATTTCATCAGCACACCAAAAGTCCTTCCATATAATGGTAACAAAATGAAATGTATAAAGAACAGAAAGTGCTTAAATATGATCAAAAAAATAATATTTTACAGTAAATGGAGACAAAGGATTCATCCAAGTTTTCTCACAGCTGTCTATTGAATGGTATGTCATTTGGTAGCCAATGTCACTAGAGTAAGCACAGTCACAAATCCAAATCTAAATATGACAAGAACCACAATGAGACATACAAAGAAAAAAAATGTACTTCTTCATATGATCAAATAAATGAAGAATTGAACAAATCTAGGAAATCAAGAGCTCCTTCTATAAAAGTCTATGCCAAGCAATACAGCCACAATTAGTGAAGACATTACAACTTTCAAATGGACAATAACGCTTGATCAATCAAATATAAACAAGCTTGGAGGCATCAAGCATGCAATACCAAAAAATTCCAAACTACAGACTGATTACCTGTGAAAACAAATCCGCCAAGCAAGTCAAAAGATTTTCTTCCCCATCCAGTGTGCTTTTGTTATTTCCATAATACTCTAGTAATTGTTCACGAAAAGGAACACAAAAGTATAGTGCCTGTACAAGGCGGCAAAACAAGAAACTTGTTAGCAAAAAACCCTAAAAACCATGACGAAAAATAACAAACTGACAATTTTCAAGTAAGGTCTCCAGACACTTCAGGTGCCCTTACTAATGTTTTTGAGATAGTAAGCATAGCGCAAACAGCCAACAACTTTTAAATTGACGTTTAAACCTAAAGAGCCTAAAGAAACGCTGATGATACTGTTGAATGAAACGTACAAAAGATTGAACAGCATATCCAACTTGAAATTTTAATAAGACTAGGAATTATAACAAAAATCCAGCGCTTAAAGAGTCCACTGAACAGATCAACAGAGCGTCCAAAACACTGATATGCATTAAAGTACTAAATTCTCTTGACGATACATTCGAAATTGCAACAAAAACAACTAGAACAGAAAAGAGAATCCACCGCTAGAAACCAGAACAAAAAGCAAAGATGCAGTAAAGATTAGAGTATCAATGGAACGCGAAAAAACATCATAAAAAACGAAAAATCGTAAATCGGATTGAAGACCTGCAAGACGCTGTTGCAGTAACAAGTGTTGCCGAAATTCTCAAGGCCGAAGTAACGTTCTCCTTCGGGGAATTGGTCGCCGAGAGCCTTCTCAAGCTTGGAGCCCGCAGCACCCATGACCGCGTCAACGGATCACAAACTCAGATTGCTGTGCGATTCAACTCGGAGACTCGCACCATGAAATGCTGAATGGCCGTTTGGATCGCTAGGGTTTGTCGCAGAAAGAACCTCTTTCTGGTGTCAGGTTTTCTCTATAGATATGATAGCAAGAAATGAAACAAGGGTTTCCCGTGAGAGAGAAAGAAAACGATGAAGGACAAAAATGCAGATGAAAATTTAAGGAGGAATTGAGGAAAAATAAATAAACAAATAACGGATTTGTTCTAACATTATTTGTCTCTGTATCTTTGTCAAAAAGAAAAATGAATTTTCAAAACTAAATTTTCGTGTTATTCAAATTTATCTCAAACATTTCAATTCAAAGAAAAGTCAATAAATATGAGTAGAGTTAAAGAAAAAACACAAATAAAAGTTTTGGTAATAGTTAATTAATGTGTAAATACCCCATATGTTATAGATATATTTGTAAAAACAATTTAAGAATATTTAAGAGAAAGACAATTTATTAATACTACAATAAACTATATGTTTGGTTCGTAAAAATATATTTAAATGACATGTTTACTGGACACTTCTTTATCTCGGAAGTTTATTTTATACAGTAACACTTCTTCATTGTCTATCGTTTTCAACGAAAAATGTTGCTTCAAAATTATTGTAATAAAAAATAAAATAAAATATATATATATATATATGAGAGAAACAAAACTAGAAAAAAGTTTAAGCAATAGTCGATTTTATTTATTATTAATGATTTTTAACAGTAGAGTAATGTGCATCATTATTGGAAAAAAAATCCATTCATGAGAAAACAAAACGAAAAGAAGAAAAGCCATTAAAAACAAAATGAATAAATGAAAAAAATAATTGTATCTATGTTGATTGTTTACAATCCTTGTGAGAGTGATTCTTTGTTTTTGCACAAATAAAGTTATTGAAAAATGGAGAAAAATAAATATGAGAATGACAACAAAACTCAAAAACAATAAAAAAATTCATTTTAGCTACAGTATTAATAATGGCATAATTGAGATTTTTTTTATTCCGTAAAATATAAAACAAAACTCATATAAAAAGAATGCAATGTCCCAAACGCTGGAGCGGTGTCCTACACTAATAAATGGAAGAAGATTAATTTTCTCTCAATTTTGTTTGATGAAATTTTACATGCTTATATCTTGATTTTAGTCAAATCTATCTTTTTATAAGTTGTTCGGTATTATGCATAGATTTCAACATTTACGTTTAATGTGACTTAAGGAGATATGATAAAAAAATAAATTTTATATCATTAAATTTAACTATGAATAAAGTTTTACTTACACTTAATATCTTTAATTATAAATTATTTTATAAATCTACTTTTTAAGTAAGATTTATCAAAGTAAATATTGTTAATTTTGTGTTTTTAAACAATATACTGGACGGTGTGATAAGAGCACGTGATAAATGGTTTTAAGAAAGTATTTTTCATTGTAAATAGACCAATTTACGTTAAAGTTGATTTTAGAATCAAAACATTAAATAAAATATGAGTAAAATAATTAGATGATAAAATCTACAATATTTCACACAAAATTATAAATACATTATCTGTAATAATACGAAGAAAGTTCGTGATAAAAGTGAAACAAAATCTAAGAATTTTGAAATATGATTTTAGGATCCTTGAAACCTATAAAAAGATATACAAGTTTCAATAAGAAATCATTCAACTTCCTAGCTTTACACAACACATTCAAAATAAAACATTATAAATCTTCTTTTTTATAATTCTTTCCTGAAGGTTAAAATCCACTAGATTGATTCTCTTGTAATTTCACAAGAAATTCAGAAGTTCATTGTAATTAAAGTTTTGCTTTTCAATATCTTAATATGCTTAATATTTGTTTTTTTTTGTCTAATTGTTGTTTTGAGATTGTTTTTGAATATAAGTTGATAATTCAATTTTGTCTTTAATTGAATTCTTATTTAATTTTTTGGACACATGATTAAAGAAACAAAGTATTAAGAACTTTACAAGTAGATACGGAAAAAGACAAGTAAGTTATTGAATAAATTAATGAACATTTGTTTCATTAATGAGATTTGATTATCTTTGACTTAAGTATATTTATTCAATTTGTATTTATATTTGTTTAGATGATTTAATAAATGATATTTATTTATTGATGCTTTTATTCAAATTGCACCAATTTCTCATTGCTTGCACCAATTCCTCAAGAAAAAAAAAACTGAATAGACTAAAGTGGCATGACTCTCGCGATTTTTTCTTTTAAGTCAAAACTGTTAATTAGGACGATTTCATAAAATAAAATAAAAAATGAAAAACCTTACTTAGTGACAGATTTATAAAAAAAAATGTTTAAATGTTATGAAGTTGTGATTAATAGTACCATTCTAGAAAGATAAAACAAATATTTTTCAAGAACAAAATGATGCTTTAGAGTGGGATTTTTTATTTTGAAGTTGTATTTTCAAACACGATTTATTTACATCAACTTAAAATTTAGACAAAGCTCGTTTAAATAATTGAGTTAAATTTTGTGTCTGAATATATTTATTTAATCAAACAAATAGATTTAAATAAAATCTAACAAATTAAACTCAAATAGTTCACAATATCTCAAATTATTTTCACACTACTAATAAAACTAATGGAAATTTTGAGGAAGATTTATAGACAAACTAAGTGAAAGTATATATGAAGATCTGTGGGGAAGTAAAATAGAAAAAATACATTTTGTGTGTTATATACCTCTTTTGATGATGATCATATCCAATGTTTTGGTTTGTAATTTTTGTTTCTACATACCCAAATACTCCTTTCACGTGGTCTTTCTGCTTTCAGGTCTTCGATCTCTTAGATTTTTAGACTTTAGGTTTCTTAGTTTTCAAACTCTTGACTAGTCCTTAAATTTACATTAAAAATATTTATGATTATAATTTGACACTCAAATTACTTCTCATTCATATATATATATATATATATATATATATATATATATATATTAAATATTTATTGTTGTACAACCATAAGTATATATTGGAAAAGAAAAAAAAAACAGTTTGTAATCTCTGGTTGTCTGGTCCTGATCTTACGGAAATATGGAGTACATTACTAAATAAATATCTAATTCAGTTTTGAAAGTAAATAACAAAGTGAATTTTATGGTGGAGATGCAAAATATCTTTGATTCCTCTTCCTATATAAAGAGAGGTTTCTTTCTTAAAGACACAACTCACTTAAACACACAACTTTACGCTTCCTTTCTTCTTCACTTTCTCTCTTCCCCTTCACTCTTTATTCATTTCTTTTATTATAAATATTGTTTTGGGTTTATTGGATTTTACTCTTTTAAGAGTAATTTGTTACTTCTGATCATCGGAAATCTTTAGGAAATTCCTGGTGTATTCTAAGAGACTTGCACAATACACCGCGGATAAGTACTTATGACCAGTGATCACTCACGATTTGAGAAATCAATTTTGTTTGTGTTTAAAGCTTAATTTACTACAATTATTACTTTTACAATTTTGGATGATTATCTATTTATAATGAATCTCTAATAAGAGTGTGTATTGTTGAGTGTTAAATATTATTAAGACATTGGTCTTAGGTATTGATAGTGTATATGACCAAGATCCCAAATGAAATCTCAACATCTTAGTAATGGACAGTACAATTTTTATGAAATTACCAACATCAATGACCAAATTAGATGCTTGTATGAAAATTGTGGCTAGGTTTTATGCCAATGATATTTTTGTGACTTTTGGATAAAAGTGATAGATAGTCCATTCGCAACTTTCTCTTGAAAAAAAAAAATCCCTTAACAACTTTATTTACTAATAAATATATATATAAAAAATAAATATCTTATTATTATTATGTCAATAATAAAAAATGTTAATTAGTTATTGAAGTTCTCTAAATATATTATTTCTTTGAAGATATAGTAACTCTTCCAAGTAGGTCAATCTCTTTTTAACTAATATATAGTGTACATCCAAGTTGAGAATTAAAACTCAAACCTTAATTAAAGAATCCAAGTAATATAACCACATATGTTAACGATTTTTAATTATTATTTCAATGATTAGATATACTAAGTTTACACCTGATAAGAAGTTATTCAAATTGTAAATAAATAAACAATATTTTTGTTCCTGCTAGGGAGATGGGACCTAGAGAACTGTTGAAGTCTTCTTCTCCTTCCTTCGGTCGGTCAGGTGACTGGGTAGTGAACTGAGGTTCTCTTCGTCCTCCTGCTTCTCCTTCGGCCC
>Ga0123342_1001962_pt1 | contig 34524 bp, 17 predicted proteins | sample Turbeawhitnodule_FD_89960 | JGI IMG/M metagenome (GOLD analysis project Ga0123342, IMG submission 89960) | Root nodule microbial communities of legume samples collected from Mexico - Turtle bean Mexico white nodule | ecosystem: Host-associated > Plants > Roots > Nodule | place: Mexico: Nepantla... | reverse complement strand
TAAATTTTTTAAAATACTAATACATTCAAATGAAGCATTGTGATACATTCAAATGAGGGTAAATTTGGAAATAAGGGATGCTGACATGACTTTCCCTCTACATCTCTTCATTTTGAGGGGAGAAGATATTTATTGTTCACATGTATATCCTCTCCTTCACTTCCCTGCACATCCCTTGATCCAAACCATGGATATCCACTCACATCCTTCCTCTTGAACAGTACATCCATGGAAGCAAACAAGGGGTTACTGATAACTGGAGTGTGGCTTGGAAACCACTTTTTACGGCCCATCTTTACTATTTGAGTCACCGAGGTCTGAGGCCTCCTCGCCCTTTGCCCCGACGCCGACCACACCTTGGCTACCTTGACTTACGTGCTTCGCGAGACACTGGCCCGTCCTCCTCATGGACCCAACTTTCGGAGCCCACCATAATTGTGGTCAACGTCGAGGTCCGAGTACTGGCCGGTACACGATAATCTTTAATGTTAATTCAATATTTGATTATTTTTTTTTAAAGTACTCTTTATTAGTAATTTAGATAAAGCAAACCACTAAACTTCACAGGTCCAATTAAAAGCGCCAAAGACATGTTTTTACATATATTTAGTAATTGTTTCAGATAATTTAAATTTAAAACACAAATTTTAAAAACCTCTATAAAATTCAATAAAATAAGAAGTTAGCTAAAATGCTTTTTTTTCCTATCATAGATTTTCATATAATAAAACTATATAGTTTATAACAATTATTTTGATAAGTTATATGTAAAATGATTTATAATTGATTGATCTTTTGTTAATAATATATAAACTTAAACTCTTAAAATGAAATACTTTTAAACTTGGGAAAAGGAAGCAAGAAATTCAGCTTCGGAAATAAGGAAAAAATAAAAACAAGAGAAATGCTTTCCTTGCACTCTTTTTAAACCATGTCACTTTATTTGATTAAAATTTATTCAAAGAATTTATATCTGTTTGCTAAATTTTAATCAATAAGCATTCTTCTAAACCCACCGATATGTCCGATTCAACACACCAAGAACATGGAGATAGCACTTGCAAACATAACATAACTACCTATATGCATCCTTCTAGAAGAAAGAAAATAAAACATTTTGGTATATGAAAATTAAACACTTTGGTATATGAAGAAAGAAATATACTAAATTCAACATGAAAATGAATGCAAATAAAAAATCAGTATATGAGAAAATTACCATGAAGAACTGGAGCTTGTTTCCCTTGCTTTGGTATTCATTAGCAAAGAGGTTTCATCCCATGCCGCAAACCCGAGTGCAAGTATATTTGGTGAAGAAACATAATCAATGGAAGCTCGTAGTGGCATCAAAACCAAAAGGAAAGTAGCATGTAAGGAGGATGCATTAAATGTTGTGCCTTTATCATATAGAACATTGCCTTCTCCTTCGAGTCCAGACCTCACTGTTTTATCGTCGCCACAAACTTTGACACGAAATTCTCTACCACAACAACGCTCGAGGCAACGCAAGCCACCACACCAGAGATGATGAGCCGCTTCTCCTCGTGATTGATCTTCACGCTCCTTCTGAAAAATTGCACAACAATATTAATCGAGACATAGCATAAAGCAAAATGTGTGTTAGGAATGAATTTTCACACCAAATAAATTTTAGGGTTGAACGCATAAAACGTTGATGGTTAGAAAAAATGAGAAAGAGAAAGGAAAATGCAGAAGAATGACACTATAGGTTATAAGTGGAAAAAAGATAGTGCTCGTTGCCACAGAAATGTGAGACAATACTCGGGCCACCGGAAATGCAAGATAATACTTGTTGTCAATGAAAAAAAGGGGAAACAACTTTAATGAAAAACAACCCTAAAAAGAAAAAAAAAATGAGAAGAGTTATTATGACAGTTCAGTATAATTCACATAATAAAAACTTCCTATATCATTTAGAATAATAAAAATCATAGTAAAATTTTATTATGTGACTTTTAGTAATAACTAATATAATAAAGTTTAATTTATTTACAGTATTGTCACCACTATATTTATTATTATGGGTTGATTAGATTCATAATAATAATAATAATAATAAGCTATCATTGATTCTCAATTTTGTATTAGTGAAAGAAGAGAGAAAAGCTTATGTGTATTGTGACACATAACATAAAAGATACAAGCTAGATAAATAAATATAATTAGAGAGGCGTCCATACTGCTTATAACATAATTAGTTAAGCAGAAGTTTGTTTAAGAGCAGAAGCTTTTAGGTTGATGGAAGAATAAACAAAGGTTCTTTAGTTGAGTAGGAACTTTTTTTTTTTAAGTTGTTAAAAACTGAGTCATTATTATTGGTTTATTTTTTTATTGTCTAATTCACTGTCATTTTAATTTTAACCCAAATTGTAATGTAACAATTCAACATCTATTTCTCTAAACGCACAGTGAACTACTATTAGAAGAATTTCATGTCTTATAAAAATAGGTTCACTCTGTATTGAATAGGACTTGCATAAATATATTCATAAATTAGTCTGATTGTCAATAGATTTAATAATCAGAAAATTTGTGAAAGTTATTGAATGATGATATTAAAACTGTACTCCCAATATTCTTTTGTTTCTAAAACAAAAATATCAATTTGCATTAATCTGTTATTAAATGTGATACTCTTAAACCTGGTTAAAGTTAAATCTCATAAATTCATAAGCAACAGTTTTCCACCCTATCAGTGAAGTAACATAACCCTAAATAATACCTCACTTCAATCTTTAATCTCAAACAAAAACTAGAGGCACTTAATAATGATCTAGGATATGCAACTATGTACAAAAAAGATTTACAGAAATCCCATCATAAACCTCTTTTAAACATCAATATTTGGCAGTTTTAATATTGGGTACCTCCCTGCAACATACAGTAACAAATGGCATATGCAATGGTCACAACATATATTGAATGGTCACAACTACTACAAATTTTCTTTCTCTACATCGTGTCAAAAGAAAAGATGACAGCCTTCAAAATTGACAATGTGCTCTGTTCTTCTGAAAATGGATTACTTAAATTACAATTATTTATAATAATAATAATAATAATAATAATTAACTATTATAATTATAATTATAATTTATTTTTAAAATCAATTAGTTTCCAAAATTTTCAACATCACAGACTTGTTATACTTTTTTTTCAGCAAACACACTTGTTATACTTATTATTATTTTCTTGTCAAATCGTTGTTTCCATTTTATTGGAAAGCATTTTGCCTAAATCAAGAATCAAGAATAAATATAGGAATAAATTGTCCAAACCCGACCACCAAACAGAGTTAAAACATAATTTCACCTTTAAAATAAAAGGAACATCTTCATACTAAAGATATATAAATGTGTGTGGTGCACTACATTTGCATCTGCAGTTATATTTTTTATGCACCCTTAAATTTTTACTTTATAATTAAAAGTAAAATAAAAATATAAGGCATAAAAATATTTTATTTCAACTGCAGGGAATCCTGGCCACTGAGCAGAATAATTATCATTTCTTCTATTATAGCAAAATAAAAAACAAAAGAGGACAATATAGTAAAGGTGGAAACAGTTGAATCTTGTGCTTATGCTAAGAGGTTCTGCACTCGAATATTTCAGATTTTTTTGTTCGTTTACTCATCATCCTGTTAATGATACATGCTTCTAAACTCCACCGCGTGTGGAGTCCATATCAGTGCTTATAAATGACACGTTGGTAGATTATTTTACGTGACTTGCCATCACACCAATTTTTTCTGAAGGCCAATCTTCATTCTGAAATTCTAATTACAAACATTTTTTCCCCTTATTTTATTGTTTATTTGAAATTCTAATTAAAATCATTTTATAACCTTATTTTATTGTTTATTGACTAATATGCCCTTCTCAAATTGGTCATACGTCCATCAGAGTTACTACTCTGATAAAGTTTTTAAAACTTATGTCATTACTGGATTTTACAAGACTAATCTTCAATTTGAGACCACAAATCCCTATGCCACACACTCAAAATAAAACAATGGAATTCGCTTCCACCACCTCTCCAACCTTCAACCTCACCATCAAAACACGCAACAAGAATTTATTTCAGTCGTTTGCTACCACTTCTTTTTTTTACTGATTTTTTTACTAAATTTGGTGACTGAATTGATATTTTTTCTTCTAATGTTATTGGGAAAAAATTTCATATTTAATCCCACATGATTCAGGACAATCAATTACAACTTGTCTGAATAATGAAATTATCACCAATTATAACTCGTCTGAATAACGAAATTGATCACCAATTCAGAACAAGCCAAAAAAAATGTTTTTACTATTGCAATGAATGTTACAACAAAAAAAATAATGTTGTTCTCATCAAATATTTTAATATCATCTTCTTTTAATAATTTATATTTAATAATTTAATTTATTAATACATTTATTTTAGCATAAATAGATCTATATTATTACTTTTTACATATTATATAATTTACACTTTTATATATTATATGATCTAAAAATTTATACATAAACCATATTTTTTTTTATAAGTTTATTTTTAACTTTAACAATATTTAAAAATAGTCAATATTTTTAATTTATCACACAAATTATTTTTAACCCAATTTATTTAAAATTATTGTAAAAAATATTCATTTTAATTCTTCAACTTTATATATGATTTTTTTAAATAAAATTAAATTATATTTTGGTATTATTTATAAAAAAAATTAACTATATATATTTTTATTTTGACTTCTGAACCAAATTGACAACTTCAATAGATAAAAATACACTTAAATTATCAACCAAAGTCCTATTTCTTTTTAATTTATTTAAACTAAAGTTGTTATATTCAGTTAACAACTTTAATTAAAAATTGATAAATTAATAAATTTAATTGATGTTGCATTGACAAATTTAACTCAAAAATGTCTACTTTTGTAAATTTTTCTACACCTATTTAATTTTCCAACTGAAATACATTATTTTAGTAAATTATTCAAAAAAAAAATGACAAGGAGCACCATGCAATAGTGGAAAACACTAGGTATATCATAATTTAACACACTAACTTTTGCCACCGTGTCCCCACTTCTGTTAACTAAAAAGAACATGTAAAAAGAGGAATTTGAAAGAAATCATATATAAAGATGATAAGAAACATTAAAATTATTAAATAAAAATTAATTTTTAAAAAAATAATTAATTACTATATTATTAAATTAAATATCATTTTATAAATTAAAAAAAATATTAATATTTAAAATAATTTTTATTATGATGAAAATTTATAAATTAGCTTTTATATTGATATTTAATATTAATTATTTATATTTTAATTATTAACTATTTTAAATTTTAAATTATTTTTTAAAAGAATAAAAATTAATTTAGAATATAAAGTATTTATTAACTACAACATTGTTAATAAATATTAGATATCAATTTAAAAAATAATTTATAAATTTTTATTGATAATAGAATTTATTTTAGATATTATTAATTTTTTTATTTATAAAATAATATTTAATTTAATTTAGTATTTTTTTTTTAAATTAATTTTTATTTAATAATTTATTTTAGTGAAAAATAAATAAAAATGCAACCGTTTGTACCTGAGTGAGATTTGATTCATTAATTTTCCTTGATGGATCCATAGTGGATCTTAGCATAAGGACAAAGATATATAATGAATTTTGGAGGAAGTGAGTTCAGACATTAACAATTAACAATAGGAGTAAATATGAGCACCTCTCTCTCCTTCACTTGGCAAAGAAGCGGAGGAGGAGATTCTAGAGAGAGATATTAAAACCTAAGTATGTTTATATAAAAAATATTGATTTTTAATAGAGAATTTAAATCTTTTATGAATAGATATGTTGTCTAGACATAGAATTTTAAAATATTTTTTTTAGAATAATTTAATTATTTAAAAGTAAAATTTTTAAAAAAATATATACTATTCTCTCTTTCATATCTATTACTACAAGAAAATAATTAAATAAAAAACAATTTTAAAAATAATTAATTACTATATTAATTAAATTACATAATATTTTAGATATTAAAAAATATTAATATCTAAAGTATTTTTTATCATTAATAAATAATTTTTAAATTAACATATTTAATAACAATATTTATCAATAATATAAATTACTTTAAATATCAATAATTTTTTTTAATATCTAAAATAGTATCTAATTTAGTGATTTTTTTCTAAAATTAATCTTTATTTAATAATTTTTTTAGTGTTATAAATACAAATAATAAATATTAAAATATAAGTTTTATATGATTACTACAAGAAGATTATTGAATAAAAACTAATTTTAGAAATAAAAAATAATTAGTTACTATATTGACTAAATTAAATACCATTTTAGAGACTAAAAAAATGGTTTCTAAATTAGTTTCTATTACTGATAAATAGTTTCTAAATTTGTATCTAATTAGCTACCAAAATTTTTCCTACCAGATTTAGAATCTAAATATAATTAGTAATTAAAACCTTAATAGCTAATTAAAACTATTTATCAATAATAGAAACTAATTTAGAAATCAATAATTTTTTTAGTCTATAAAAATGGTTTCTAATTTAGTCATTATAGCAACTAATTATTTTTTATCTCTAAAATTGATTTCTATTTTATTTTTATTTTTATTTTTGTAGTGGCCCTTATCAAAATAAAATCTAAAAAATGTATTTAAAATAATATCACATGATAAATTCATTTAAAATGAAAATAAAACTTCATACAAATATTATAAGCTTAAATATGCTCTAATAAAAACTAATCACCCTTTATTTTGCATACAAATGTGTGATCAAATCATTGAAGTTTTAAGGTTTATATTAGCACTTAATGAGTGAGTGGGATCATTCACTTTTGGCTTTAAAAGGTTCTCATTATTGGTTGTTCAAAATAATTATATTTTATCACAAATTCAATACGAAATCTGCAATTATTAATTTGATTTTTATTTTTTTATCAATAATAAAAAATAAATAAATGAGAATCACTTTAGGATGGTTCAACCTTATACATAAAGATGAGTTAGCATTTACCAACCTCCTACCAAAAGACATACTTAACTAATATTCATTAATCGGTAATTTATTAACTAAACGGATATAAGTTTTACTTATATTTTTTATTGAATAATTCAAAAATTTACTACAAAAAATAAGGAAATAAATCTATTACGGAAAGATATTAAAATAATAAAAATATGCATCATTAATATTGAAAAGTTGAAAAAAAATATATAATACGTTAGAAAAACATAACGTTGCAAGATAAACTAATGAATTTTTTCATTCTAATATAACTAGGTCTTATAGAAAGGACCGAAAAATATTATATAAGTTTGTAATAGCTAAGCATTTATTAAAATATTATACATATATAGATTATATTTATTTCAAATATTAAATAAAAATATTTATTTTATTTATTATAAATATACTTATCATAAGTATTTGAAAATATTAAATATTATATTTATTTATTACTTTTGCATGTTTTTTAAGAAAAAAAAACTTTTATAAAAAAATAAAGAAAAGTAAGTTAAATTTGGGGTTGTTGGACCTTAATTTTAAACGGTCTTATAAAAACTGTTGTTTAAATTAGATCCCCAATCCGAATTCACGTGTATAGGTAATCAAGAGCTGAATTCTCCTTAACTTTCGTACATCTCCATATTATTTATAAAAAAATAATTTTTGTAATGGGACGACCGATTCACTCAGTGAGTCGGCTTGATCACTCAACTAATAGACCATAATGAGAAGGTCACATGACAACATTCAATTGATCGATCCATGACGATGAGTCATGGGTTGACAAAGTCAACATAGTTAATCTACAATTAAGGGTTGACAAAACCCTAAACATGAACCAACCTCCTAATCCGGTCCACCAACGATAAATAACACAAATTTCAAGAATCAGATACGTCATTATCTACCGTACTCTGACACCCGAATGATCACACTCTGACTGACTTGAGCATTGGAGTGTCTTCTGCAGGTACCATCCCAGCCTGTGAGACCAAACGACCGAAAGAATGAAAGACAAGTAAGAAGTTGATAGCGACAACGATAGAGTGAAGGGAGTAGAAGAACAATCGTTCTCTAGCCCCCAACACCCGTTCGAGAACAATTTTAATGTTTTAAAACTTTTAAATAATCATAAATAAAAAATACTTTCACCTTTTTAAATAACTTTAACAACACATGCACATCTCATATCTTATTTTTATTGGTATACATATTTTTTTCAATCACGTACTTCCATTTTTCTTCCATTAGATTCTCTGATATAGTAGTTCCATAATTTGAGTGTGTATAAGGGTCAACAAGAAGATTTGTTGTATTCGATACTTTTCAATATTAAGATAAATTTTTTGAGTTTTATATTCCAATTTTGTATCTCGCTATTGTTTTGTTTTTCTGAAATATACGGTTTCTAAAAAATGAAAAAAAAGTGAACGAAAACAAATTTATCACAATAAAAACACCATAAAATTTAACTTAAATTACAAATATTCATCCCTAATTACAAAATACAAACACCATCGCCACTTAAAATAAAAAATAAATTACACTCTCCAACATACTGGAAAAGAATTTGAAAGTAAAAAAAATAAAAAATAAAAAGTATGAAATTGTAGAAAGAAAGTATGAAATTGGTAAAAGGGTCATTCCTTACTATAAGATAGGACTTAATTGATCCTCACCGACACCCAACACAGCACTCAATTCAATGCTAATATATACCATTTAAACATTTATTACTTTTAATTTCTTAAGATTTCAATGCAAAATTAGTACTGGATTAAAAAAATTAACTTATTCTTTTATCTTAATACTTTACATGTTTAGGTATATTTTGAGGAACTTATTTTATATACTTAAAAAAAATCATAAATTAGAATTAGTTTATTGACAATATAAAAATTTAAAAGTTATTTTGAACTTGTGAGTAAAAAGGTAATTTGAATTAATAAAAAGAAATATGATGTTGTTGTAGTTATTTGAGAATGAAGTGATTTAAAAAGAAGGGGTAAAAAAAGAAAGTATGTGGAGGAAAAGTAAAAGTGAGTAATATGGAATAGAGGACAGAGGACAGAGAAAAGAGAAGAAGAATTGTGTTGGTGAGCTGCATAAATTGAGGCACAGAAGACTCTGTGTTTACATTCATCATAAAGTGTCTCATAATCATAGCTAAGTCACTCCAATGGAGAACGCCGTGGGATCCGGATCTGCCACCAACGGGGAGGTGGCTCCGCCGCGGAAGGTTGCATTGATAACCGGAATCACGGGACAGGACGGTTCCTACCTCACGGAATTCCTGCTCAACAAGGGATACGAGGTGCACGGCCTGATCCGTCGCTCCTCCAACTTCAACACGCAGCGCATCGACCACATATACGTCGATCCCCACAACGCCCACAAGGCGCGCATGAAGCTCCACTACGCGGATCTCTCCGACGCCTCCTCGCTCCGCCGCTGGCTCGACACTATTCTTCCCGACGAGGTCTACAACCTCGCCGCCCAGTCTCACGTTGCCGTTTCCTTCGAGATCCCCGACTACACCGCCGACGTCGTCGCCACCGGCGCCCTGCGCCTCCTCGAGGCCGTCCGCTCCCACATCGCTGACTCCGGCCGCTCCCACATCCGCTACTACCAGGCCGGGTCCTCCGAGATGTTCGGGTCCACCCCGCCGCCGCAGTCCGAAACCACCCCCTTTCACCCCCGCTCCCCCTACGCCGCCTCCAAATGCGCTGCGCACTGGTACACCGTCAACTACCGTGAGGCCTACGGACTCTACGCCTGCAATGGCATTCTTTTCAACCACGAGTCCCCTCGTCGCGGCGAGAATTTCGTGACGCGCAAGATCACGCGTGCCGTGGGCCGGATCAAGATCGGGCTCCAAAGCAAACTCTTTTTGGGGAACCTTCAGGCCTCCAGGGATTGGGGCTTCGCTGGGGACTATGTTGAGGCCATGTGGCTGATGCTGCAGCAGGAGAAGCCCGATGACTATGTTGTGGCCACCGAAGAGTCCCACACCGTTGAGGAGTTCTTGGAAGTGGCCTTCGGCTATGTGGGACTCAATTGGAGAGATCATGTGGTGATTGACAAGAGGTACTTTCGTCCTGCTGAGGTTGACAACCTCAAAGGGGACGCCTCTAAGGCCAAGAAGGTGCTTGGTTGGAAACCTAAAGTGGGGTTTGCGCAGCTCGTTAAGATGATGGTTGACCAGGACGTTGAGATGGCCAAGAAGGAGAAGGTTCTTGTTGATGCTGGTTACATTGATGCTCAGCAACAGCCTTGAATCTTCGTCTTCCAATTTCTCTTTTTCAGATTTCTGTTCAATCGGGGATGGGGTTTACTGTTTTTGTTATAAAATATAATGTTGTTCTTCTAAATCATTCATCATAGCGCACACAGTTTAATTCATGAGCAATTTATGTTTTCCTGTTGCAATTGGTATTTCGTAGTTATGCTTTTCTCAGATTTTTTTTTGTAAGCCATCTGATTCATTCAATTAAAGCTGTCTCTATCCATTGTCTTGCAGAAGCCATTATGCTGAGTTATTTCGATTGTTCCTTTTTTTTCACTTTTCTTCCTTTGTTTGTACATCCCACTGCTGAGATACGAAATGTGTATGGAGAGTGGAATGGATGCAAATGAGAGTGTGTGGATCATAACAGAACGGATAAATAAATCCATTGGGGTTAGTTTGCGGCTGTCGGTTGTTTCTCTCAGTTTGTGTGGAGAAGACTACTCTTGCTTTGGGTTATGGAAGTTTGGATGATCTCCTTCTCCTTTGAGGTAAGGGGTGGATATGATCTGGATGTTGCAGAACATGTCGGCAGATGAAGGGACTTGAATCTGATTTCTATTTTAACGGCTTTGTAATGTGCTAAATTTTGTAATTGTCTGTAATCATCATGTCAATGATCTGATTTGTTTCATTGCATTCTTCAGTCGAGTTTTTTCTTAGAAGTTCCAAATCCAATCCTCATTGCCCTTCTGTTTTTGTTATTTCCATCACACTAACTAACGAAACTTCATTCTTCTTTCGGGGTAATTTTCTTTTTTTTTTCCCTCTCTGTCCATTGCTTGCTCCATGTTGTGTTTTGTATCAGTGTGCCAACTTATTTGTTGCAGAAGTTATGTTTCTTGAACCTGAGGTAGTAGTTAGTACATTCTACTCTGTTACTGCTGTTTGGTTCTGGGGTTCTTCTGTTGGATTTGAAGTTCATGAGGTAGTTGATTTTGTTTTAAACTAGATTTAAATGAGTAAAAGCTGAAAGTGGTTAATGTCACGGATTCACAGTTCCAATATATTGGACTAATTTTTTCCATTCAAATATTTCTTGGTAGGCCGTTTAGCAGACTACATAAATTACAATAGCTTCTTAGGCTATGGTAATGCTGATAAAGAATACACAAAACAGAACAGCTTAGTTGTGATTGACATTATAGAAGAAAAGGGAAATAAACTGAATAACATAATTTGAATAGAGAATTGAGTTTGAAATACAAGAAAGTCTGTATATAGCAACAGGGTAAGGACTCAATAACAACCTTATATAACTGGAATAACAACAGAAACCTTATCTAAAACCAACACAAATAACAGAATTTGAAGTTCCTTCACCTTTTAACTAAAATCATTCGGAGAAACATGTTCAAGAAAAAAAAACAGATCATTGTGCTATACTATGATGTGGATGGAAAGACCACATTTTTGTTACATGGTGTATTTTGATTTGATTACATGTTGCAACAATGACAATTTTTTTTTTATTATAAAGTGTTTCTGTGGCTGGTTTCTTCGGTTCGAATTTATTTTATTACGATAACAATACTATAAAATGATTCTTACCTGATACTCAAATGATATGAGCAGGTAGAATTTTGAGATGGACCGCCGGGGTTGGCTCTGGAAGAAAAAATCATCTGATAAAAGCATAAAGGTTGAGGATGAGAAACCTGTGCCTACTTATGAATCTGTTGTTTCAACCTTGTCTTCTGTGGCACATGTAGATCAGGTATTTTTTTTTTTATAGGTTCAGGAGGGAAAACATTTTTACATGAACATGTCGGCAGATGAAGGGACTTGAATCTGATTTCTTTTTAACGGCTTTGTAATGTGCTAAATTTTGTAATTTTGTCTGCAATCATCATGTCAATGATTTGATTTGTTTTATTGCATTCTTCAGTCGAGTTTTTTCTTGGAAGTTCCAAATCGGTCTAATATTTAGCATTGTACCGAATAAATTTTGGTTAGATCAATCAATTTCACTGATCAAAACCATAATAATGTCATTGGCAAATTGCAGGCGGATCTAAACACAATCTTCGTTGAAATTGAGATATGAATGAAAACTGGCAGCCTTGAAAGATAAAGTGAAAACAAAAAAGAGTTTTCTATAAAAATGTAAAGATCATGGCTTGGATGTTAACTATATTCACTTACGAAATCTTGTGTAAACAAATAAATCCTATGACTTTAAGGACCATCCATCATATGTACAAAGTGCATCCGTCAAGAATCTTTTGCATGGATTGATATTTTCGGACACCAAGATGTGGATAATTCACAGTACTTCTACGATGTCCTATTTGATTGGATGTATTTGAATCCATTTGTTTGTTAAATTTTAAATCTTTGTAAAATTAATTAAAGGGTGCAATTAAAAAGCATTCAAATTGATTATATTCACAATTTACAAATTTTGTATTAAAATACGGATCGCATAATGTTTGGGAACTCTTCATTAACACTTGTGTGTACTGTATGTAACAAATGGATTAACATCTTCATTTGACATCTGACATAACTTGCACATGACAAAATATATCTTTATTTGATTAACATCGATAAAGACATTTGACATAATATATCTTTATTTGATTAACATCGATAAAGACATTGGCGAGATGTCGCACAATTCCACGATCACGTGCTTATTTTATACTGAAATTACCACCGTTGTTTGCAATTGAAACGTCGAAACAACGATGTTAAGAGATCCAACAAAAAATGACAAATGTTATCACTTTAGATCCGATCACGTGTTTGTTATCTCGTCCTTTCAATTATTTGCCTCCAATTAGCAACCAAAGCAAATGTGTGCGTGTCGGTGACGGACATCATAGCTCCTATAGAAGCACCGTAACATGGCTGTGTTGCTCTGTGGGTTGCCATGAGTTGGTAATTAATGCGAAGTTTCATGCCCTCCCAAACACGGCCCCATAAAAAATTAGTCTAGCATATGTGAATGTGATCCAACCGTTCTTCAGACTCTCGAGCACCTCAAATTCGATAAGAATGTAGGAAGCTTCTGAAAATATGAGCAAAAATCAAACCTGGTATTCAAACTATTCTTCGGCAGAAGGTGGATTTATTTTTGAAACTGTCCGCAAAGTAGACGAACTTGAGCCCGTTTCTTGGTCAGCCGAAGCAATAGAAAAAGGTTTTATAGATGACCGGAGAGATTCTGAGCCCTCTGCTTCAATCCTCTTGCACAATGCATCGCAGTTACTGATCACTTCAGTCAGCCTTCCTTTGAGCTCTCCAATTTCCACCTGCAATGCATGGACTGCATGCACGTTCTAATATAGAGTTAACAATGTTCACAAGCAAATGAATTAAGATTTTATGACTTCATGATCCTTGTAAATGATGAAAGCGGGAATTTCCCTTTCAATCAGCAGATTATGAAAACATGTCTTACGGTATCAGTCTCTCCCTATGATATGAGAATCCTAGTGTCCAAATATTGTTCGAACTGGGTCCCATAATTACCTCCGGATAGATGCTGTGAAGCACTCTTCATTGTAGATGTTGAATGATTAAATCGCTGTAGAAGTTTGATTGCCAAAGCATCTGCAACTTCTATTTTGTTTTCTATCTCCTCCTGCAAAAATTGAAACCATTTTCATGGCATGTCCAGAGAAATACAAGAGACAACAATGTCGACCCATCAATGCAAATATTGGTACTATCTAATAAAACAACATAAATAAATTACAAATAATATTGAAGGGTCATCATGATAGGAACTATTCTCGTATACAATGGAGGCCCCATCACGTCACACGATAGGAATTTTACATTCTGAAATAAGTTATTTCAGTTTGAAATTTCTAAAGATTATAATTATCCAGGCCACTAAATGGCCTTTTTATTTTAGAAATAGAGTAAGCAGTTTATCACCAAATAAGGAAGTTCCAGCTTTTTCATTTTTCCTGTGTACAATAAATTAAAATAATGAAATTAGCTTCACGATTCCAAATCTTCCCCTAAAATTTTATATTATTAGCTGGATGAATATCATTTTTACAATCATTTACTACCAACATTAACATATTGAAATAGTTAGAAGATTCCAAAATCAACTTTCCTAGCATGGAACCAGCTTAATAGTTATCCATAACGTAGAAAGTGTATGCTTGAAAGCAACTCTTCTCGTCTCACCATTTGTTTAACAAATACTCACCCTTCACAAATTGAAAAGAGAATGACAGAACGTACCAAATTTCATTAAAATTGTTGTCGTAATTGTTAACAAATCATCATTGCTATTATATAGGAAATAATTGTATGGCTGAAAAAAAGGGGAATGTGTTGCCAACACATCAAAATGAAATTCCTTGTACTGAATTTTGTTAACACTACAAGTATTCTGTATTTATTGACATACAAAGGTGACCAACTGAAACATAAATTCAAGAATATGCTACGTACACCTCCCCTCCATTAACTTTTTGTTTGAATTTCACATTCTAAATAGCAATTTTAAGTTATCAGTTAACTCAATGGTGATAACAGCTATTAGAGACAAATGTCTTCTCCGTGTGGTGGTTACAACTGGTGCCACAACACTGCTTATTCTAATTAGCAAATACAAGTCATTTTGTTATATCTAATAAGTATTGGTCCTATATATTATATTTAAGTACAAGTCAACTATATTTTTATTTTATTAAACAAATAAAAACCCAGCTATGTTAATCATATATATCAAAATCTTAACTGAAACCATTGACAGTATTTTAGCCTTTTCCTGATAAATTTAACACCGCCGATCCTTCTATTAACTGACGATACATGTTTTAGGTCTTGAAATGGAGGGGATAAAAGGGTGGGCTTGAGTATGGGCAAAGGAGGTGTGTGATCACATGAAATTGAATTATACATGTGCAAGGAAACAGTTTCATCTTATGTAAGAGGGGAATGGGTGGGTAATGCACTTGAAATTGATACATATGCAAGGAAAGAGCTTCCTCTAGAGGAAAAGGGAAAAGGGTGGGTTTTTCTAAAATTTGTATGCATTAGTAGATGAAATTCAATGAACTATTCTTGTATCAACCAGACCTGTCTTTTGGTTATCTCTTGGGCCTTTTTCTCCTGCCAATCACGGTACATTGAGAAGAGCTCCAGTAGAACATTGGGATTCACTGTAGCTGTTTCAACCATGAAAAAGAGAGAAACTAAGCAATTGGCCACAACAAAACTACTAGTATTAAATGCAGCTGCTATCATACAACAAAGTGATTTATGCTCTCAACTCTTGTTTGAGACCTATATGATAGGGGAATGTAGAGTAAAAACTTCAACAGAAAAAAGAGATTAGTGCAGTAAGAATAATAAAAGTACTCTTGCCAATATTATAGGTCAATGGATTGAGCATAACATGCCAAAAACCAAACCCACGACAAACAGCTAAACAAGCACATGGAAGCTTTATGTGAAGAGAAGATGTGGCTACCAAGTGAACCATCATGACTTCTGGGGCAATTTTGAGCTGGCTGGCTGTTAGGAAATGCTTGCACAGGCACAACCATGCTGCATTCTATAATAAATGTCACAGGGTACGGTCAGAGTATTAAGGTTTTTTTTAGGATCTTGTTGTAAGTGTGAACAGAGAATAAAACTTTTATTTCACGGTTACTTTTTCAGATAAGAATACAGCATCTGTAAATAGTCTTACAATAGACTTTCAAAATCTACATTCTCTCTCATCAAAGCTATACTATAAATTACATTTAAAATCACAATATAAATGACATTCAAAACTATTATTAAAGCTAATAATTATCGACCACTCAAATTTTTAAATAAAACTGATGACGGCTTTGAGTTTAATGCTAACAAATTCCTCCCTTAAAACTCAAACATTTCATATTCTTCATTCAAATTGTTTTTCTGATCGTCATCACCCACATTTCCAATATTTTCCCAACACTCACCACACTGTTCTGGATTAGAAGCAACTTCAGTCTTCTTCACTACACCAACCCATATAGAGTTCTGGATGGAAATACTTTTAGTCTCCCAAACAAAATCTTTTGCATTTTCACCCTCAGAATTAAAAGGATTTAAGAAAGACTGTGGCTTCAATGAGCTTGGAACATAATGATTAGACCATATATCCCTTTCAGATGATGCCTTGACAACATCCCATTTACTGTCTTTTCCCAAATCAAAATCATTATTTTCAAGTAAAACACATGAACCAAAAGGGGCTTTTAATTTGGATTGTAGTTCATTCACTTTTTCTTTTTGTGCCAAAAGGAACAAATGAAGTTCTTCAACTTGATTGACTCTACTTTCTTTGTCTTTCTCCATATCAACATATTTTTCTTCCAATTTTGTAAACCTTTTTTCCAGGTTATCAAATTTTGCTTCAACACTCTCCCATTGAGATACCAAGGCATTCCTTTCATTTAGAAGATTGTGTTTTTCACTAGTTAGTAAATTGCACAATTCTTCCAGGCTACTTGATTTTGTTCTTAAACCTTCAAGCTCAATTTTTTCATCACAAAGGGACTTCTCCGGCAATGTACTCTTTAAGTTGAGTTTGAACATTCGATTCTTTGCCATCTCCACGTTTGCAAGTACTCAACCATATTTGTCCTTCAAGTGCAAAATTCGGTCTTTCATGAAAATCTAATAACCTTTCTCTAGTCGTTGTCCCATACTGAGAATATTATTCTTCAAATTAGGTACATAATAAACATCCTCCATAGTGTCTTGTTTTCCATCCTTTTGAGAAAAACATATTTTTCCCCGGAACCTTTGTTGAGTCTCCAAAAGACACATGTCCATCTTTTATCTCTTGTATATCAAGAAAGAGATGTTTATGCCCCCACATATGATTACTAGCACCAGTGTCTAGATACTATATCATGTCACTATCTAGAGTGATGTCTTCATTGGCCATCATGAGAATTCCTTCATCTTTTGTCTCATCTTCCTCCACTAAATTTGCATTTTCTTCCACTCTTTTCTTGGCATAGCACTCCTTTGCATAGTGTCCATATTTGCCGCAATTGTAACATTCCACATTTGAACGATGTGAACGACCACCACGATCACAACCTCGTCCACGCCAATTTTGTTGGTTCATTTGTCCCCTCTCTTCATTGTTATTTCCATGACCACGACCTCCATTGTGATCAAAACCGCAACCTCCGTTGTGATCAAAACCGCGACCTCCGCGTCCATGTCCTCTTCCTCGGTTATGTTGCATGTACATCACCTTGTCTTCTTTGATGGTCATCTTTGTTTGTAAGGCTTCCTCCATGACTTCTTGTTTCTTTTTCTTCTTTCGTTGTTCATGTGCATCAAGAGAACCCACGAGATCATCAATGGTCATCTCTTCCAAGTTTCTTGACTCCTGGATTGCGCATACAACATTTTCAAAGTCACGGTTTTCTCCACAACCCTTGCATCCGTGAGAGCCTCTCATTGCGTTTTAGTTGATTGGCTACCGTTTGCACACGAGTGATGTAACTAGATACATCTTCTGAATCCTTCATCTTCATGGCTTCCAACTCACCTCATAGAGTTTGAAGACGTGTTTGTTTAACTCGGACTGCATCCTTGAACACCTTTTCCAAGATGTCCCATGCTTCCTTTGAAGTGGATGCACCAGCAATTAGCTCAAAAATTGCCTCATCAACAGCTCGATACAACATGTACAAAGTTGCCTTATCTTTCGATCATGTCTCTTTCAACACTCTGTTTTGGGTCGCCGAGTAACCAGTAGTACTTTCTGGTTCTTCAAACCCTTGTTGAACTACCTCCCAAAAATCTTGAGATCCCATAAGGGCTTTCATTTGGATACTCCAATTGTCATAACTGGCCATCTTTGTTAATTGAGGAAGGGACATATTATTGGTTATACTGGTCATAGCTTTGATACCAATTTGTGAACAGAGAATAAAACTTTTATTTCACTGCTACTTTTCAGATAAGAATACAGTCTCGATAAATAGTCTTACAATAAGCTTTTCAAATTCTACATTCTCTCTCATCAAAACTATACTATAAATTACAAAAATCACAATATAAATGACATTTAAAACTATGATTAAAACTAATAATTATTGACCATTCAAATTTCTAAATAAAACTGATGACGACTTTAAGTTTAATGCTAACAGTAAGTTGGAGACTAATTCCTACAGTTCTGATGCCTTCTTACTGTGGTAACCCATGGAAATCCTGTTAGAGGGGATTTCATCTTAATGCTACAAGCAAAACCAACTTAGTTTAAAATCTGAAACCTTTTTGCCAATAATCCCTAACTAATTAATAGCTTGAATTAGGAGAAAAAGTTCATGAAAACAGCTAGCAAGCTAATCTACTTTTAAGAACAAATCAGCTACAAGAGAAGCTGTCCAGCATGTGTTGAAATCATAACCAATAAAAGCATAAACTGGGACCGGATAGAACTCAGCAACTTCATTTTTATTTAAAAATAGCCACAAAAATAAATATTCTATCGTAAAGTAAAGATGGTTTGAGCCAGGCAGGGCAATGACATCTTAGTAATCACAGTCATTTAAGGAAAAGAATATCTACCAAAAGGAACAGGGTTAGATGTATAAAATAGATTATTTTGGCCAATAACCCCTCTGTTCAATTCTATTGGGAATATAAGAAATTAAAGAATGATTGTTCGTTTTGGAGATCATCACCTGAAACCGAAGACGATGAAGGCTTCCTCACTAAAATATCAGTTAAAGTACCCTCTGTTGGGGGTGAGGTCAATATCGGTGGTGTCTGCACCAAACCAATTAAGGGAATCATAACCAAATAAAACAATCAACAATAAAAACACTCATAACAAGGATTGGTTTTCTTATACTAAAAAAAGTACATACAATTTTGAGAGATTTAAGGCGCTCCAAAATAGGGTCAGAAGCTTCCGATCGCTCCTTTATGGTGGTGATTCTGTCATCAGGCGTCTACGGAAATAACAAATCGATAGAGTTCGGTGAACAAGGACACAATTAACAGTTTCTTTTATTTCGAAAAAAAAAAAAGAGGAATTGAAAGAGTACCTGTCCGCTTGAGAAAGTAGATTCTGAAGCGCCCATGTATGGCAATGCGGAGCGGAACCGAAGCTCAAAATTTGATATCAAAACCGAAACTCTCACTCGCGTAGCGAATTTGGGAAGGAAAACGCTTTTCTTACGAATTCAGTTGCACGAACACTGTGTTCAATGACAACAACCACCTTTGAAGGGATCGGTTGCACCTTACCGTAAGTTCTGAATATAAAAGTAGAAAATTATTTTTCCGCAAGGGTATTTTTGTTTATATTTAAAATAAAATTAAAAAATTGACTACTTCGTTAGTTTTGTGTAATTAGATTGTCATTTTCATTCAACTTGTTACAAAAATAAATAAATATATGCGAGTTAAAAAAAATTACAAAAAAAGATAACAAATTTTAAGAATCTATTAAAATTGAAATATAATGTTTATTATTTTATTATTGGTTTTAAGTATTTGTTTACTTATTTATCCTTATATGAGATTATCCAAATATTAATTAATTAACTATTATTTGAAGTTTTTTTTATAATTTATCATTAATAATATATTATAATTTTTAATAAGATGATATTGAATCTAAAAAATTTTATTTCATTTTATTTTTAGTTTATTTATAAAAGTTCAAAAGCTTTGTAAATATATGACCACATTGCAAAAAAAGTATCAATTTATCACTCAATAAAAACAATTAAGAAAAAATTATGACCGACACGGATTTTTTTTTTTTAAAGAAGGTACTTATCTCTTAAATCAAAGTTATGTAATTAGGCTTTGCATCTTCTTGTATGTATCTTCTTCTTTATTGTTTTTTATTTGAATATCTTTTACCGATGATAAATAATATTGCATAAGTATGAAGAATTGTAAAATTTTTGAAAGAGATAAAAATTATGATTGTGAATCAAAGTGGAGTTAGACACCAACACTAATAGGAGGAGTCTACAAAATTGTCTAGCAAGAAGAAAACTCGATAATACTTTGAACAAGTAGAAGTGTCTCAACAATTGGACAAAATTTATTTACTCAAAGTTAAAAATAAATGTAGAAGATACTCACTCCTATAGGAGAAAGTCTCTCAAAACCTATAAAATGAGAGTATGACAAGTGTCACTTTCTTATTGGTGCAAAACCTCTCCATTGGGAGAGTGACAAGTGGCATGCCTTCATTGGGGGAGAGAACATGTGGATCTTCATGCCATCATTACTGTTTGCACCCTCTTTTACTATTTTACATCCTACTCTTTTTTCTATTTACACCCTACTCTACTTTGGCCAAAAATACAAGACCTAATATTCCTAACTACTCTATACAAATTCTACAAGACTAAGAAGAATAAAAAAAATTCTACAAGACTAAGAAGAATAAAAAAAATTCTACAATATCTTCATTAAGGCTCATCTTCTTCTATCTTCTTAACCGAAAGTTTTGAGACTTGATCGTTTCCATCAGATGTAAATGTTGTAATTTTAGGATTTATTTTCTTGTTTACATAGTCATTAAACTATATGAAAACTCTCTAGTCTGAATATTTCTTCTGCGTCTTGAACTTTAAATGTATTTTGAATTGTTTCTTTCTTTGTCCAAATGTGAATGTTTTCAATATTGTAATATTGACTATCTTTATCATATCCTTTATTTGTTGTGTATTGTTCATTATCTTCTTCTCATGACACATTGAATATGATAACTTCTGCTTTTATTAAATTTCTGCATCTTTGAATGTATGAACAATTTGAATTGTTTTCATTTAATCTTCTGATGTGAATGTTGATATTTTAATGCTTTGTGATTGATTCTTCAATCATCTTTGTCACATACTATCTTCATGAATACAGTGGAGTGGATGCTCGATGTGGAAATGTTTCCTTTGAAGAAATCTTCTTCGTGTCATCTTTATTTGATATTTGCACCAATACACTCTTTAATTATCTCTATATTTATGGTTGTTTGAACATTCAAAATATAGTTGGAAAAGATAAAATCACATTCTTGGCTTCTTCATTTGAATCTTTTATTCTTGTATCAGACTTTAAATTTTATAAAAAAATATGTTCATAAAAATAATTAATGTTCCTTTTTAAAATTTAATTAAAAATATTTTCATCGTAAATATTTATGTATTTTAATTATAAATATTTTGATAAGAATAAAAATATAAATATTAAAAGTGTTATCTATATGCACTATGCAAAACACGTATTTTTCTTAAATATTATTAAAATATTATTGTAATTGTTAAAATATTATTTTTATTAAATTTAATAAAAAAATATGTTCATAAAAATAATTAGTGTCCATTTTTTTTAATTTAACAAAAAAAATCTTGATATGTATGTGTACTACTAAGCTGAGAGGTCTGACCAAAATGATACACTAAAAAGGTATAACCGAAAGGTTTAGCTGAAAAGTATATATGTAAAAAAGTTTAATGTAATATATATATATATATATATATATATATATATATATATATATATATATATATAATAAATATGGTTACGGTAGCAAGGCCCAACATGATAAGACCCAAATTAATAGGTGTGTGTTTAAAAAGATATTGGGTAAAAAAAGAAAGGCTCAAGTAGGTTATGAGTCTAACAAGAAAACACTATAAATAGGACATCAGTCTAAGAGGTAAGTAGAGTGAATTAGCGTCTTGCAGGTACACACCTTGTGAGAGGAGACCGAGGGGAGAATTGGAAGATACAATTGATCTGGCCCAGCTAGGAAACTTGTCAAACTTGAGTCCAACCTGCATAGCCCTAATCGAGAGAGTCCAACCTGAAGAGCCAAATCCGAGAAGTCAAGAAATTTTGCTTGAAGAGAGTATGTAAATTATAAATATTTGAATATTACTATAATATTATAAAATAATTAATTAAAATTTAAATAAAAATAGTAAATGTGTGTTCTCTTTATATATACAAAGAAAACATGTCTTTTTTATTAGGATAACAAAAAATAAAAAAGTAATTTATTTTATAATCATTATTAAAATAAAAATTATTAAATTTATAAAAAATATGTTCATAAAAATAATTAATGTCCATCTTTTGGAAATAATAAAAAACATTTTCTTGATAAATATTTATGTAATTTAATTATAAATATTTGAATGTAACTATTACATTATAAAATAATTAATTGGAAGTAAAATAAAAATATTAAATGTTCTCTATATACACTATGGAAATAATTATATTAGGACAATAAAAACTAAAAAAAAAATGTAATTATTAAAACAATTTCTTTTATTAAATCTTAAAAAATATGTTCATGAAAATAACTAGTGTCGATATTTTTGAATTTCATAAAAAAATATTTTTTTTAAATATTTATGTAAGCTAATTATAAGAATTTGAATGTAACTATCACATTATAAAATAATTAATTAAGAATAAAAATAAAATATTAAATGTGTGTTCTCTCTGTATACACTATGGAAAACACATATTTTTATTAGATAACAAAATTTGTTTTTATCAAAATTATTAAAAATAATTTTTTTATTAAATTTTACAAAAAAATGTGTTCATAAAAGTAATTAGTGTCCATCCTTTTGAATTTAATAAAAAACCATTGTCTTGATAAAGGTTCATATATTTTAATTATAAATATTTTAATATAACTACCACCTTATAAAATAATTAATTAAGAGTATTGAATATATGTTATCTCTATATACACGAAAGACAAATATTTTTATTAGGATAAAAAAATATAATTTTGTCATAATTGTTAAAATATTTTTGTTATTAAATTTATAAAAATTTATTTCATGTTCCACCTTTTAAGTATTTGCGGTCCTCTTCAATTTCCTTATCATTACCATTGGATTTTTTGGTAGTTCTCTGGTTCTCCGGTTACATGTCTATTGTTACTTATAATGTTCCTAGTCGTTACCATGTGGACACTCGGTAAGATTTTCTCTTATTTTTACAAAGTTGAATTCCTGGTGTCTTATTCATTTTTTTCGTCTATAATCCTTCGGGTGCTCGACTCTTTGACTCTTTGGTATTTAAGTTGTTATGTATGAGTGTAGTACCTACAAATATACTCTGACGCTTAAATTAGTCCAAATATAATTTGTAAGCATTAGGTTAGACTTTGGGGGTGCTTCCCTTAATGGTACGAATGTGCATACTTAATTATAGAAAGAATCCATTCACATCTTAATCATACATAGTGAATAATTTGATATATTAGTGACTAGTGATATTTTTAGATATTTCAAAAATCTCGCAGATGAGAAAATATATCGAGAGTCAACAATCCAGTAGTACATCATAAAAATAAAAATGCATGGACGTTAATGTAAAGGAGCAAAAGGATATCCAAAATCCATGTGTCACAAATGCATGCACGTTAATGGGAAAGAAGAAAGGGTACCCAAAATCCATATACATTTTTCTTTTTTCCTTGCTCAACGTAGGGACATCTCTCTTCCCTTTCATCACCTCCCAAAAATCGATTTGAATGTGAATGGTGTTTTTGATTGTTGTGTTCTAAAAAATTCTCATTGGATTTGAATGTGAATAATAGAGATGGTAATATGAGTCCGGATATATTCTTTCTACATCTAATATTTTTGAGTTTGCACCCAACATAATTTTTAAAATTTCAAAAATATTCTTTATTTTAAAAATGAAAATCTGAAATTAAAAATAATACATTATAGAAAAGTAGATTCAAATGAGTTTTTTTTTATTCAGAAATAAAAATTCAGAAACAAAAATCAAAAACTCTTTTTTATAAGAAAATTTACAATAAAAAAAATTCAAAAACATATTCCAAAAAAAGAAATTCAGAATGTATTTTTATATATACCCATTTTTTAAGAGTATTTTCATCTTTTCAACTGGAATTGGTTGCGGTCATATGGTGCACAAAGCAATTGCCGTCCGTCTGTATTTAGCCCGTCCTGTATGAAAATGGAGATTCATTTTATTTATATACTCTTCATGTACGCTAATTCGCGGGTTACTCCAAAAATATTATTTTAAATTAATAAAAAAATTAAAAAAATTTAATTTTTAAATATTAAATATTTTTTATTTTCACGATACATATATAATAATTTCATTTTTAATGAAATTTAAATTTCAATTAAACTAATAAACTGATTAATAAAATATTTTATTAAATATATAATTTTTTAAGATAATATATGTAATCACATTATTACTATTTTTATTTTAATTTGAAAATATAAAATATTATATATAATAATAATATATTTTTTTATAAAAAAATTAAGGTCTCACTATTAATTTAATTTTAGATGTATTAAAATATTAAAATCTAAACATGTATTTTATAAAGAAATAAAAAATACTATTAAAAAATCAGTATTAAATTTTTTTAGAAGAAACGTTATTAATATTAAAAAATTATTAACGAATTTTGCGAAAGTTATTTTGAATTAAGAATTGAAGTAATTTCATTTTGTACCACATGCCTTTCTACTTGTACCCCATAATTAAAAAATTATTCAAATTATTTTTGATATTTTTTATTGAATTTTTTCAGAATTCAGAAAATTTACCATTTATAAAATGAAAATTTAAAATTTATATTTCAGATTATAAAATATTTTAGATTGAATAATCCGAGTAAAATTTAGAAAGGATAATTTTAAAAATTTTAATTATTATAGGGATTCATAAGGAAATTTCAGGGCCTAAGCAGGTTGTAGCCCATCCCACATTTTTTTCCTGCCTCATTGTAAATAATGTTTTGGTAGTTTCTTCCTGTATCCCTACATTTTTCTTCCTACACCCCACAATATTATGCAAAGACAAAATCGTCCCCGTATAAAAATTATACATTTATTTTTTTTCATTCTAAATTAAGAAATCTGGAAATTTTTTGGATTTGACGCTTCTGATCAAATTTCATATTGACGCGTCTAATAATTATTCAGATTGGTGTTTCCGGTAGTACAAAATTTCATATTAACACGTCTAATAATCATCCAGATTGATGTTTCCGGTAGTACATGAATAATAGTGCTAATTCAGTCTGATAGCATCCATAATTAAAAAAATAATTCCTAATTCTCCAATGCATAATTCAAAATATGCATTCCAAATTTAAAAATCCGTAATTGAAATCATTCCAGATCCACCAATCCGTCATGAAAATTAAGCTTCCAAATTCAACAAAGAAATCAATAATTTATATAAACTTTAATCCGTCATGAAAATTAAGCTTCTAGATTCAGCAAGAAAATTAACAATTTATGCAAACTTTACCTCCAAAACACTTCATCCACAAATTGTGGGAGTGCGGGAAAAATTTATGCAAACTTTACCTCCAAAACACTTCATCCACAAATTGTGGGAGTGCGGGAAAAATTTATGCAAACTTTACCTCCAAAACACGATGTAGGGGTGCAGGAAGAAACTGCCCAATGTTTTTGGTTTCTTTGCTTTTGCCACACCTACTGAATAATGTTTTTGGTTTCTCTGCTCTCAAATCCGAAAATACAGTACATGACTGGATCCACACAAAGTGTAAAGAATTTGCTTACTTTAGCAAAACTATAAAAATTGCTTATATTATTTAACTGTTATATCTTGCTTACCAATATCGTAACTATTTAAAGAAATTATTGTATACCAAAGGCTGATCCTCTATTCTTCATTCCCTCCTCTTTTTACACATGCAGAGTCCACGAATTGCTCAATGATATAATTCTGATTGTGATACTCATCGTAACTCACAACAGTCGCATTACAATGAAAGACCCTGAAAAAGAAGCTCTCTAATGCGTGTCATTACATCTGAACATGGTCCATGAAAGAATGTAACATGGCTAATTGTTGGGCAGAAAAAACATTACATTATGTGCAAGCAAGCAACTAGCAAGTATATCAAAATCAAGAACAGGTTCTCATAGTACTTTGTAAACTATGTTCAGCCCAAAAAAAAATTGCTATAGCATTTCTCCTGGTTGATTAGACTCAGGGAGATCCTGTCTTTACATTCTTTAATATATCTTGTGAGCAAACCTATTATGATAAAATAGACTTCCACTTCTAAGCATATGATACATGTATTCACGCTTGAAAAGGGAAACAACCTTGAATACTACTGCTCTACTTCCTCTAACCTAGAGTATGTCACTGCCCTCAAAAGGGCTAGACACCAGAACATTACTCAGTAGTATCTCATCTAAATATATTGCAGGGAACTGTGATTATGGCCTTCAAGTTTGGTGAGTCATGTGTAGATCTCTGAGCTTTAGTTATTTGCATGACAAGAATAAAAGCCAAATACGTGCTGTAGTGAAGATGAATTGTACGTAGAGTAAACATCAAAGTTCAACTTTCATCTGACTTGCTGACACAGTACCTACAACAGCATGTAGCAAAGGTAATTTGATTGAAAAAGTATAACTTGACTAAAAGGCGTTATTTGTTGGGCAATGCATACCATCAACATCTTGGTTACTGAGGGGAGCAGTTGTTGCAAAACTCATCTGTACGACGTTGTGAAGCTCATCCTCCCATACATCCGATAGCTATTACAAATTGTGTATGAAAAAAAAATGATTGCAAAATATAGTCAGGCAAACTATTGGATAAACAGCAATTTAACATAAGCATAGTTAATTTGTTGTATAACAGCAAAGGATGGCCACAGAAACTAAATGTAAGTTTGGTTGAGGGAGGATTTTCAACATTCCTCATGTGTTGCATTCTACAGCAAAAAAATTATCCATTCACAAATCTATCATAATTACAATTAATATATGTAGCAGTAGCACCCAAACTTGACGTGTTTACTCACAAACAGAGAAATTATGTGCATGGTGAATGAGAAATGCTTGATATTCCAATGGATCAATACCTGATTTGGCTCCTTGAACCCACTATTCAAGGGAGCTAACTGTTGATGGATGTTTCTTTGAAGAATGTCAGCTGAGTTTACCATGTTGGGAATAATAGGATGAATCAGCCCTGGTTGAGATGGATGTATAGGAGGAAAAGCCATGGATATATCTAGAGGAAACCCTATTCCAGAAGAAGGACCAGGCCGATGTTGAAGAATCTGATATATAATGTTCATTACATCAGGCACTTGAACAGAACCTAAATCTTTTCCCACTGCTACGTAAATCAATTAATAACTTACATCTTTTCCAAGAAGTCCTTCAATATTAAATTCCAGCCGCGGATTTACTGTTGCAAGTTTCATAGACAAAAACTGCCAAATGAAAAAGGCGGGTGCGTCAATTTAACTTGAAAAACATTCATTAATATTTTTTTTTAAATAAAACAGGTATGCAAAAGCATCAGTAAACTCCATCACAACCATGTTGTCATTCAGGGCAGTAACAATCAGCATCAATATATATATATGTATGTGGCTCCATCACAACCAGGTTGGCATTCTAGCCAGTAACAATCAAAGCATCAATGTATATATGTATATGTATATGTATATAGCAATTAGCAAAATGAAATCTTGCATCTTCGTTCAATATTCAACAAAGATAACAGTGATCAGAGAATAATCAATAGTAGAGATTCAAAATGAGGTAATTTCAAATACATAGAAGAGTATTGCGGTAGTAAAGCGTGCTAAATAATTACAAGGTGAATGCAAATAAATATTTTGACACTATGCTTAAGTAGAACCAGAACATAAGGTGCAAATCAGTTTCATGGGAATAGAGAGTGAAGTTTTCCCTCCATACCTCAACCTGTCTCTGAAGTGATTGTACATAGTTGATGATTTCATCTAGCATGACTGCCTTGCCAGTGACCTAAAAGCATAGAAAGTAATAATAACAGGGTTAAAAGGATGTGATAACAGAACAGATAATACTATGGCAGTGAATTCTTCTAATTTCAAATTTAGAAGCCACCTTGCTGCATCCCGGTACAAGGTCTTGAAGAAACTTCATCCTTTCACTTATCTTTTCCCTCCTAACCTGCAGTGAAAATCTAATTTAAAATGCTTCATCCAAAAACTTCATTTTCATGACAGAAAGTTCTCACAAAATCTTACTCTCTCTGCAAGGCTATGGCTATTTGTTGCTTGACCCCGGCGAGCCCTAACATGTATGTATTCCTCCTTAGGTGGATCAGAAGCTTGAGACCCCAGTTTGGCATTCTTCCCAGAAGACTTGGTTGCTGGAGTTGGTTGATGGTCTACCTTCTGTTGATTCTCAGAGTTGTCCTTTGTAGCTTCATTAGGAATTTCTGGAGCTCCATTGCCTATATCATTATCAGCATCCTACCAACATGAAAACAATAAAATGGATAAGAGGAAATAACATCACAGCGTCACACATACAGCAGATACATCTGAATCACAAGTCACAACCATACCTGCCCACTTCTTTTCCTTTTCTTTGAGTTTAGCCCTTTAAAAGAAGGCTCTCCACTAGCACCTTCCAAGATTGGAGAATCATCCTGGCCACCACCATCATCATCACTAGATTCAGCTCTATCCGACTCATTAGCTGGCCTAACAAGAGTTAGCTTCCTATCATCATGAGACATAGTATGACCTTCACTTCTTTTATCACTCTTGAGAGGGCTTCCTTTAGAAGCCAGATGCTCAACAGATGGAGACAAATCTTTAGTAGCTTCAACTACATTCATATCACCTCCTTGAGATTGCCCTCCAGTTACAGATTTCAACCCATGGCCTGCAATAGCATCTCTTGCTCCATAAACCCCTGTTGATTGAGCAATACCATATGAGTTCACCATATCAGTAAAATTCCCTCCACTGAAGCATGAGAATCTTGCAGCTCTCTCAATGAATCCAGAATCAGTTGGAAACTGAGATAAACTGTGCGGAAACATCCCTGGGCCATTTGGTAACATAGAATTAGCAGGATTCCAAGCCATATCAAGTGTTCCAGGATGATCCTGACCTACTCTTCCAAAGCCAAAGCCATCTTTTCTTATTCCGGCAGTATTTGAAGAACCCCCATTGTTGTGGACATTAAAGTCACAAAATCCCATGTTTTGGGAGCCGGTGGAGTTGTCCCAGTAGCTTGGACCAAAAGAGTCCACCATTGAAGCGGAGGAACATGAAGACGAACCAATCAAATCCCCTCTGCTGGCATTCATAGAATTTCCCATGGCAACCAAACCAGCAGAAGAGTTTGCCAGATTTGCACCCCCAAATCTCCAATCCGAGTGCATACCACTAGAATAACCCATAGGATCCTCGCTTCTATCCACCTCAAACTTTTCTTTGTCACTCATATCCACCCCTCCTCAACAAATTATACCAAACTACCCCACTAGCAGATTCTTTTCTATGATATTTTCCCAACTAACTGATTATCAGAGAAAATTTAACAATAAATACCTACAGCAGTACAGCATGAAAAAATTATCGAAGTGTGGTCAAATTTCAAATAAACAAACCAACAGATGGAACCTCCTAAGCCTCAATACAAATTCAACAAATATGATTCCATGACAAGCATCAACCAGAATCCAGGACAATCTTGAGAACTGAAGGAACTAGAAACTTGTCTAAGTGTTTGAAGCAGAAATAAAAAGTCTAGAAGCAGGAAGAGATAAAGCAGCTCCAGCAAATGATGGTAAAAATTGTAAGAGGCTCAAACAAAATCCAAATACCCAAAAGATGTACCAAAGCTCACACGAGCATGGCAGCTACCATTTCCAAAGCCAACACTGAACTTGAAGTACCAAAAATCATAAAGAAGGCCCCCCAGGAGAGAGAGAGGCTAAAAAAGACTGTTCAAAGAAAGAGCTGAAAAGAAGTCCATGGAAACAGTCAATTATGCAAACAACATTGATTTCAGCATAATAAATACCCCCATTCAAGCCCTAGTCAGTGTTACAGAACCGAACCCTGCAAAGACAGAGAGAGAAAAGAAGATTAAAAAATTACAAAAAGGACCCAACTTTAAAAGTGGGAAGAGAAAGATACCCATTTCTGATCCTCCTCCTACTTTCGGAACTCTGCCTTCGATTCAAGCTTTTTCCTCAAATCAAAACCACTTTATTCAATTTGGGATTTCTTCAAACTTGCTCCTTCATAACAAACCTGCCTTATACTGTGCCACATAGAAAGAGAGAGAGAGAGAGAAACACATCAAACTCAAAATAAAGCTTAGATTTTTAGAGAGAGAAGAGGAGAAAAAAGAAAACAATAAAGGTGGTAGAAAGAGGGGGAAATACAGCTAACAGACCAATGTGTTTATGAAGGAGAGTGTGGAAAGAAAAGGTAATGGCATAGAAGCTCCATTTATATACCTCACGCTCGCATCAAAAAGAGAGCTTTTGATGATTAACCACCGCCACAGGTACTGTAAAATAATAAATAATAGTAATAAAAAGACCTGCCCCTTAAGCTCCTCTTCCTCAATTTTGAGAAATTAATAATGATTGTTTTATCCTACTTTTTCATATTTTTGGAGAACTTCTATGTGATAATCATATCAGTTTGAGCTAGCAACTGACATTGCCAACTCTTACCTGGGGTGTTTTTCTCTTATCTTATTGAATTGTCCTTTATTACGCCTTGAAAGAAGTGCATGGAGGATCTTTAATAAGCGTTTTCCTTTGGTTTTGGTCAAGGCCCCCAAATCTAGCTGGGGTCATCTACTCATTTCTTTTTTGCCTCTAATATAAAAAAACTCTTCTAAACCAAAAACAAGCCATATGGGTCTTGCACTAAGGATTATTATTATTACTAGATGCATTGTCTAGGTTCGTAGGGAGAGAGAAGGAACACATTAAAAGAAGATACATTGTCTGTGCCAATGCACCCCTCTTATTGTTTCTTTCTTTTCTACTGCCTCTCAAATAATCAAACACAAAGGAGAGAACCATTGCTTTCTACACATAATGTCCAACATAAATAATTGCAACTATACTATTTCATCAATTTAACGCTAACGCAGCTAAGTAACTTCAAAAAAAATAACATTCTCTTAACAAAATAAATACTATTATAAATTTATTATTTATACTGTTCTAAAACATTTACTACATAATCACTTAATTGAATCATCTTCTAAGTAATTTATATTCTCGTATTTTATCTATTTGTTGTATTAATTATTTTTTCAATTAGAAACTAATGATAGATTTTTCATATAAGAAAATACAAACAATTTTATTTGTGGTATGATAATGTTTGCTATATAGCACAATTGAATACCGTAATTTGTTTCAAAATGTTATTTATATTATATTTATTATTTGAATATAATACTTTATTATTAAAAAAAGTTGTCAAATATTATTTTAAAAAAAAGTGGGCGTCGATAATCATTTTCTATGTAGGAAAGCACCTATAAATGATGTGTTTTTTTTTCTCTCTCTACTTTCGCTCATCCTTGTGAAGAAACTTTGTACGGCGAGATTTTACTTTTTTTATGTGAAATTGGGCTTCATTTCAGTTTTGTTTCTGCGTTTCAAATGACGTGTCATAACAAATTCTAAAAAGTTTTATCATTTCTATTTTTTACTTACATGCATTTCAAGCCGAGCGTTAAAGAACAAGAAGTTAACAAGGAATAAAGTTTAAATAGCTATAAGGTAAATAGAATATGCCATAAGATTTTAGTAAGGATTTGTAATATTACCTATATATTATATGGTTTTTAAGTTTCAGGACTTTTTTCATACTAATAGAAGACTATTAAATTTTGAACATGATCTTGTAGATTTGCAGATTAGCAAATTGGATGAAAGAAACATGGACGAAGGATCGTTTGCTTGCGCAAAAGAGGATCAAACACAACAAAAGCGTTAGATAACCTTTTCAGTGGGGTAAGATTTTGTAGTGGAAGTGGAGATAAATTTCATCTTTCCTCAGCATTAAATCTTTGGAGAGAGAATGATGGTGTCAAACAAGATCCTTTAGAGACTATGTTGATGTAGCCTTGTTCTCTCATATTGAACCCAAAATCATAGAAGATGCTCTAGATAATGAAGATTGGATTTTAGCCATGAAAGAAAAATTGAAGTAGTTCAGTACAAATGATGTCTAGAATTTGGTATCTCCTCTGTGTCAGCATAACGTGATTGGAACAAGATGGACGAAAAAAAGTAGGAAGAAATAAATCTAGATTGATAACACAGGCTACAAAATCAACATGAAAGTATAAATTTTACTAAAAATTTTGCTCCTATTGCACGTCTTGAAGCAATAAGGATTTGTTGTTTCAAAAATATAAAGCTTGCTAGAGAAAAAGACAACCTAAATATTTTGAATATGTGCTAAAACAAAAACAAAAAACTAGTTCTTGAAATAAATGACATCTGACAACCGCCTATCAAATAAAAAATGCATATGTTTTATCTAATAGATGATAAAGTCAAGTTCCATTTCGTCTAATAAGTTAATTAAAGATCAATCAGACTATAAGTACAAACCAAAATTTTAAGTTGGCACACATGAAGAATATTTCAAAACTTAAGTTTGAAGAAACAAAGAATGTCTTTTATGTTTGTCCCATAAATATCTGCACCAAGCAACAACATTCAAAATTACTTTGAGATATGACCTGATAGACTCCTTTTCTCCTTGCATTGTTTTGATTTGATTTTTGTTGGAAGATGAAGTGAAGGATGGTTGTGAAAGCTTATAGGAACTCAAGAGAAGTTCAAAAATTGAAATGGATTGGGCGAATTCGGTTAAGTGAAAGGTTAGACTAATTCACTAGGAAAGAGTCTAGGGGAGGCTATCAAGAAGACTACCCTAGAGAGAGTTGTTAGGAGAAATGAGAAAAGTATATTTGAATATATGAATTATTGTATTAACCAGGATGCATGAGATACATGTATATATAGCAGTTACGTATATGTAACTGTAATAACAGAAAGGAAACTATGTGCCTAATATCCTCCCCTTAAACTTATGGTTTGTCAATAACCATATGTTTACTACGAAAACTATAGAAAGAGGGTCTAGATACAGGTTTTGTGAAAGCATTCGTGACTTGAAACCTAGTAGGAAGATGGATGAGCTTAACAAATTGCTTTTGAACATAGTCCCTAACAAAATGAAGGTCAAGTTCAAAGTGTTTTGTGCGAGAGTGCATGACTAGATTTGCACTGAGTAAAATAGCACCCAGGTTATCGGAGAAGAGTTGAGGTTGTCCAGTGGATATGTGGAGCTCACGGAGAAGAGAATGAAGCCAAAAGTGAGGACAACAACTATGCTCTGATACTCTGCTTCTTGAAACAACCTTTTGTTTGTGAGAGGACCAAGTGATGATGTTGAATCCAAGATAAACGCAGTAACCAGTGGTGGATTTGTGATCGTCTACATCACTGCCCCGGTATGCATCACTGAAAGCATGGATGTTCGTGGATGAGATGCGTCTGATAAGCAAATCGTGGGTTGTAGTTCCGACAAGGTATCGTAAGATACATTTGACTGCTTTCCAGTGGTGTTTCTGAGGATTTTGCATGAACTGGCAGACCTTATTGACAACATAGGAAAACTCAGGGCGTGTAACAAGAATATACTGTAGAGAACCAACAATATAGCGATATAAGGTGGGATCTTGAATAGCCGAAGAAGCATCCTGTGAGAGACGAAAAGTAGTCTACATGGGAGTGGGAAGCGAATGAGCTTCGTGCATGTGGGTTCGTTGAAGAATATCATTGATGTATTTGATCTAAGAGAGAAGAATGCTTCCATCTTAGAGATTCTAAACTTCGAAGCCAAGAAAATAATGAAGACGTCCCAAATCTTTTAGAGCAAAGAAGGAGCCAAGTGTGCGTATCAGATTTTGAATGTGAGAAGCTGAGGACCCTGCAATTATAATGTCATCTACATAAATTAAAATGAAAATGGTGTAAGCTTGCATACAAGATGAGGAGAGGATGATTGAAAACCGGGAGGTTGCTGTTGATTTTGGCTTAATCCCGAGTCCCACATCGGTGGGTTCATTGTTTGGAAGGAGGTTTGAGGGTTATAAATTAAACGCTCCTCCTTCATTGTTAAATATCCTAATTTGTAATATTTTCTCCCATAATAATAAAAGTGAGCTGTTTTTGCTGTACTCGGAGATTAGGCTAAATTGGCCGAACTCCGTTAACAATTTTCTGGTGTGTTTTTTCCTCTTTATCTCTTTTATTATTCCGCTTTATTTATTCAATATTATTTGTCGGGTAGCTCTGTTAGG
>Ga0123342_1001961_pt1 | contig 34536 bp, 14 predicted proteins | sample Turbeawhitnodule_FD_89960 | JGI IMG/M metagenome (GOLD analysis project Ga0123342, IMG submission 89960) | Root nodule microbial communities of legume samples collected from Mexico - Turtle bean Mexico white nodule | ecosystem: Host-associated > Plants > Roots > Nodule | place: Mexico: Nepantla... | reverse complement strand
GTGCAGGTGATTGGGTGCATATCACAATTATAGTTTTCAGAATTTCATTAAGGGTATATTCGTCTTTTACTATTAAGTGATTGGGTGCCAATTAGAATGTGTTGGGTGCAGGGAGAATGTGCCTATACTTTATTGGGTTTTGGACTGTTAACCTTTTGGGCTTGTTTTTATGTGGAGCTTTTTTTTCCTCCACCCCATACTTTTTTTTTCCACTCTATAGTTATAATACATTTACTAAAATATTCCTCTATTATTTAAATAAAAAATCACACTCAATTTGGACTACATTGAAAACCTTCCAGATTCAATGTTTCAGAACAGTTTATCCAGTAATACATTATGATTTTTTTTGTTTTCAAAAATTTATAATTATTGTTTTAATGGTGGTGTACCAATTAGAATGTCCAAAATGAGTTTTTTTTAAACTATATTTTGGATTAGAAAATTTAAAAATTATATTTGATTTATTTTAGATTGAGTTGGTATTCGGTATTTGAGTTTAAGAAAAGGGTATTAATAAAAAAAAATAGTAGAAAGGAGTGGGTATTAATTTGAATTAATTGTATGTGGGTCATCTATAAATAAAGGAGGCATCATCACACACATTAAAGAGTTTGTGGGCCATGGATCCTTTTTCTGTGGATGTAAGTGTCTTTTGAAGTCATTTAGGGTAGGCATCATCAATAGATGCATGTTAGGTTGCACATTACTGAACTTCAACAACTCCATAATAATGGAGAAACTCATGCATGTGGGTTCTTCAGCAATAGGTGAAGAAGTTTGGGTTTCTCATAGGACTTAGTGCTGACAAAGAAGATTCATAGACTAATTTTTTCCTATGAGGATTTTCATGTGAAGACTGTCATGGTGAGGTGTGTTTGGTTTTGCTTAATGCATGAATAGTGTTGGTCTAAACTATCACTAATTAATACATATTCTAAATATTATCGATCTCACTTCTAATTTATAATAAATATATAAAATCACTTTTACTCATCTCAATATATATCAATTTTTTAAAATTAAGTCTCTGTCTCTAGACTATGTGTTTATTTTCCCTAAAATTAAATATGGTGTACACAAAATTTTAAGAGCAAAGTATCTGACGTTTTATCACGCCTACTGATTACAGAGATATTGAAAGTATCTACTTTTTGATAGATGAAAATATGAATTTTTTTTATAATGTATAGGAATTAAAAACCTATTTAGGTTTAAAAATTATATTCGAGAATCGGATAAAATTAAAATGAGGAACAGTATTTTTTATTAATTTATATGAGTAAATTTGTTATGCGGTTCAATTTAGTAAAATATGTATTATTATTATTATTATTAGTTCCTGTATCCTATCAAAAGTAAGAAGTGTCCCCTGAAAAAAGATGGGGTTAAATTCAATCCAATACAACTTATTCTTAATCAGATTGGATTATATTAGGTAAATTGGGTTAATATATTGAAAAACTTCCTTCTTCTAAAAAAAATGGTAATTTTCATATTCAACCTAATTAAAAAACAATATAAACTTTACAACAATCAATTCAAGACTACTTCTGTGGATATCATTACTATCTCATTTATTTTGAGTTTAGGGTATAAAAATTATTTCTCACTAATGCCTAAATTTGGTAGCAATATACATGATTTAACCAAAAATAAACTGGTATGCGACATATTTATAACATGAAGAAAAAAAACATTTGTTATTATTTTTTTAAAATACACATATAACTAACATGAAATGATTAAAAAATTTGTAAAAATATTGTGTACCTGTGTCTTTCTTTATGGAAGGATAATAATATAGTGCATGACAATATTTTAAAACTAATTGAATTTTGTTATGATATTACTGATAAATAGTATAAACATAAATGTTTAAACATAAATAGTATTCTTGACTTTTGAAAGAAAATTAGAAAGGGATTTATCTTTTAAATAATTATAATTATCCGGTCACGAATTAGCAGTAGAAGGGAATCTAATTCACAAACAGCAACACTGAAAGAAAATTTATGAAGAAGCTGAAAGCATAGTGTTTAATTATTTAATACTAGCTACCATATTTAAGGGCAGGGAATAGTAAAGAAATTCGACCACAAACTTTGAAACCAAATACACACACACCATTACTTTCTTTCCTAGGCTACTAGGAATGGTAGGACTGTCAGCATAAACGCTTCATAGGAGAAGGTTGCAGAGCCTGTATACGCAGTATCTTTCTCCTTGAATTTGTCAGTTAGTCCCTGCAATATGAAATAGGATAAATAAATACAGATACATGCATCACCTTTATTTCAAATTTTCAACATAAAGAGAAGAATTTATGGTTCACACTAAGAAATAGGACCAGGTTGAACCTGTTTCACGAATCACCTAAATAAAATAATAAATTTCACCAAAAGCCATCTTAGAGTCAACTATCTAAAACAAAGTATATTCATGTCTCATTTCTTGGCCTGTGATAATAGTTATAAAACTTATCCAAGACATACCAAACATTATCACTGTTAAATTTTACTAATCAAGATTAACAAAAATGTATTGCCAATAAAGCAAATTTTTAGGTTCTATATGCATGCAGTTCAATAATGCCGAAGCCCCGCTATCACTAGAATTGTCATTTCGCTTGTTTATTGGGGATTTCGGTGTCAGATGAGAACACTAAGATGTAATTTTATTTGCAGAAACAGATAAAATAATAAATAAGTCAGAGTGATTTGTTTGCTCACCTTAACAGTAAGAGAACACCTGCATCAGTAAACATGAAAAGAAATCAGTTTATATATTCATGTTATACACACACAAAACAGTAAGGAAAAAGTAAGCACAATGCTCCTGTAAAGAAATTTTTTACTCTAAGTTGCTCCCATTTTAAATCTGGAAATTGCGGTGCCTTAACTAACAATATATACAAAAATTAAAATAAAAGTGTCTTAGCCTATGTGGTTATTGTACAAGGACAACTTTCTTCTGTCTTTTCATAGTAATGCAAAACTTTGGAATTTAACAAAAAAAATATATTAGAAAAGATACCAAGGGGAGGATCCTTTAAGTGGATATGGTTTCTAAAAAGTTAACATGATAGAGTAAATAATCTCATGATCAGAAAATCAATAGTCGAAATTCTAGACATATACATAACAAATAATGGTCAATTTATTGAAGTATTAATTGTCAATTTTCTCCTCAACACAAACTACTTATTTTATCCTTAATTTCTTCAGATGAGCTAAATCCCGTTTTTCATTATATAAATAACTTTTTATCCAAAATAAAAAAGACAGAGATTTGTAGAAAAGCCATACTCGATGAAATTGTCATATTCTATAGCCTTGCTTTTTCCCCCAGTTTTGTCAAACTTTGAAACCAGCAAATCCAATACAACAGGAGAAACAGCATAACCCAAACTCAGTAGAGCATCTCGCAACTCCATGGAATCGATTTTGCCACTTCTGTCCTTGTCGAATCTTTCAAAAATGGACTGCAACAATTATCGGTAAGTTAGGAGAATAATGTTCCAATAAAAAGACAGAATAAATAATTGGCAAACTTGAAAAATCAAGAATAACAGGGAATAAAAATAAAAGGAGAAAAGGACATATACCCGCCAGTTCTGAAGACTGTAAAATAAAGATGTGAATTCCTTGGGTCCTGCAATGCATTACGACGAAGTCAAAAGTTGAAAAACTTTCTTTTAATTTTGTTTAGACATTCATACTATTAATACCAAACATTTACAAACTATTATTTACTATCTATAATAAGAGTGACGGTAACAAAACTGCTCCAACACCTTACCTGCTACAATATCAAATAATTTATTATGAACAGTTACTAGATATCTCAGATAGACTATACAGTGTTTTAAAATAAATTTTCAAGTTTAACAAAATTTATTCAAGAGATGCATGGCACTTAATTTTCCAAAACAAATCCTTACAGTCAAAATCAAATCAACATCACGAAATAAAATTTTAGGTGAGACCCAGTAATTTTTCAGAATCATTTCTTAAATCAAGTTATAAAAAATTGACATATAATCCTCCAAACGATATAGTTCAACTAAAGAAAGTCATGAAATAGGGCCATTATAGCCAAGTCAAGTTCACACATTACAGCCAACTTTTTAACCTTACTTGTTTGACACTTTTCCTAATATAAGTTTAATCTTTTGTTTTGGAATTTCATTTAAGATAACATTAGTTATTATTCTACCAATTATACCAATAGATCTTACCAACTTCTAATTATTTTAAATGAAAAATGCAATTGTGTGACCCATTGTTTGATGAAAGTATAAATGAAAAGCTACAAGTATACATTTCTTGTGAAATAATAAGAATGAAAATAGATACAAGAGGAAAATGTTTCCACATTTTGTTGTTTCCATATTTAAAAAACCAATTGCTATTAAAAGTTGCTAGTTTTATTAGCATATTTGAAAGTATTTAACTCCACACAGCATTTCTATTTCTAAAACCCATTTCCCTAAAGAGAGGACTTGAATACAATTTCTATTTTCTAAAATTCGTAATTTTCAGTAAAAGAAAATTCCTTTAAATTAAATGGCTAAGTTAGCTTGATAACATTAAAAAGGTATCTTGAACCACTTAAGTAAAGTAGTGATAATTATAAAAGTCAACAATGGAACAACAACCAATGAAATGATTAATTATTAAATCAATCTATTCCAAACCAATTACTTAATTAATTAAATTAAATTAATGTAAATAAATTAATTAATGTAATTAAATTTTCATGACTCAGACGTGGTCATAACAAAACGAGCACATAGAGTGGATCCTTCGTGCTACCAAGAAGGTGGCCCCTCAAAATGTCATACCCAAATTAAACTCCCAAGCGACAACGCGTAAAAAAGTAACGGCATTGGCATTTGCACACGACACGCGTTAAGCATGCAGGTAAACCAAAACGCGCAAAAAAAAAAATAAACAAAACGACAAAAAAATCCCAACACCGGCGCAGCTTAGCACCGTGCGCCGGAAAACCTAAAAGTTTAGAGGGAGGGGAATCGGTACCTATCTTCTTGACGTTGGAATTGGTGAAGTGATACATAAGAAGATGAACGGTTCTGAGGCTGAAGCTTTGGTTATACGAAGACAGCGCTCTCTGCAATTCCTTGTCGTCGATGAAGCCGCTTCCGTCTTGATCCGCCATCTGGAAGCACGCCACTACATTCGGGTCCGTCCCCGGTGGAAACGCCGATGGAACCAGCGACGCGAACGGGCTCCCGTACGACGCTGCTGGAGGATAACCTCCACCGCCACCGCCACCGTGGGAGTGGGACTCGTCCTTCGACGGTTTGCTGTAAGGAGCGGCGTAGGGAGCGGAGGGCTGGCCGTAGGCAGAGGCGTTGTAGGACTGGCCAGGCGGGGGCGCGCCGTATGACTGGCCGGACGGTGGCGCGCCGTAGGATTGCGACGGGGGAGGAGCGCCGTATTGCGATGAGGGAGGCGCGCCGTAGCCGTAGCCGTAGCCGGTAGGCTGGTTAGGGTAGCCAGACATGTCGAAAGGGAATTTTTGAGTTGAGAAAAGTTGGATGTTACGATTTGGTGAAGAGAATGATGGAGAAGAAAGTGTTGGATTTTACCTCAGTGCTTCGTTTTTATTTGCAGGGCCGGTTTTGGCGTGATGCCACTTGTGTGTACAAAATTTGGCAAGGCTATATTCTTTTACGGAATTTTATAAATATGTGAAAATGTAAATGTTTGTGTTGGAAGTTAAAAGTTTGGGACATTCTTACGATTGTAACACGATTATAAAAACTCAAATTTATTATATAAAACATTTTTTATATAAAAAAAATTTAAAATATGTTGTGAACATAAATTTTTATTATCAATTTATATAATTAATAATTATATAATATATAAATATGTATACGCGTATTTTATATTTTAAAGATTATATGAATGTGTGTTTTAATAATTATATAATATATCAATAGTTGTGTTTAGAAAAAGTAAAAAATAGATGTATTTGGTTCCGGTCTAATTTTCCATGCATCAGACCAATTTTGATCTGCATCTATCATTTCTTTTTAACCCCAAATTTTCCTTATCATCTTTTCTGGACTTTCTCATCTGCAATCAAAAAAAACTTTCAAATTTTAGCATCCAGAAGATATTATTGTACTGACGTTATTGTCATATCCAAAAAATATTCGGTTCCGAATATATTTTATTTGTGTTGCTAATATAAATATCTGAAAAAATAATGATAAAATAGATGTTTTTTTTTAGTGTTGGGTGTAGGTCATAAGGTCTAGGAGAATTAGCCTTGGTTGTCTCTTTAGATTGTGTGAATTATTTGATGAGTTGGCGGTGAAATGTGGAAGTAAGGTGATATGTTTGTGCACGTGTACACCATTTGTGTTATAAGTTGGTAATGTAATAGATTCCTTCATGTCAGTAAAAGACAAAGGTGAATTCGTTCATGTCAGTAAAAGACAAAGGTGAAGCCGTGGAAGTTGTGATTGAGTATGGTTTTTGCTTCCTCCGTGTCATAATTCCTATATGCACCTCATACTAAAAACAAAAAAAAACTACATCGGTACACCTCATTGCCACACTATATGCCTTCTGTTACCAGCCATTGTTAAGTGGGAGTGCTTTTGCTTTATATGTTTCTTCTTTTTACGAATTTATCTCATTGTTATAGGAATAGTTCTCTTAGAATGTTAAACCCATAATCACTTCCTTTTTAGTATTAAACAAACTTGCAACGTGCTAATCACTAGTCAAAGGTAACAATAATCAAAATGAAAAGTCTGCAATGGTTGCCATTGAATTCATATTTTAAATAGCTTCTGGTTCTAGCTGCATACCAGTTAAGCATAAGTTAACAAAACGCTCATCCATAGACAATTTCAAGGCTCCTAGTGCAAAAGGGTTGTCCCTTTTTTATACTAATACATAAAAATATTAGCTTTCACTTTCAATATTTAGTGGGGTTTGTAGTCAACCCAAATCCAAATGGAAATAGAGGATCATAATGTTTATCACCAACATTCATTGGGAGCTGATCAACTCTCTTGAACCATGTTCTTGCCAACTTGCCAGTGAATTCATAGTCACCAAAGAGAACATCAGCAACACCTTGCCCTTCAGTGCCAGGAAGCCATGCAGCCACAAGTGCATCAATTTTTGGTAGATATGGCTGAATCACAACTGGGCGGCCACTGATGACAACAACTACACATCGAATGGCCCCACATACATTGGTGATGGTACTTGGACCAGGCTCAGGTATAGTTAGATTCAAACTGTCACCAAATGTTTCAGCATAGGTGTGTTCTCCCACAACAACAATGGCATAGGAAAACTTGTTTGACTTGAGGAAGTTCACATCAGGATTTTCATTGAAGACAACTTCAGTGGCAGGGTCGACAGTTTGTTTCACAGCACTGAGGATGGTTGTACCTGTAAGCAAAATGAAATTCTATCAGATTCTATAACTCCCACAGAAAGAAACTAGAGATGGAATATCCCATGTGGCTATATGATATTTGAGAAGTACAGAATAGATATTTGAAAAGTAATTACAAACTAAGATTTTAATATGCAATTTACTGCATGAGATTATGAACTAATCAAAGGCATGAAAGTAACTATTGAAATTATAGGATTTATGATTTCAAGAACAGAATGAAGTAATGAAACAATAATACTATTATACTACATACAGAGATTAAATAACTTGGAATTGATACTGATTATATGAGATATACAAAATACTAGTAATCTAGTATTAGCCTCTTAATTCTTGATGTTCTAACAGTAACATATACAAACTCAACCACCCTGGTAGAGGATTCTAGATTTGTGTCGTTTTAGAGTATTTAGGCAGACACCAACATTAAACTTACTGATTTACCTGAAGTGAGATTCTTGGCATCAAGTCCCTGCCAGGTAATTGTCCATCCTCCACATTGGTAGCCCAAATTGTCAGCATGAGTTCCTGCTACCAGTATTTTTGCAGACTTTTTGGGAAGAGGAAGGAGTGGTTTCTTATAAGATTTACCATTCTTTAGCAACACAAGTGATTTCCTTACAGCTTCCCTTGCTAACTCCCTGTGTTCCTGTTTATACATGAATGATACTCTATCATGAAGCAAACTCTTTCCATTTGAAAGAAATGCAGAAAGTATCCAGCATCTGTCTAAATGATAACCTCAAGAAAATATACCTGTTTACCCAGTTGGTTTACCAGGCTTGAATCAGGAAGTGGATTTTCAAATAACCCCATGACAAATTTTACTCTTAAGATTCTTGCCACGGCATCATCAATCCTGCTCATTGGGATAATATTATTCTTTACTTGACGGGTCAATTCATCAATGAACTCAGTGTAGTTGAAGGGAACCATAATCTGATAGATAATGAAAAAGTGAATTAAAAAGTAAACAACAATACTAAATTCTCATGATGAAAAGCCACTTTATATAGCTTTATTTTACTCTCTCAAAAATGAAAATAAAATTTACCATGTCGATTCCAGCACTGACACCAGCCTGAACAGAGTATGAATAGTTGGCATGAGGTGGAGAGGTAATCCGGTCAATACCCTGCCAGTCTGATATGACAAAACCCTGAAAGGTAGGAAAGAAGCACGTCACATGAAGCATCTCCACTCACTTATATATTTTCTACATGTTTTGACTTGCTCATTTCAATATTTAAATTATAGGACTGAATAGATAAATTTTTACCCTGAAACGCAATTTGTTCTTGAGGTAATCAGTGATAAGTTTTCGGTTAGCATGCATTTTCACCCCGTTCCAGCTAGAGTATGAGATCATTACTGTTGAAACACCCTTGATGATGGAGTTATAGTATGCTGGCATGTGAATGCCAAGCAATCCATTGTAACTGATCAATGTGTTGTTCTCATTGATACCCTTTTTTGTGCCACCATCTCCCACATAATGCTTGGCGCAAGCTGCAACCTTGTTCCTAGATCAAAGTAATTAAAATGAGAACAATTTTTTTATTTCAAGTCTCTACAATTTGTATGATAAAGTTCAGAATGTATTGTCCCCAATGACACTGATCATGTGTCACATGAAAATGAAATTTCAAGTATTGACAACAAAAAAACTGCAATATCTAACCACAAACAAAAATCTTACTTTCCAGCAACAAAGGGAACTCCCTTGACGGAATTGGCAGGGATATCTCCTTGCAAGCCAGGTATAATTTCAGTCATGTTTCTAACAATTTTAGGGTCTTCACTGTAGCTTTCATAGCAACGTCCCCATCTTGGATCTCTGCAGACCTGTGGATGAATCAATTAACATGTTATATCAGCATATATGATAAATGTTGGATGTGGTCAAAACAACAACAAAATATTCAAATATTGCTTATTTACCGCAATACATGGAGCAAAGACATATGGAATTCCTGTAGCTCTGACTTCAAGGGCAGTGGCATCTCCAATCTTTTTTATAAGCACTGGATCCCTGATAAACAGTAGATCTCATTATAATGAACAAAATAGCATTCATTTTAAAGATTACAAAACCACTAGTATTACTTTATTAGGTGTTGGGAAAACCAGATTCTTCGATCAAAATTAACAAATATGTCTCCATGACTACTTATTGTCATTTGTTCCCCTTTCTTTTAAAACCATTTCATGACTATTCTTTCTATTCTGCCACATGCATAAACTTACCTGGTAACTCCTAGCCCAACATTGTGAGGGAAAATTGTAGCATTGTAGACATTGTTGTGGCCATGAACTGCATCTATTCCATAGATCATCGGAATTCCAAGGCGAGTAGACAATGCTGCTTTCTGCATCTCAGTCACCATTTTCTGCCAAGTCTCAGCAGATGCCTTTGGTGCTGGAACACTGCCTCCCCCACTGAGCACACTCCCTGTTCCTCAATGACAAGATGCACAGAGATTTCTTTAACAAAAAGTCTAGCACACACTCAGATACAAAAAAATAGTACCAAGCACTTGATTTGGTTAGGATTTGATGAGAAATTTTCAGTGCTCACCAATGAAGTACTTCTTAAGCACATCAGGAGTAGCAACTTCCCTTTCAATCTGTGTCATCTGGCCTATCTTTTCTTCCAGACTCATTCGCTTCATCAAGTCACTGATTCTGACATTCAGCTGCACCTTAGGGTCTTTATACTTCAAATATTCTGCCTCCGAAGATGAAACCAGACAAAACAGTAGCAGAACACCCACAAAGGGTAATGAATATCTCCCCATTTTAAAGCTTCAACACTCAAAACCTGCAATCTGCACATAGCAAAAAGGGTCAGAAAACTGGAAAATAACAACACCCCATTTCAACTCTTGAACACAGAATAAAACAGTAGCAGAATGACATTAAGACACACATGAACTTAAATCTTCTCAACCCAACAATAACATGTGAACCACATTACCATAACAAGAATCAAGCAAGAGCAAAACAAGCATGCCCTTCAAAAATCAATAGCTTTGCAGTGTATAGCTACTAAATAAGCTCAACTTGCAAACCCAATTACCATAAAAAGACAACAAAAAACTAACATTTACCTTAGAGAAAGAGCTCAATGAAGAACAAGTAAAGACACTAGAATCATAAAGATCTAAACTTTAGTGTCCTAGGCACCCAGTCTTATACCTGCTAAATAGAGAGATAGAGAGAGAGAACAGAAAGGACCAATTTAGGAGAGAAGCAGCCAATGGTCCCACCACCACCATTTTCAGTGGCATCTTTCTTCACTGTACACAACTATTTCTTTTTTCTTTTGTTGTTATTATTCTTAATTTCTCATTTATTTAATAATTTTTAATTAAGCTTTTAAATTGTGTTTACAGGCTTGTACTATTTTTTAATAACTAAATTAATATTTTATCATTTAATTTTCCTTTTCATGCACTTTACCTTTTGAAGTTTATTTTTATCATCTAAAATATTTAATTTCAAACTTTTATTTAAGAAAAACTGAATTCAGTATTATTTAATATTTTTTATTTGTCTATTTCAGTAATGAGTGTTGGTTCAAAAGTCTTTGCATGTGTTTGGGCTCAAATTTCTGAAGTTGATCTGCTTTAACTTGTTAATTCAATTAAAAAAAAACTTTTCAATTTCTATTATTTTCCCAAATGGAATAAAAAATTTCTACGTGCTTTTTTTTTTATTTTCTCTCTTTTGAAAAATTATGTCCATGTTTAACAAAATGATTGTGAAAATTCATGATTTTACCAGTTTCCTGTTAAATTTATTTTCCAAGAAAAGCAATTTGACAAAAAACAACTTAAAATAGAAGCAATAAAAAATCAGCTAAGTGGAAAATATCAAATTGTCACAATATTTGTACCAAAAATAAGAAAAAAAAATGAAAGAACATATCTTCTTCCATCATTTTTCATTGCATTCAATGCTCTCTGTAATGATTATTTTGTAATAATAGCTATTTCCACTCACATTAGGGTTTCTTTTTATTTATTTTTTTATCTAAGATGGTATACTTTTTTAAATTTTTTTCAAATTGCCATTATTCTCTTTTGAATACTTCCATTAAAAGCCTAAAAATTAAGTTGCATATTAATTAATGTGCCTAAACAAAATTCTTCTCTTTTTTACCATCTAATAACCAATAAACAAAAAATAATAATTTTTTCTCCTATCACAATAAAGTTCTCTTTATTTTTAAAAATATATATTACAATTGATAAGAAAAAAATGATTAGTTTATGATGAAAAACAAACTTCCACTTCACTCCAATGTTCATTTTGAAATTCAGTTTTACATAATGAAAACTTTGGGACAAAAGCCTTTTTCCACGCCGCCGTATATTCCAAACGTGCTTTTTTATTGATTCAGAAAATATAATTCCTTTTAAATTTTATTGGTTCTTCGTTATAATTATTTTCTTTATATTACCATTAGTTAAAATATGATTATTATAATAAAAGACAAATTATAAAAACATGTATAAAAAAATATTATAAAAATTCGCAGCACCTTTAATCTATTAGAATAAATAATTAAGTAACGTACAAATCAATTTTAGAATTTTTTTAGTGGAAGCACGTGGTAGAGTCTCTTGCTTGAACAAACGCGCTTCCCTCAAGTAGACATTCCCAACGTTCACATTTGCTTTCTTTTTCTAACAAATTAATTCATAATACTCAAAATAAACACAACTTGTTATATCTACTTTTTGAAAAAAAAATGCTAATAGCTAAATTTTAGTCAAATTTATTAAAGTACACTTGTTTTTTTAAAAAAAATTGTACATTTTATTACTCAATTATCGTGATTTTTTTATATTTTATTACTAACTTTTTTGCTATTTTACTGTTAAAACTTTTTATTTTTGTGTGTTTTACCGATCTATTAAATTTATTGAAAAAATAAGTGGAATTTTACAAAAAAAATGTTGCAAAATAAAGTGATGTTGTGATTTTAAAGATTGATAACACTAGAGTGAGTAAATTGAAATAAGAAAATGGTGAAAAAATATAATTACATGTGGGAAATTTAGGTGATGGATTTTATAAAACAATGATAATTAAGGATTAAATGGTATCAAGAAATAATGTTTGTAAGCTAAAGGATTAAATGATAGATTTTGAAATTCAAACTGCTATGATTGTTGAGTTTTATGGGGTTATCCATGCTATATAGGAAGTTCAAAAAATAAGGTTGACTAATGTTTGACTTGAATGTGATTCTGACTGGTTTGTGTTGTGTTTACTGTTATGACTAATGTTTCGTAATCGATAAAATACTCATATTAAATAATGAATGTTTCGTAATCGATAGAATACTCATCTTAAATAATGAAAAAATCAGGTTTATGGTTAATCATATTTTTCGTAAAGGGAATGTGTGTCCTGATAAGTTGTCTAATTTATGATTTATTCATAGAAAATTATTTCATTGGTATAATAGGCTTTCATCTAGTCTGTTTTTAAATTTCTTTATAAATAGGTATACCTTTTTGTTAACCTATGAATTTTGGTCTAATTCCCTATATTTTTATATATGTTTTTTTTAATAATAAATTTTGTTTATGTGATGATAGATGATTGTTGTTAGTTCAACCAAACTGAGATGTAAAATTGCATAATAATACCTAATAAATTTTTATAAAAAAAAGTTATTTATATTTTATTCAATATTTTAAAGAGAAGTCATTTTTAGTCAATAAAGAATTTGAAAAGAGTTTAAGAAAATAATAATAGAAAAAAGCTACTTTTGGGTAGAATTTATCCGTTAGTTCCTGCGTTCAAACTTTTATATTATTATACTTTATTTTCGTCGGTCTTTTTCTGTTTGTTTTATGTTTCTTTCGGATCAGATTCTCTAATGGTCCAAAGTAACGCGTAAAACTGCGTTTGTTAGTGAAAAGTGCTTATCTATACCAAATTAACATTTTTATTATAATTTTAATTCCAATTGGGTATTAAAATGTGCAAATTGAAGGGTTTTTTTTTTCTCAAAAGAACAATCTTTGAAGTTGTGAATTTAAATGCCATTAAGTTATATATTAATATCACTTTGATTCTATTTGGTACATGTTTGGATAAGCAGTACACACGTCTATAAAGTAAAATAGATTTTTTCTTCTTCTATAATCTATTTTAACTCTGAGATGGAGATTTAAGATTGGGATTATTCAATTTTCCATCTTAAATTTTTGAATAAAATTTATTTCACACTTTAATAATGAAAAAAAAAATATTCAACAATTATTTTTTATTATAAAATAATAATTTTTTTAATCAAAACTGATATTAAAGTATAATTATCCTAAATATTTATAGATAAAAGGCACTGGTCAACGTGCTTTTCTGTTTGCTGCCAAAACGTGTTTGGTTTGGATTTGGAATTGGTCAAATTTTGCCGGCATTTGTGCTGGGTTGGATGCAGAGAATAGGAAGGGACCAAACACCATTAATTATTTTAAAGATAATAATACAAAGACTTTCATGTTTCAATAATGCATTATTTTTATAAAATTAGGTCTCATAGTTGCTAATGATCCTATTTTTTAAAAATTATTAAATTTTTGGATTAATTTTGCTTTTAGTGAAGTGAGAAATGTTTTTATATGTTTTTTTATTGTTTTGATAATGTTTTACTAGGTCTGGTGTATTTTTATTTTTTTATATATTGTTTGAGACTCAAATAACTATTAAATAAAAAAAATATTTTAAACTATAAATAAATTTGATTTTAGTGATGTGTCACTAATTTTGGAATTAATGTTGGTGTATTTTTATATGTTATATTGCGTTGTATTAAAAAGTATCATGAGAAATGTTATTGGTATGGATTTTGTGATAATTAAATCAAATTCAATACCATATGAAAAGAGATTTGAAATAGAAATAAGATTTGTGTATACTTTTAAAATTGAAATAATTTGAATTTTGATTTTGAAATAATCCAATAATGAAGGGTGAGATTTGTCAAAGTTTAATAAATGATTAAGAAATGAGTCACTTTATTTGACTTAAAAAAAAATATTAAGCATAAGAATTTGATAGAAAATAAGTGGATATAAAGTGGCCTGCAAAGATCAAACTTTATCAAGTTAATTATATACAAATAATTGATTTCACAATTAAGTGAAAATATTTATTCCAAGCAAAACATAAGCTATTAAAAAAATCACCTATTCAACTGTATTAAAATCGAATTTTAGACAAAAAAAAAATTAAATTATTGTAAAACTGAACTCTAGAAATAATTTCATAGTAGTTGTTTTTGTTTTATTATAATTTGGATAATCTAAATCAAATTTAAATCATTTTAAATTATATTTTAATTTTTTTATATAAAAAATTTTCATGTTAGACATCATTATACAACTTGACATATAAACTTGACATATAAATGTCAAGACTGAAACCTTAAATAACAACAATTATATGTAATCCAAACTTAATCACTTTTTTTTGTTCTCTTAAAAGTGCTTTTAACCTTTTAACAAATACTAAAAAGTGTTGAAAATGATATTTGATCTATTCACCTCTGCCATTTAAATTTATTTCATTATTAATATATATGTGTCTATATATGCCTTATATACGAATTCAAATATATTTTAAATATACATTTATATAAATTGAAATCATATAAAATATTTTGGAAATATATAATTATTTGGATATATCTCAATATTCACGAATATTTCTATATAAATTTTGTAAATATTTAAATCCAATCCACTAAAATTGGTAAAATAATACAAAAATGTAATAAAATTGTAACAGCAAAGAAATGTATAGATAATAATCTTAACACGTATAAAAGATCCAAATATTACTTTAATGTAGTATAATATGAAAAAATATTATTATAAATGACATTAAGGATTTAAGCTTATATTTACTATATGAAAAAAATATTTTAAAATATTAAAAATTAAGATAGTCAATTTATCTATATACGTATATAATGATCTTTTACTTTAACTATATTAATTCATAACTATACAATCTTACTTATTAAACATGTGAAATTATTTATATGTTTAGTTGAAGAGAAATTATAAAAAATATCTTTATTATAATGTTGTTTCATTTAATTTTTATTATACTAAAAATATTTTAAAAATAAAAAATAGACGGATAATTAATTATGTAATATTATAATCAATTATGGATTGTTTTAATATGAAATATAATTGAAAAGTACTAATCATGTTCACATTCTCTCATTCTATGTAAAAAAAAACTTATATTTTTCATGTCTTTCATCTTGTTTTTCTTTTGGAAAAAAGTTCATCACACCATCTTTCCTTCAATCTTTATTGAAAAAAGTTTCATTAACACCTAAAATGCTCATATATATTTCAAAATAAAAGAAAAAATTTGATAAATTTATGAAATATATAATGTCATAAAAGAAAAGAGATAGAAATAAAATAAAAATATAATATATGCATATATATATATATATATATATGCACCCTCAAGTTCCAAATAAAGTCCATAAGAAAATTTGAAATGTTTAAGGAAATTAAAAGAGAAGAAAATGAAGATATAATATAAAGTACATGCTTCCTATGAGGAATCTAGAGGTTGTGGGGTGAGCCATGTGCAACCTTGTAAGATTTGAAATGATTTTGAGGTTTTAAAGTTTGTGTGTGTCTTATCAACATTAATTAGTTTAACCCTATGCTTCAATGTTTTGTCCCCTTTATCCCAACTTATGTACTCAACTTTTTGTTTCAACTATGAATGGCTTTGGGGATTTCACACTCTAACTTTTGTATTTTCTCAATCAAAATAGTTATTATTTTTGGATTTTTTTTTCAAGATTCCATATTTATTAGACATTACGATATTTTTAATTTTTATAAATAGATGTAAATTTTATCTCACAAATTAGTTTTACAAAATTAAATTAAGTTTAAAGTTCATTTCTATACATAATATTAGAATTATTTAAAATCTATTTTAACGAAAGTTTGTCAAATTTTTCTAAACATAATACTAGAATTATTTAAAATCTATTTTAACGAAAGTTTGTTAAATTTATTAATTTGTGTGGTTGAGTTAACATTAAAATTCACATATAACATAATAAAATACTATCTTTTTATTTTTTTATGGTTTCTTAAAATTGAAATTTTAATTTTCTTAGTTGTGCTTTATTTCCATACATCAAGTGAGTATTTTTGCATCCAAATTACATTTAAAAAAACCATGGATTTTAAATAACAATAATAACAAACACATTTATATTAATACAAGAAAATTATGTTGGTGTGTATATGCTTATCTTTAGGAAAATAAATTAGTGTTAGTTCATGTTTTCTCCTCAAATTTATGTGGTTGATTAAAGAGCATCAATTTACTAACAAAAATTGATTTTGACAAGAATATTTATAATCTGAAAATGAGTATTGATATGAAAAATTAATATAAATGGTCACCATAAACCTCATGATAATGTACTTTGAATATCTTTGAATAACACTTATCAACATAAAGATAAAGATGCAGTAGATTTATATCAGAAAATTAAAGTTCATCCAAAAGACCATAAAGGCAAATAATTTTAGAATAAACATGATATGATACTCTGGTTCACTAAATAATTTAGAGATTCTTACTTATTTCTTACTTTTTCATGAATATCACAACTGCATGAAGTGAGTGAGAGAAGAAAATAATAATTATCAAATAATATCACATTTATGGTTAGAAGTGATGAAAGTATTATGAGAGTACTACACCATATAAATGCACATTCAATGCATTGTGCCCAAGTTATATTCTTGAAGATAAGTACATGGATAAAATATGGAAAATGATAGTGTGACAGTTGTCACAATTTTGATGTGATAGGTTTAGAAATAAATATATATAGTAAAAGGTAAATTTATAATTAAATGATGTAAAAAATTATTAAAATAATAGTATTAGAGTTATAATGTAGTTGTATAAAAATTTGTGATTGTCCATATATCATTACTCGATAAAACATATACAACTAAAACTGAGTTTTAAAAATCAATATTCGTAGAAAAAATACCTGATAAAGAAAACAACTATGGGTAAAGCTTCCACCCAAAATCTGCATGGAACGAAGGCTTGGAGAAGCAACATTCTTTCATTTCATTTTGTAATGTGATTTTAGTGTATTTTATTCAATGTAAACTTCATTTTATAAATTAATTTTATAAGATTAAATTAAATTTAAATTTTATTTTTAATACATTATAGAATCATTTTAAATTTATTTTAAACAATTGTTTATTATTGGACTAGTATTTTATTACCAAGTATGAAATCGAGTTTCAACATATATCATCAAATTTTATTACTATATTTTTTTTCGAAAGAGGCTTACACAATAAAACGGGTTTGAATCACCATTAGGCCTAATAAATAATTGTAATAATTGTTTTTGAAAGAAATAAATGGCAGTAAACTTAAAAAATGATCATAAAAATTTAATGATACATAAAATTAAATAAAAAAAATAAAATTGAATTTTGTTTGAGTCACATGGTATGCAAATACGTGTTTGGTGTCATTGGCCATTCCATGTGCGTAACAGGGGAAATGCTTCTCCCTCTCTCCCTCAGTGTCAAATCTTTATCTTCCATTTTTGTTTTTCTAGTTCTTGGGAAACACACACAAAACAAGATTAACACAAATACTTTCCAATTTTCCAAAATTATAAACTTATCACACAATCAAAATCATCAATAACTTCCATTTCTTAATGACACACCTCATGTTTAGTGAAATTTTATTTCAACAATAAGATTAAAAAAAAGTGTAAAGAGAATTAATTAGAGGGCTAAACTTTTTCTGATTATCATATTAATTACTTCTAAAAATAACTACAACCATGTACAAGTTTTAAATTGCAATTTTCGTTTCATACAGAGAAAAATTATGAGCAAATACAACTAATATGGCTGCAATTGTGATCACAATCATTCATAGTCTTATTCTTTAATAAAACATTTTGAATCACTAAAATTTTGGGTTAGGATTCAAATTTTGAGTGTGCTCTCGTCTCTTTGTTCAAGATATAAAAAATGGTTTTTGTTTTCATTGCGTATATGAATCATAACTAGCACAGGAAGGAAGAATAAGTAGAAAACCCTAGAAAAGGAATTGCAGAGATTTATAGAGTTTCCTGAAGAACACGAAAAGAAACCTAGCTTGGAAGTTAATTCACAGAAAACAAAGCATGTCTTGAACGATGATGTATAAATGAAGGATAAGAGAAGAGATGAAAGTTACATTAAGAATGGCAGAAAAGGATCGAAGGTCACATGAAGCAGGTGATGGTGTCTACCAAGATTTTGAACCGTTTCATGAATGGGTTGAAGATGAAGAAGCTCACACTCTTATTCTTATGCTTAAAGGTCATCTCTTGTTTTCTCCATAACTTTAGTTCATTTCATGCATGCTTCTCATTTTTCTAAAACAAAATCTTTCTTTCAAGATTTGGTTCAAACACATTTAAATTGTGAACCATTGTTTTATTACTGTTAGGAAATGTTTAAATGAAATATCCATTTTAGTGTTTAGAAATGTTTGAATGGAACATATATGTAATTTCATCCCATTCTTCTCATTAGAAAAAAAAAATACAATCAAAGGATAAAATATGGTGAGAAAAATTCTCCTAATTTGCATTATATTAACGATCCAAAGAATAAAATATAACTATTTTAAATCTTTTTGATAAAAAAAAGAGAAATGATATATTCACAATCTAGTTCAGTATACAACCTCTAGTTGATGATATAAAAAAATGGTATTTTTGTTATTTTATATAAAAATTGAAATTTAAAAAAAAAAAAGGATTGTATATAGAAAAGGTTGTCAATGTATCTTTTTTCCTCCAAAAATTAGAAATGTTACATAAACATGTATGTGTTTTTTTTTACCAATTAGGTGTATTTTACACAATAATTATTAAAATGGATAAATTTTTTAAAAATTATCAAAATGAGTAAGTTGTACCAAGATGATATGATTTTTGTTGAAATCTAATTACACGTCATGCATCTTGACTTACGTTCATCAAATACACTTAAGTCGTGTCATTTTAATATGATTTTTTCATGACTTTGACACAACTTACTCATTTCATAATTTTTTTAAAATTTTACTCATTTCAATAATTAATGTGTGAAATTGCACATGTTTCTTAAAAGAAATTACATATTTGCTACTTATTCCCTTTCAAAGAAATTTGCCCCATTACTCATCCTGATCCTGATACTTAACATCCACACAAAAATACTTGCATGTAGACATGAATACTCACAATTTTTTATAATTGCCATGAATGCAATTGCCTCCCAACAAAACCTATTGACTTTTGAATAATGTGCAGGATTTAGAAAGGAGAATTTGAGAGTTCAAATTGGCACAAATCGTAGACTAAAGGTCAGAGGTGAAGAGCAGATTAGTGAGAACAAATGGCGTAGAATTAACAAAGAATTTGTCATTCCTCCTCATTCTAGCACCAACGGGATCAAAGCCAAGTTACAAGGTGACCTACTATACATAAGGATTCCCAAAAGCATCACTGAAGTTAAGCCACCAACACAACCTTATGTAAACCAAAAATATCTCAGAGAAACCAAAGAAGCACCAACACAAGAGACACCAAAGAAAAGTGAATTAGTTTCTCAGATCAATGAAATGAGGAAACTAGGGAAAGATGATAAGAATGATGATGAAGATAGAGTCAAAGCTACCACTTCTAAAGCTAAGGAAGTGCATGAAACAATTAAGCATTCTGATTTTCAGAACAATGTTGACAATAAGGTTGAGAAGAAGGTCGAGCAAAGGTTACCTGCAACACTTTATGGTTTGGTTGGAGACATTATCAAGCAAAAGAAATTACCTAACTTGGTGGTTGCCATCTTCTTGTTCTTGGGCATGGGAATGTATGTAAAGCATGCAATCAAGTCCACTTTTGGAGGATCAAGCATCCAAGAGCCTTAAATCTTGCTTTGCTAATGTATTTATATGTGCCACATGATGTATTTTATTTGTATTTGTAAGCATCAATGGAATAATTATTTTAATAGTGATAATGTGTTTTTTCATGCATATTAAATTTTAATAACACAATTTTTGATTAAGGCTACTATTGAATTGAATACAAGTATACGATCCTTCTTTTTTTTTATAAAATTTAAAATTAGTTGAAGATTTGTTAAGTAAATTCAATTGAATGAATAATAATATACTCTTACTATTTAGGTAAATGAGTATAAAATGATCTATATGTAAAGTCTACTTTATCCAAAACTAATGTGCATTTTATTAAGATAATATTTAAATATTAGAGTAAAATATGTTTTCACTATAATAAATATGGGAACATCTTTTTAACATAATAAAACAGAAAGATCATTTTCATTTTTGAGTCTCAATATTTTTTACTATTACTATTTCTTATTCATTCTTTAATAAATTATTTAAGATAACTATTGTAATAAAATAAACTTTTCAGTAGAAGAAATAAAATTTCATAGTAGACAAAGGATTAGTTTTGAACTAACATGAAACATGTTTCGTTCCAAACTCAAAAAGAGCCAAGGTACTACGAGAACATTGACTGAGTAGATTCAGCAGAGTTCAGAAAGTAGATAAATCATCAAAGTGCACACAACTTAATTAAGACTAAGAGCTTGAGCATGATGTTGGATGTGATCATCTATGAATGTGGCTATAAAATAGTAAAGGTGGTCATAACCAGGTTGGAAACGTAACAGTAGCGGAACATTGGCTTTTCTGCAAGCCTCTTCAAACTTGTTAGGCAGCAGTTGATCAGGCAAAAATTTGTCATCTTCCCCCTGAAAAGTGGATTAACAGTAACAAATATAAAACCAGCAAAAACTCAATAAGATCATTTAATTATCTGGCAGAAAGTATAGATTTATTCATATTCATGCTAAAACTGGATTTCGTAAAACGTAAAAATCAAGTATAATCTAATAAAACTGACATAAAGTAAAATTTTTATCACTCTTTAAATCAATCATTCACAAGTATTTTCAAAATAATAAACAAAAAACAAAATATTTTACCTGATCAATCAAAATGGAGGAGGAGACATTAGGAAACTTCGTTACCAAACAAGTGGCATCATACTCCTGCATTTTTCAACTTCTTATTATAATGAAATATAAAGACTGGTTTAAAGCCAACATGCAGTTTTCTCATTAAATTTACCTCCCAATCAGATTTCTTGTCACCTAGATAATTTGTGAATGCCTTCTGACCCCAAGGACAATTTATAGGATTTGCGATTGGAGCAAAGGCAGAAACTGACTGGAACAAGCATGTTATGCAAACAAAAATAAGTTAGAATCTAAATAAGTAAATAAAATTTATTTATCATGACAAAGTACAGTCTATATCTTATCTTGCAAAATTATGTTCTACAAATTTCAGAAGGTCACCCAAAGGATGAAATAATTGGTTTGGTTCTAATTTGCAACAAACATAATATGCTATGTAGATTGCAACAAGCATAATATGCTATGCAGATTGCAACAAACATAATATGCTACGCAGATTGCAACAAACATAATATGCTATGCAGATTGCAACTAGTTCACCTTATATGTTTTTGGAACAATAAACTATAAATGGGTGTCTCCTGAATACATTCATTTCTATCTTATCCGTTCTGTCCCACCATCTTACCCCTCAACATTCTCTTTTCAACTGCACATTTTTCTCTCTCAGTGTACTGTTCTACAACATTCACCACTATAGAGCATTTCAAGACTTAAAAGTATCCAGTACAGTTTTCCTTTCATATAGTTAAACATTGTTTAGTTCATCCACCCAACTACAATATTGTATGTGTTACATCCCCATCCCCTCATAAGATGGATGCGCAAGAATGCTGACTATGCAATTGATGATATAATCCCTAATTTGAGCTTCAAAACAAGGTAAACTTGTATTTTGCTAAGCTTGCATAACACATTACGTGGTCAAACAATTTTGACAGGAAAAAAATTAGCCTTGATGAGTATCCTCCTTTTCACATAATTTGTCTCACAACTATTAAATAGTAAAAGTTGCACAGTAAAGAATAAGCTTACACTTATTAAGACTACCAGATGTCCTAACAAATATGAGAAATCACTAATCCTCATGCAATATACATCATGAGATAATGGCTTAATATCTAAATAAAATTGACATCCCAAGAAATAAAAAAAAGTATTTGCAGACAAATAAAAAAAAGTAATACCTATACAATCAACATGTAGCAGAGAAATTTATGACTATGCACTATCTCAGTTAGGGGAGGTAACTAATAAAAAACCAAATGTTACTTAACAATAAAACTATCCATTATGTTCAGGAAATTCCAATATTTTCAAACTAGTTTTAAGTTTTCAGTTGCATAATCATCAAGACCTTATATTTATCCTGATTTTTCAGGAAGATTGTCAGAGCACCATGCCCGCCCATAGAATGACCAAATATAGAAGCCTTTGATGTTTCAAGCTGTGGAAAATTATCACTCAGAAGCTTTGGCAATTCCTTGACAATGTAGTCATACATACGCCAATTCTTCCATTTCTCTTGTGTGGCATTGACATAAAATCCAGCACCTGTTCCAGAATGTATATGGAATTAAAATATCTTCTGTAAAATTAAAATGTTTATATTGTACATTGCAAGTTAACTCTTTAGCTACAAGTCCATAACAATTAAAATTATTCCACACAACAATCGCATCTTCTGAACAGAATGAGCTTTTTTTTTCTATCAAAACAAGGGGAATGTGTTAGGCCTCTTATAAGTAAATATTATAAGAGAGCAAGGATTATTATAAGTAGAATAACACAAAATGAACGACAAATTAAGGAGGATGGTATACACAAGATATGCTGGATAGTTAAAATGGAGAAAAAAAAGGCAAAGTACCTATAAAACTAAAAGACAAGTTTTTCTGTACTGATATACATTTGTCTATGCTATATTGTAATGAATATTGGGCTTTAAAAGGACAACATGGAAGTATAAAATAAATGAAAATGTTAAGATGGATGTGTCACAATACAAGAAATGGCAGGATAAAAATGTTTATATACAAGAAAAGATTGGTTTATCACCAATTGAGAAAAGATGACTTAAAACCAATTAAAGTGGTTTGGACATGTACAAAGAAAGTGACATGAATCAGAATAGTAGTTATGTTATGACTTGTAGTCATGTGAAAAGGAGGAGAGGGAGACCAAACCAAAAAGGACTTTATAGGAAGTTGTTGAGGAAGATCTCGTTGTAAATAATACTCATGAAGCTTTGGTTTTTAGCAGTGTTTAATGACATCATCTAATCCATGTAGTTCACCTCTCTTAGTGGGACAAGGCTTTGTTTTTATTGTTTGTAACAAAACATTACAGTGAAATATATTTCCCTTAGTCAAATTATGATACAATTTACATCATAAGTTAGATATCTAATCTCAAAATACACATAAAGATTACTACTTAGAAAGAAAAAACAAGGAGAAAAACAAAGCAATCATATTTTTATCATGTGAATGAGAGCCACATTCAATTACAAAAAAGGAATAGCCTTAGAGAACGAAAATACATGTTTATTCCCCTTAATTGACAAGTCTCATAAATGAGAAACCCTTATTAGGTTGAGTATTTCTTGAGATCTCTGCCACTACCATGCTGTTGAAGGAATTATATTAGCAAAAGTTCCTTTTAATTACAAATATAAATTCGTTATGTAATATAGAATTGGGTAATTAAGAGTAGTACTACTAGATTCACAATATATTCATTACCAAGAATAGAACACAAGATTGGATCATATAAAATGAAAGGTCGGTCAGCAAGACAAAAACTATAGTAGAAGGAGATAAAACATAACATACATAGTACCATACATGCAATGGCATTGAAGGATGACAGTAACAACACTCGTTTTCAATAGTACTTCTATATGACACATGATTGGGTCATACAAAATGAAAGTTTACCAACTGAGTCACAAACAACAGTGGTAGAAGAAAACAGAACATCCATTATAAGTCTAGTATCATACCTTAATGGCAATTTCAAAAAATTCAACATTCTCATATGACAAACAAACAACAAACTTAAAAAATAAAAAACAATCAACAAGACTAACACTATGGCGAAATATGAAGCTGGCCAAAGCTTGAGTCTGGTAATTTTCAAACAGGCCCATCCCCAAGCCCAACCGAGCCAGGCCCAAGGTTAAGGTCCAGCCTATTCAAAATTCAAAGCCCAAATGTAACGGTCTCACATGGCATACCTACTCCAAGGTCCCAGCTGTCGGCTTCTCCTTCCACATTCAAGCCTCCTGCATTATCAAGTTAAAACTGAGAACATATATAAAAGCTTAACAACAAAAGGAAAAGTAGAAACTCCATAACCAATTAACTATAGTAGTTAAAAATATATATTCTTTAATTGCCATGCTCCCTGTACTCGCATTCCAGTCCTCTTAATTATTTTTCTGTTTTTCTCCCTAAAATTTCCCTTTTCATGTCAGAATTCTCTTCTAAGTGACAACATGACTGAATAGATATTAGAAAATATGAATTGCTTCTTCACATTAACTAAAATCAAACTCTACCAACCTACATCAAAAGTTTACCATTTTATAAAGCTCAAATAAACAACTTCAGAGAGTAAAATGAAAAAATGAAACTACAAAGTATCAAAACACAAAAATTTCAGCAAACATGCACAATGCTTCTTACCATGGACAAAAATAAAATCTCCCATAAAAATATATCAAAAGTTTACAAATTTAAAAGGCTCAATAAGTAACATCCGAGACCAAAATGAAGAAAAAAACAGTGAAGAGACCAAACACGAAAATAATTTCAGGAAGATGAAAACGAAAATATCTACTGGTTTAACAGACATGCAAGCAGAAATAAATAATCTTGATATGAATTTTAAGTGATTACTATAAAAATTAACAAACTTATCATACTTGAACGAAAGTATAAAACACCTTCACACTGTCCATGCATTACTTATTGAATATGACATTACGAACAAAAAATCACTTAAGCCTGTTTAATCAAATTTCGCAGCTTTATTTGGGGAAATCGTGGCAAAATGAAAAATTAAAAAACAGATTTACTTGGGGAAGTGTCGGGGGCAACCAAAGCAATGCCCTCAGCAGCGGCGGCGCGTTGAGCACCGGACTTGACTATGAAGTTCTCGTCGGTGCATGTGAGGCCAGAGAGCCAATAGAGAACCTTTTGAGTCACATGATGATGAGATGATGAAATGAAGGAAGTGTAAAAGGGTGAATTTGAATGAATTGGAAAGAGAAAGGGAGAAATTGAGAGGGACTCACTGGGAATTTGTGAGAGGGAGAAGGAGAAGGAGGGAAGTAGATGTGGAAGTTCATGGAGCAGCCGAGAGTTGGGCTGAAATGTTTGAACCGCTTGTTGTAGCCGCCGAACATCTTGCCGCTGCTAATCTCGGTGGGTTTCGTCTCCATCGCGTGATTCTGATTAGGACACTGGAACAGAGCAAGAGGGGTTCTATGTCTTCATATTCATAGTTTATAAACACTCTTCACTCCTGAGATAATAGGTGGGTAGCACATAGGCCCAGACTAATCTGACCCAAAAAAAAAAAGAGTTTACAAAAAAAAGGCTTATGAACCATTTAAAACATATATAAAATTAAAAACAATGTACAAAATAAGGCAATTGTTTCCTGCACCATATCACTGCACCTGATTCCACGAAAAAGACGAAACTATCCTTAAAAAAATAGGTGCATATAAAAATACTTTCCAAACTTCCTTTTTCGAAATATGTGTTCTGAATTTTTTTTTGAACAAAATTTATATTACGAATCTTTTTATTCGGAATGGGTTTTCATTTTTGTTTTCAAATTTTCATTTCCGAAACACAATAATCTCTCTTCTAGATTTTTTTTCTGAAATGTATTATTTTTAGTTTCATATTTTTTTGTCCAAAATAAAATTTTAATTTTTGTTTTTGGATTTTTATTTCCGAAACTTAATAACCACTTCCGGATTTATTTTGCCATAATATATTATTTTCAGTTCTGAATTTTTATTTTCGGAATAAAGAACATTTTTGAAAATTAAAAACATATGTTGGGTGCAAGTTAAAAATATTGGGTGTAGGAAGCTTTTGCCAAAAAATAATAGTGTTATAGGCCCATAAAACTAATAGCAAAAGTGTTCATCAAATTCTAAAATTGTAGCAACTAGTAACATATCCAGAAACATATTAATTAAAGTTTCAAAAAAAGCAAAAGCAACAATCCACTTAGCACAAATTCTCCTTCCACCTCTATATCTTTCCTACATCTTCGTATTAATTATTAAAAGACAGTTTTTAGTTTTAATTTTTTTAATTAATTTTAAATAAACCATAATCTCATATTTTAGTTCCATCCCACACCTTATACATTCTTTCCAATCATAACATTTTCATTCTTCTTCTTTCCAATCATAACATTTTCATTATTCTTCTATCATAGTGTTTTGAAATAATAATTCCATCATTTAAACGTGTTAGAGAATTGACGAAAAGATTTATTGTATTCGATGTTCCCTAGTACAAAAATATTTAGTTTTCTTAAAGTTTTGTATTTCACATTGTTGATTTTTTTGAGTTTTGTGGCTCCAAAAAAATGAAAAAAAATAAACGAACGAAAACACAGTTATCACCAGTAAAAACACAACAAAATTTATCTCAATTACTAACATTCATCACTAGCCACCACTAATTATCACAAACAACTACCACTACTTGACAATGAAGAAAAAAACACTACATTCTTAAAAAAATATATTGTTTGAAATTAAAAAAAAAATCATAAAAATAAAAAAAAAAAGTTATTTTTTTTTAAAATATGAAAATAAAGAAAAGGTATGGAAGAATTTGCCTCCATCTAATTATATAAATGTATCAAGAAAATTGTACAATATCCAGTCCATAAAAACATATCCAAAACACATTTACTGATGCATGTTTTAATACTTTTTGCCCCCCTTCCGATTTTAGTACAAATGGTGTGGCACGTGAAAATGTTATAGGTAATTACACCTTAAAAAGTATAAAATGTATAAATGTTGACCTTAGATGTTATACTTTTTCCTTATATAGATTATTCTAAGAACAACTTTACTTCTTTCTCTACTTCTCAGTAATTCATAATGAAAAAAACGTAGACAATAAAATTAATTAATTATTTTTTACATTGATAAAAATTATAAAAAAAAAATTATGATTAATTTATTACATCTATTCTAGAACGTATGAGTATTGTAATAAAACAATTTTATTATATTTTTTATGCATTACAATTTAACTTTTGAATTTAAATTTATTCATATTCTAAAATTTAATTTTGAATAGCTTTTCACTGAAATGTTTATAGTATAAAAATTGTAGATTGTTTAACCATTTTTTGTTAACTTTTTTTCCATTTTTATGAGTCTTGATATGAAACATTCCATTTGAAAATATAAAATAAAATAAAATCTAAAGTTCAAAAAATTAATTTAGCAAGTTTATGCAATAAATAATATCATGAATACATATTTAAAGAAACACAAATATATAAAATCAATAATTTATAAACAAAATATAAAAAATTGAAAAGTTGGACAACAAAATGACCAAAAACTAACCAAAAGGTGTAAAAAAACCTTAATTGTTATATACTCACATAAAGTAAAATATTAGAATTCCATAAATATATTTATGTAACATTGTCATTTTTTTTCTTATCATAATTTTGGCTGAATTTGTTCATCCCTACTTAGCACATGAGTTTAAGAAATTGTTTTATGCTTAGTTGGTAAGAAAAATTTCTTACTGAGTGCCAATGAAGCATGTCACATGGAGCATGATGAGCAAAGTCATCTCATATTAATGAATCACCTTGGGAAGTTGGCAACAGCCACAAACCTTTAATGCATGTCTATGGGCTTCAACCATACACCTTCATTATAGTACACCCTCTTCTCTCTTTATCTCTCTTATCTCTTTCTGTTTATGACATGACCAATGTGAACAAGCTGCTTCTAGTTTCACTCCCATCAATGGTTTTTCCTTTGTATGTTTAACTTCAGTCACATTTTGGTGCAGTATAAATTCTCACTTAATTTTCATTCTTCCTTTTGTTTCTTGTGTCCTTTATTTCCTTTAACAAGTTCAGTTCTTGCATTTAAACTGAAGAAAACAACCCTTTGGTTGAATAAGCATAACTGTTCCCACAGAAAAGTTATGGGTATTTTGTATTCTGCTTTGTTTTTTACTGGTTGTGACTGCTTTTTAGCTGGGTAGATAAACAACTCTAGACGGAGAAATCAAAGTTACATTAGTGTTTGAATTTTATATTTTTGTTTTTTCCCTCTGGTCTTTTGGCATGTGAGCTGTCTAGAAAGCCAAAAGGGACACCTTATTAGGTAATTGTATGATATATTTCATTCATTCTTCTATTTCAACTAAAGTTAGGAGTGGAAGTTTTCTGTCGAAATCTGAAAATTAGTTAGTTCAGCTTTTTGTCCACGAAGATCCACCAAAAAGATTTGATTTTGCAGTTTCTTTTGCATCTTAGTGGTAACTCAAACCTATGATCAAAAGGGTCAAATTGGGTAGTTGAGATAGAGGAATGTGAAGGTCCTAAGATTTAGGGGGGTCATATAGGATTCTGTGATGTGTTTAGTTTGTTTAAGGGCATAAAACCTGGATTAGAAAGAAGTCACCCATTGAAAAGTTCATAGAACTAGAAGCAAAAAAAGTGTTGGAGATTTCATTTCAAGGCTTGTTTTATGCATGGTGGGAAGCATCATGGAAGTAGTTTGTAATGAATACTCAAATGGCTCTGTTCAGGCCTGCAATGGTTCAGAGGAGAAGCTTGATGATCTTCGCAGCCTTGTTGGGAAGGCTGATGGTGATCCTTTGAGAATTGTGAGTGTTGGTGCTGGTGCTTGGGGCAGTGTTTTTGCTGCTTTGTTGCAAGATACTTTTGGCCAATTCCGCGATAAGGTGCAAATCAGGATATGGAGAAGGCCAGGGAAGACACTTGATAGAGCAACTGCAAAGCACCTCTTTGAAGTTATCAACTCCAGGGAGGATGTATTGAGAAGGTTGATCAGGCGTTGTGCTTATCTGAAATATGTTGAGGCCAGGCTTGGTGATAGGACTCTTCTAGCTGATGAGATTCTGAAAGATGGATTTTGTTTGAACATGATAGATACACCACTTTGTCCATTGAAGGTGGTCACAAACTTGCAAGAAGCTGTTTGGGATGCTGATATTGTGGTTAATGGTTTGCCTTCAACTGAAACAAGGGAAATTTTTGAAGAGATAAGTAAATATTGGAAGGAGAGAATCACAGTGCCTGTGATAATCTCTCTGGCAAAGGGTATAGAGGCTGCATTGGAGCCTGTTCCCCATATTATAACTCCCACAAAAATGATTAACCAAGCAAGTAAGGTTTTTCTTCTTATTATCATGAGTTATCTTTTCTCCATTCTTCTGGCTTCTTTCTTACACTTGAAAGACAATCTTTTTCTCATGCACTTGATACAATAGAAGCAGTAAAGGAATTCCACCAAGGTTTTAAGTTGCATTTGCCTGAAATTTTGTTAATCACTATACACTGCAACTGTGATCCCAACTGCAATTTAAAACCTTGGGTTGCATGAGCTCTCTTAGCTTCAACTTTGTACTTTTGTGGTAAAGATATCATTATTAATTAGTAAACATGGTTGGTTTTGTACCATTTTTTGTTATCACTCTGGTTGGATCTGGTAGGAGTTAGAAAACATTTGTCTCTCAGAACAAGAACTGTAAAGCATTGAGGACACTTTTATGTGTCAAGGTTCAGGGACTCATTGATATCTTACTTCTTGAATAACTTTTCATCTTTTGACCAGTACAGCTAGAGAAGAAGTCTAGCCAAAGAAACTTCCGCAGCATTATTGTGAGTTTTATTGGTGGAGACAATGTTGTTTATTTTGAATGAATGTGAAACTCAACCCTCCCCATCCACTACTAGTAACTTCATTTCACTTAAAGTTCTCATTCATATTTAGGTATACTACAGATAAAGGATAATAAATAGCTCCCAAACTTCAATATAGATTTTAGCCTTTAGAGTACAAAGTGAAGCAGTAAATCTTGATTCAGAAACCAACAGAAGAAAATATGATAAATGCATACAAAATATACTATGAAGTTGTTTACATTTCAAAACTGATAACTCTGCACTTATCCTCTATATAGTTTTCAGCACACCTTATAGGAGGTACTGCTATTTGTGATCTATAACTTATTTTATACCAACCAATAGAAGCTAGTAACTTGGTAGTATATCTATTTCATCTACCCTTATTCTCAATTGTTTACAATGTATATACTTTGATAGCTGGAGTGCCTATGGAGAACATACTTTATCTTGGTGGTCCAAATATTGCCTCAGAAATTTACAACAAGGAGTATGCCAATGCTCGAATATGTGGAGCTGATAAATGGAGGAAACCTCTAGCAAAGTTCCTACGACAACCACATTTTATTGTCTGGGATAACAGTGACCTTGTCACACATGAAGTCATGGGTGGCTTGAAAAATGTCTATGCAATTGGTGCAGGTAAGCTTCAAATTAGATAGAGATTGTTTGGACAAAACTTCTCCATAAACACTTCCAGAAAGGAAAGTAAAAGGATAAAATTGAATAAGCTTTTACATAAGCTAAAGTTAGTTTAGGCAAATCTGTCATATAAATTCTCTAAATTCATAATTTTAAGCATAAGCTAACTTGATCAGAGACTGGTTAAGGAATTAATCTTCACCAATAGACATACACAGAAGAATATATTGTATATGCAAGTTCAAATATTTGGTCATAGCTCTGCAACTATATGATATCTAATGCCATTTTTTTTACTGTGATAATAGCATCCCCCTTATGTCCTTATTATTGTCAGGTATGGTAGCAGCCCTTACCAATGAGAGTGCTACCAGCAAATCTGTATACTTTGCACACTGCACATCAGAGATGATATTCATCACTCACTTGTTGGCTGAAGGACCTGAGAAACTTGCAGGGCCATTATTGGCTGACACTTATGTCACTTTGCTAAAAGGTCGTAATGCATGGTATGGCCAGATGCTAGCTAAAGGCGAATTAAGCCCAGACATGGGTGACAGCATCAGTGGCAAAGGAATGATTCAGGTATGTATGTTGCATAATTTCCTCAAGTGTTCTAATTGTACTTTGGAATGTACAAATACTATAATATGCATTAAAAAGTTCATATTATGCCCACATATAATTCCACTTTCAGTAATTTTAGTTGTAGTTTAGTGGAACTTTTGTATGCTATTATGGTTTTAAGCATCCCTGCAATTTCAATTTTCAATGGTAGATTTATTGTTCAGCTTTGAAAACACGAACTGGTTTTTCCATTCTTAAATGTTCAGAAGGATAGATGTGGCTTTGAATTTCTTCTTATCAACGTTTTTACATTCTAGTCAGTGATCTACAATGGGACTTCCCTATGTTATCATTGGCATTTGAGGTTTAAAATCTGTAGTTGGATTCAAGTGAGCATTATTAACAGATGGAAAAATTCCTCATCTGGTTTGACATATATGATATTGATATTTCGTGAAATTTAACTCTAATTCAACCTCACAGAACCGATTTAAGATGAGGTTTGATCCACCTCAAGTCAAAATTGAACATTTTGAGTATAAAATTAAGGAAACTCGATAGCAGATGACATAACATACCCAATAAACTTGATTAGGATAGGTTCTGAGACCATCTTAAAATAGTAAGATTTAAATCTGACTTAACCTTTGTTGGTTTAGTAAGACGAAGTTTGTCTCCACTTATATACTATAATCCGGTCATATCGGATCAAAGAAGTTGCATCAGCTAACTAGTGTGAATAATTGGCCTTTAAATGCTTTTTGTTACTTTAGTTGTGGATTTTCTTAGTTTGTGAATACACAATATTTCATCCTCATTGAAAAATTTCTGATTATATGATTGGTGTTTATATTTGTAGGGTGTCTCAGCAGTGGAGGCCTTTTTTGAACTTTTGAGCCATTCAAGCCTGAATGTGTTGCACCCAGAAGAACACAAGCCGGTTGCTCCTGTTGAACTTTGCCCCATCCTCAAGACACTCTATAAAATATTGATATCAAGGTAATTCATTTCTAGCTCATCACATTGAAAACTAATTATTTTTATCCAAAAATAGATACATAAAATAACATATATTTTCTACTTAATGGGCATATAAAAGTAGAGGTTAATTATGACTTAATTATTTGGTTAATTGTGTAAACATTTTCTACTAAATAACCTTTAACACATTAATTATGCAAATATTTCTACTTTTAGACATTTCTAAGTCTCTCAATTGAAATACTCAATTACTTTCAAATTTATACTTTCCAAACAATCCAGGACACGAGTGTTAATATTTTGAACTAGTTTTTATTTTAATTTTAAAAAGAATGAAACAATGGATCTTGAATGGACTTACCTATCTTATTATCTCCGAAAGAAAGTCTCAAAAAGTTTCATTACCAAATCAATTTAATCCAAAATTTAAAAATCAGACTTTGAAGTCATTTTTTTTATTTTCGTTTAAATATTTTATATATTTATCTTCACACAAATTTTTATATAAAAACTCTCAGGTTAGACATTATTATAAAACTTAACATCTTAGATAGACTGACACTTCAAGTAACAACAATCATCTGTCATGACATAAAAAAATATTATTAAAAAAAAATAGAAGAAAATATGGAGGAATTAGACCAAAACTTATGTATCAAGAAAAACGGTACATTGGTAGTCTATATTTATCAATAAACAACAATATTATATCAATGAAAATATTCTCTATAAATAAAATATAAGTTAATAAACTTATCCGCACATGAATGATGTGAGAAATCTTAAACCTGATTTTCACAACACAGTAATTAAGACAAATGCTCTCCCTATTACAATAAATCACACCTTCATTATATTTTGGTCAATTATAATATGAAATTTGGAATGGAAGACATTATTTATAGTACTGATGCATTTTGCATTTAGCAGGGAACACTCGTCATCAGAAGCTATTCTTCAAGCTCTTAGAGATGAGAATCAGAATGATCCTCGTGAACGGATTGAGATTGCACAAAGCCATGCTTTCTACATGCCTTCACTTCTTGGACAACCATGATTCTTTTTTTATCTTGCCAAAATTTCCATTTCTCAATGTTTTACTTCTATGCAAATGAATTCTTAGTTATGCCTTAGAACACAGCATTTTATGATGGATTTTGCAATTCATAAGTATAGATCTTCTGTTAGAAAGAAATCTAACTTATGTGAGTCACTTATATTAAGATTTTTTCTTTTTGAGAAAAAAGAAATTTTTTTATCTAATATGATATACATGTTCTTATTTATAAATGTTCTTATTTATAACTGATGTTCTTATTTATAACTGTGTCTTGATCTTTTAAAGTCTTAAATACTCGTTACGACAGGATCGAAATAGCTTTGATAACATGTTACGAGGTGGACTTTAAGTTTAACTCAATCCCGTAAAACTAACTCATAGGAGTGAGGATTGTACTCACTTATATGAATTGTCCTTATCTCTAGTCGACGTGTGATTTCCATCATTATTTATAAATAAGAGCTACAAGATTATAATAGAATTTAAATTACTGTTTTCATTTTTATATATAAGTAAAATTGTGTTTTTATTTTTGTGTATATAATAAAATTTATAAATTTACGTCGTTATTAATTCAGTAAAATTATAATTATTATAAATTTATAATACAATATTTATAATAAAGAACACAACAAAATTTTAAATAAAAAATCTAAATTTGTAAATCTCTATACATTTCTTCTTTCATAATCTTTTATTCCTTTTTCAGTCTCAACAACTCTTTCCATTATCATCATTCATGTTCACGACTTTTTTTTTTTTTTTTTTTTT
>Ga0123342_1001960_pt1 | contig 34540 bp, 23 predicted proteins | sample Turbeawhitnodule_FD_89960 | JGI IMG/M metagenome (GOLD analysis project Ga0123342, IMG submission 89960) | Root nodule microbial communities of legume samples collected from Mexico - Turtle bean Mexico white nodule | ecosystem: Host-associated > Plants > Roots > Nodule | place: Mexico: Nepantla... | reverse complement strand
TTGACTTGCGGATAATTTTTTCCGTAGTGTTATTGTTGTTCTGCGCAAGACAAGGGCATAATGGGATTTTAAAAAGTTTGTCGGGTGCCAGTCACAATTGATCGGGTGCAGGAAGCAATTGCCTTATTTTATTTAGGGTTGTTTCTTCTGGCACTTAACTTTTATTCTACACATCAAAATTTCCACTTTATCCTTTTCAGCCTGTGTAATACATAATTTAGAAAAGTTTCTGAATTAATGCATAAATTATTTTTGACATACGAATTATATAATCTAATAATATTTTTCTTTTAAAAAAAGTTTGTAGATTTTATAACTTGAAAAAAAAAGTAACTTAAGAATTGTACAATATAAAAGATACATGACTCTTTCCTCTGCAATTTACCCCTCGTCCCCTTCCAACATTTTCTCCATAAAAAATGGGTCATCGCCCACCCTACCATCAATAGTTTCTTATTCAAAATTTCTGCTCTTAGATTTTGACAACCTAGTGTACCCTATGACCTTGTCAATGTTGGATTTCAATGCTAGCCTTCTGATTAATTGAACCAACCTCACAAGCACCATTAACAACACTAAATTCTTCTTGCTCACTACTATGAGCCACAACGACTTCTCTACCTTCACGAACAATTTCCTCGCCTGTCATGGTGAACTGACACGAAGTTCCCACTTATCCTCGTGAACTTCTTTGTCAAAGCCAAATCCTAGGGGATCCGATCAAGGAACACCTTGCAACGAATTGAGTGGTGACTGAGGCAGCGCTCGGTGGCCACAATCCCTTTTCTGGAAGTCGCAAGACAAGGCGACAACATCGTTGGCAAGGAGCTCGATGTTGGTGTCGATGTTGAATGCATTTATCATTGTATTGTTGATGGACAACAAATACAAAACCAACATATATAATTTGTTTTTACTTGAGATTGTTAGTGTCATATACACAAGGTTGAATTTCTCCATGAAATTTGTGTTGTTAGCAAGTGAATGAGAAAACTTTTATTTGGGCTCTTGAAAGACTTAAAGGATTGTGGATGTCTCCCTTCAAGTAATTGTTAGTGATAGAGATAATGCATTACCATTATGTTTCTTGAAGCTTCAAACCTTCTTTGTTGGTTTCACATTAATATGAAAGTTGGAGAAAAATGTAAAATGTTAGTGAATTTTTTGTGGAGGTTTGAAAAGTTGTTATGGATGCATGAAGAGGTATAATGGATTGTGCATATTATGATGCATTTGTGGGTGTGTTAAACATTTTAAAGTTGTTTGTTTGCTATGAACACATATTTTTTAATATGTCAATGATGTATACCTTCCACATTGCATAACCCATAATTGGAAAACATAATTGATTATGAAATATGGAAACTTCCCAGAACAACCATTCCATAATGTAACTAACAAAACAATGAAGGTATTTTTTTTAAAAAAAATTAACCTTATTTACTGCAACGATAACATCAACAAGACACTAGGTGGCAAAGACAATTATTGGTAGCAACAACGGGGTTGCCAGTGATGGGCCTAAAATGTTGAACAAAGGAGCTTTGATGATTTCAAAATCTGTCATGAAGACCTGTTACTATGTGTGTGTGTCTAGTTAGGTAGATTTTGTCTTGTAAATTCGCATCTCATTATGATTTAAGTAAACCTGATTTGAAATTTCCTTTAAATTTTTTTTCAAATATTTGTTTATTTTAATTAGTTGATTCGTATATTAATCAGATGAAATTACTTCTATTCAAGTCTTTTGACTATAGCAAATATTTTAACAAATTGATTTATCATATCAATTGGTTGAAAACACTTACGTTTTATTAAAGGATTTAAAAATGATTTATTTTTTTTTCTTTTCTGTCAACTTAAACCAACCAATTATTTTGATAAATGAACTGTTTTTTTTTATATGATGATTTCAACTATTAAAGAAAATAGTTAGTTATTTTCAGAAATCAATTAAATATTTTTAATAGAATACTATTATGGTAATCAAACTATTTTTAATTGATTTAACCGATTTCATTGAATGATCAAACTGTTTTAACAATCTTTCTTAGCTTATATAAAGAAGTTTTCTTATAATTTAAAACAACATTTTTTGAGAAAAAAACAAACTGTTTTAAAATCATTCTTGAAGATTACATTTGAATCTGGGATAACTGTTGTGATGTGAAGTAAGTTTCTGGGTTATCAATTATGTTATTCTTCATTTGTATTAAATCCATGTGTATTTGAACTTAATTCTTTTTACTGTATTGTGTTGTAAACAGATTCAGATAGGGTTTCTAAATTTTGTGTGTGGTTAAAAGTGTTGTGTGTTCTTAAAGGGTTCAAGATCAAAACTCTTGGTTGTTCTTTTAATCTTCGTTGATTTCTTTAGTGAATTCTCAGTGGTGTGTTGATGACTGAATGTAACTATTGGTTAAGATTGAACTAGTATAGTTCTCTTGTGCATTACCTCTCTCTCTCTCTCTCTCACCTGATATTTGTCATATAATTTGTTTTAAAGTTTTATGCATGTAAATCAACCAATTGAATTCTCGAAACAACTGGTTTATATTTTGGTCATATACCTGTTATACTTTTTATAATAAGTTGAACTGGTAAATCAATTAGTTGATTTAATTGGATTTTCAATCTAACACCAATATTTGTGAAAATCTTTTGAAAACATTCACCCCCTTCTTGTTTCAAGCCACATATTCTAACATGGAACATTGACATGGAGGAAGGAACAATGACTATAAGGAAGGCAAGAGACAAAGTAAAAAGTGGGGAAGAAGAAAAACATTAGGTTGAAACGTTCATTGAAGGTATTTGCATCATTTAGCCACCTCCATAAGAGTACACATGGAAATTATGCGGTGCAAAAATAAATGCCCAAAAAATTGTGATGTTGTCTCTTGAAAAAAAAGTGTATATATTTAAGGAGAAAGAAATAAATCTTTTAGCACCACAATAATTTCTTCCTACACCTTCATACGTGAGGAAAAAGTTCAAATTGGTCATGGGTCGGAAGCATTCTAGATTGCATAACCCATAAATCTATTCTAGATTGTACAATGAAGAATTTATGAATTGTGTTATTAAAAAACATATTTTGAATTGTACAATTCAAAATATATTTCCAAATCCAAAAATGTATTCCAAACTACACAATCCAAAAAAGCATAAGTATTGTACAATTTGGAATATGTTTCTGCATTGCGTAATTTGGAAATGCATTCTCGATTGTACAATCCAAAATAAATTTTCAGATTGTGTAATTTGAAAAGACATTCTTAATTGTATAATCCACAATATATTTCTAAATTATGCAATCCAAAAATGTATTCTAGATTGCATAATCTGAAAATCCAAAATATGTTTCCATAATACATTTTTGGATTATGCAATATAGGATGTATTTCCATATCTACAAATGTATTCGAGTAATCTAACACACGTTTTTGAACTTTGGAATCCAAAAATATAAAGTATAGGCAATTTAGATTGAGGTGCATGAAGAAACTATGGGAGTGGAGGAAGAGATATCCAGAGAAAGGAAAATGATGATTTTTTTTTCAAGCTAGATTTTTGTTTGAAAAAAGACCTAACATGAGTTACGATCTTCATTTTGCAATGCTAAGAAACATGACCTATCATTTTTCTTATACTCCTTAAGTTACCATTATTTTCTCAGTAGATTGATTTTGTTAATCTAGTCATTTATTCATAAACACCCCTTTGAAGTTGTGCCACAAACAAAGAGTTAAAACACAAGCAAGTTTCCTCTAAGGCACAACAACACATATTCTTAATCATCATCCTTTAGCACTTAACCAACTTTTATCATTTTTTATTATATTCAAACCTGTGATACATACTCCAAAAATATAAAAAAGAAATTAGAAAACCGTGGAACTTGTCCATTGAATTGATGCAATCACAACATTTGACATGTCTTGTTTCAAAACAATTTTGGTTGATGACGTTTTGATGATTTTAATATTTGGATCTCAATCATATGTTCACATATAAGTATGGTGAGTCATTAAGTTATGTTAGCGTATTATGTTTAGGGATCTAAATTGTTTTGTGATGTTTCTGTTTGGGTCCAAAATCATGTAAATTTTTTGCCACCTTTAGACTTTCAAATCAACTTGCCAACTTAGCACAAAACTGAAAAATGATAAGATTAGAACAATAATATATTTTAATTAGTTTATTTTGAGAAATAATCAAGTATTCTCTTATAACAAGATCAACATAAGTGTCATTAATTTCTATAGAATCTAAATCTTGATAATTAGTAATATAACTTTGAGTATGAGATAAACTATTTAAAAATATTAGTATACTCCCTAAGTGTGCATTCTAAAATGATTCATGTTTTACAAATTTAAAATATTAATATGTTGTTGGTTTGAATGACAGGAGAGTGGATTAAAAGTAGTGGGAAAAAACACTAAATCAAATAATAAACGTAAGAAAATAATGGTGAAGAAAAACTTGTTTTTTACAAACAACTTAATGAAGGTTTGATAGTTTCATGTCACATATTTCATATCCCTTTTTCTTTTCATTCTAGTTCTATTGCACTAGATTTGTCAATGCCAAAATTATAAATGGAGGAATTTGCTACCACACAATGCAAAAAGGGCTTTGAAGACTGTTAATGCAATCCAAGTTGATGGATTATGGATGAAGAATGGTGTGGCAGCGAAATAGGAGTGCTTGCACTAAGAATTGTAGGTGTTTTGGTGAAGAATGTAGTGAGAAAAGGTGTTGAAATTAGAAAGAGGTTGAGCCAATTTTGTAGGGTTCACTAGGCCTTTAAAAAGTCTGAATATTTAGTATACTCATTCAATTATATCAAATCTAAATACAAATGTAGCATAAACACCTATTTATAGACTTCCATGGGTGAAGGTAGCTTAAGGTTTAAGCTTTTTTTTTTTTGATCAGCAATGAATTAATAAAATAAAAGAGACACTTAAGGGGTGTCCCAACCCTTTTACAAACTAATTTCTACCTTAAGAAGACAGCAATAGGATTATTACACATCAGGGCCAATCCTAACAGCTTTGCTGGTTATAACTAGTCCCGCATACAGGTTAAATTACAATTCCTAGCTTACCACTGGACCTCAGAAAGAAGGCACATGCAGAAAGACTAGGTGCTTATAACAGCAACCAAATGCTTATACCAGCTACACCGGAACAAGTAATATTCCCTTCCATTCCATCATGTCAGCACCTACAAGGTTCATTGGCTGAAATGCATCAAGCTAAACCAGCAACAGATTAAATTCTATATTTGGGTACTTGAACCAACAACAGATTAGTAACCTCCGACCAGCTTGAAATTTCAAAAGTGAAACAAGCATGTTCTAATAATTCCCCTAAATCCAGCAACAGATCCTAGGAGAAAACCTCCCACCTTCTACAATCATTCAACAAACCAGAAACTAGGCCACTGCCTCACCATAGACAGAACCCCCATATCAGGTTGCATAACGTAACCATAGACCAACCCCACTTCTATAGTTACACCTGACCTGCCCACCATAATTCTTATACCCCCACCTCATCTCCAACTATATCTGCCATCTTACATTTGCCTCTAATATGCGTAATTTAAGCATTGATGCAGAGCAAGTTACTCTTGTGCATTTATATACTGGTGCACTTTCACAGAACTGCAAGGAGGCACTCATTGGGGTTCAGGATCCAATCTGAATACGCATAAACGAATCCAGTTGTCTTATTTTTTAACCACAACCAAGACAAAAACTGAGCATTTTGGAGAATTTCTTCTGGATCTGGAACCCCTCCCTTGAAAACAACCTGATTTCGTTGCTCCCAAATACTCTTAATAATTCCCACCCATACTCCACGCCACACCTGGTTTTGCTTACTTGATAGGTGAATTAGATAGAAGTTCTCCAAGTGATTCTTAATTTCCTTGCTTTGAACCCCCACCATGCCAACCCAGCGGTAACAACCAAACCATACTCGTTGTGCAACCGCGCAATCTATGAAAAGATGTTGAGATGTTTCTTGTGAGAGATTGCACATGACACAAACCGGTGAGTCCACAGGAACTCCTCTCCTAATAAGATTAGCATTAGTTGAGATTCTATCAAGTAGGACTCTCCAAGCAGTGAGAAGCACTTTAGGCATAGCTTTCGCTTGCCATAGAACACTATAGACACTATCCATAGAACCAGTGGTTATTTGCTTTGTCAGGGTTTGGTAGGTTGACTTAACCGAGAATGCCCCTTTTGGATCCTCCCTCCAGACCAGGCGATCCTGGATTTCCTGACACAAATTCCCTGTACCCAGAATTGCATACAATTCTTCCTCCATTTTTGACTCCCATTCAAACCCTAGGGAACATTGATTTAAGACTACTACTTTGTAACCACACATCCTCCCATAACTTAACTCTGCTCCCATCACCCGCTTTCCACCCTGTGGCTCTACCGAACCATCCTTGTTCTTGGTCACTTTCCCCACACACTTTAGCTAGATCCCTCCACCACCACGACTGGTATTTCAACCCTACTTGACCTCTACCCGTTTCTGATCCATAGAAGGATATTAGAATTTCTTTCCATTTCCCTCCCGCCTCACCCAACAACCGCCATTTCCACTTGGTCAATAGAGCAGAATTAAAGCTCCTAGTCTCCTTGATTCCCAGCCCACCTTCCTCACAAGGCTTGCAGACGTTCTCCCAACTTACCCAAGCAATCGCTTTATTTTCTTTTCCCCATGCCCATAGAAATCTCCTTTGAATACTATTAATTCTATTGCACACTGCTACTGGAGCTCTAAAGATGGACAAGTAGAACAAAGGAATAGAAGTGAAGACCGATTTAAGTAGGCATACCCGTCCTGCCATAGATAACAATTTGCCTTTCCAAGCGGTTAGTTTAGCTTCTATTTTCTTTACAACCGGCTCCCAAAACTGCTTCGTCCTCAGATTTTCGCCCACTTCTACCCCCAGGTATTGGAATGGTAGCCGCATAGAATTACAATTAAGCGTCTTCGCATAAGTGTTTAAGGCATACTCGTCAATGTTAACACCAACCAACTTCGACTTATGAAAATTAACTTTCAGGCCTGACACAATCTCGTAGCATCGTAGGATTGCCTTTATAGCAAAAATATTACTGAACGAGTCTTCACATAGAAACAGAGTATCATCTGCGAATTGTAGAAGACAACACTAAATTTCATTTCTTCCTACCATTACACCCCGAAGTACTCTTTTCTCAAAGCTTGTCTCACCAGCCCTGATAGACCCTCAGCTACCACTAGGAACAAAAACGGAGCTAGGGGATCGCCCTGTCTCAACCCCCGAGTTGGTCTAAATTCCTCCGTAGGGCTCCCATTTACCAACACCGATACAAAAGACAATACCAAACACCCTTTTATCCACTGGATCCACTTGTCATGGAACCCCATCCTCCCGAGCATGTCATACAAGAAGCTCCACCTAACGGAGTCGTACGCCTTCTCGAAGTCCACCTCAAAGCACACCCTGCTCCTGCAATTCCTCCTAATCCCCTCAAGCACTTCATTTGCCATAACCACACTATCCATTAGACCTCTGTTACTAAGAAAGGCTGACTGACACTCATCTATGATCATAGGCAGAACTTTCTTCAAACGACCGGATAAAACCTTTGTGATAATCTTATAGATTGCCCCGACTAGGGAAATGGGTCTGAATTGTTCGAGTGACGAGGGGTCCTTTACTTTGGGGACAAGTGCAATGAAAGACGCATTACATCCCTTTGGAAATGACCCTGGCGCATGGAAAAAATGCATAACTTCCATAATGTCAGATTTCATAATGTCCCAGCAGTTCTTAATGAAATTAAAATTGAATCCGTCCGGACCCGGACTCTTTTTCCCTCCGCACTGCCACACAGCTTCCCTCACTTCTTCCTCAGAGAAGCCATCTATCATGTTCCTGCTAACCTTCGAGTTTAAAGATTTGAACTCCACCGACCCCATGTTAACACCGTAGTCATGCGTAACTTTGAATCTGTTTTCAAATAGCAGTTTTGCCTCCCTGCGCACAACTTCCAGCTCCTCACACCATTGAGCGTCGACTTCTACCCCTTTAACCTCACTCTTTAATCTTCTCCATCTAATTGCCGAGTGGAAGAACTTTGAGTTGATGTCCCAGTATTTGAGCCAGTTCACTCTTGCTTTTTGTCTGTACACAGAGTCTATCTTTTTCTCAACCAACCCCAACTGACTAAGTAAGTCCATCTGTCTCATATTCTCGTCTCCCGTAAGTTCGTCATTATCATCTTTACCATCCAGCTCCTCAATTTCCTTCACAATACACTTCTTGTTAGATTCTAAACAACCAAAGTTGTTTCTATTCCACACTTTAAGATCCGCCTTCAGAAGCTTCAACTTATCTTTGAGTTTAGACATGCTGTTACCTTGGACATTATACGAGTTCCACTTTTCCTTTACCATCAACTTAAAATTCGGCTCCATGAACCACACATCAAAAGATCTAAAGGGTTTAGGACCCTAGTCTTTAACTCGCTATTTCACCACCAAGGCACAATGATCTGATACCGTTCTCGGTTACACATACTGCTTCGATGCTGGCCACCTTTGAAGCCACTCTTCCGACACCATGATTCTATCTAACCTGCTCTTAGCTGTTCCATTTGGTTTGAACCATGTATACTTTTTCCCAACAAAAGGAATGTCTATCAGTCCATTATTCTCAATGAAACAATTGAAGTTATCAATCTCCTTCTTTTGTCTTGAGCAACCTCTGACCCCATTTCTCTCATCGTCCCTCCTTACAGCATTGAAATCTCCACAAAAACACCAAGCCATAGCATGGTACTGTTGCTTGAGGGTCGTGAGGGCGTCCCACAATACCAACTTTTCCTTTTGATCACACGGAGCATAAACGTTCACAACTATGCACTGGCTATTCGTTTTGAGATATTGACCCACAGCAGCAATAAACCCAGTTCCACCAACATGACTGCCATAAGAGAAGGCGTCTTTGTGCCACATAGTTACAATGCTACCTGCCCCATTATTCCCTTCGTTATGAATCCAACCTATGTTACTGTCACCCCAGATTGAACAACATTTGGCCTCTGAGGCTTTTGAGGCTTCCTTCAGTGTTGTGTCATGCTTCTATGACCTCTAAAAACCCTTGCTTGTATGTCAAGTGAGGGTTTCTAAAGTGTACATGTTTATTTAAATGCTACTCTAGAAAGTGGTCCAAAAATACAATATTTGAAACTATTATACTTCAAAACTAAAAGGTTTTAATTGAACATGTGAAAATAGTCTTTTGAATAGTCTCTCCTCTTTCTATTCTTCTAGTCATGGCACGAGTTAGAGGTCCTATGTTGGTCTTGTTGGATGGTCCTCCATCAACTGTCTTAATCGAGTTTAGTTGACCATGACTTGAAATAACAAGGTAACTAATGGTAACAACAAAATGATATTTGATTAGTCATAGTAGTATGGACAAGGGCACTATTTTTTTTAAAGTAACACCAATTGATTTCTATGCCCCTTATAAGAATTAAAGTCACATATAAACACTAGTTGATGATTGAAAACCCTTATGCAATTCTTAGTTTTCACAATAAGTCCATGGAATATAATGTCCTTCACTTGCTCCACATTGTCAAATTTCTTTTCCACAACTCACTTTATCTGCAAAGTTACACGAACTATAACAAGGGATGTCCCTTCCAATAGTAATAATTCTTATAGAGAGGTAAGAGGTAATGCCAAGAAAATAAAATAAGCTAACAAGAAAGAAACTAGTTATGTTGATAAATAATACAACTACGAAATGTCTCACTCTCAAGCACCTATAATTGACTCTCTGTTGTTTTTATTCTTACTACATTATTCTTATTACACGCCACCATCATTAATTAATTGAAATTAATTCATATTTTTTTTTCAAGGTAGATATGTGATAAGTGTCATTATTCAGTGAAATTTCATGAAAAAGTTAAACATTTATTGATTTTAATTGTTGATTGACTCAACCCTAGTTTGAAAAATTAGAATTTAATAATATATTTTGGAGTTGAGAAATTAATAGAATTATTTATTCCCAATTTTGTGTTATTTTCAGGAATTTAAGGAGAAATGAAACAAAGGGATATATGATGAATAGAGATGTCACTTAGCCTAAGCTCAATTAGGTTAAATAAGAGCGTAAGACAGAGAGAAAAGGGAGAGAGAGGAAACCCTAGAAAGCAATTGTCAAAGAGAAACGTTTTGAATTTATTTCTTTTGCTTTGGTGCATGTAATGACCACCATGAGTGGCTAATTTCTCTCCTTTGGGATTGGATGTAATCATTTAAACTCTTATGTATTGAGGTGATATTTATCTATAACATTATGCTCTTATTTGATATTTTTATTTTCATTTTATGCTTAAACCTTGAATTTTTATTCTTGATTTAAATCTTTGAAATTGATTGGGAAGCATTTATGATGATCTGACTTAAATGAAAATACTTGATGTGTTTTAATTCTAGGAATAAATTATTATTATATATCAAATGTTTTATAAGATCTTTTCTTAATGGTAAGAAATTTTGCTAGATAGTTGAGGAATCAATGTTTAGGAGATGATCTTAATAATTTCATATGTGAGGAATCAATATGAATAACTCTTTTTGTTGCATCAATATTAATTAAGTAAGAATGTTATATGTTTTTATTTACCAAAATATAAATGAGTGAGAAAAATTAACTTCAATCCCAAATCTATCAATCAACTTTTCATAATCATTTACTCTATTTTCATTTAATTTACAAGAAAATTTTATTTAAACAATACTCATATACCTTGAAGCATTTTACTGCACACATTTCAATATCTAGTGAATGCTACACATTAAGATTTTAATACAACTGTTCATTGTGGGTTCGATATCCGTCTTTTTAGATAAATTATTACTTTTAACTCGATACTCTTGCCGAATTAGGTAAACAATAGGTTCAAAGTATGTATCTAGATAAAATTGAGAATTTTGTGACTTTTTCTTACCAAACATTATCCCAGACAAATAATGAAAAATCCTTTTTTCCTCTTCTAATACAATTATCTTATCTTGAATATTGATTGAGAAGTTGTTTTGGAGATTTCTCAAAAATTATATTTGGACCAAATAACATTTCTTAAACCAGTTTAATCTACATGTGAATTGTGATCATGAGAGCTAGTTCGATAAAATAATATCTAGCTTAATCTCTAAGTTTTGCTTTTTCCAAACTAAAGTAAGTTTGACCTTTTTCAGGATAAGCATCTTGATGTTCCATGCTTATTTTTCAACTTCTTTTCTACGATTATATAGACACTTCATTCTATTTGCTTTGTTGTTCAACCCCATGATAATGAATTAAGCCATTTTTATCTTATTACATGAATTTCTGACAACCAAAACTATATAGGGGGCAATTCTTTATACCTAAATCTTTCACATAATTACACAAAATGCAATAGAATCTTACATGATTCTTCTAAATCTCACAAAAGCAATTTATTATGTAATAAAAAAATATAGTATCCTTTAAAACATGAAAGAGCTAAACAAAGTTTCTACTATGAAAAGTGTGACTAAAAGTAAACTAGAAAAGAAGTTGAATCTGAAAAGGTTATGGAAGCAAAGGGACGGTTCTTCCTGAGACCACCAAAACTTATGCCATGGCGTGGAAGGAGGCGCTCTGTGACACTTGTCAACACTGTCACATACTTACCTAATATCTCTGTCATAAGCACCACCATTATCATCTTTCTTGCTTCTTTTTTTCAACTTGAAATCTCATAACTTCTTAGAGAGAAGCCTTAAGGGTGATGAGAGGTGAGAGAGTTCCTATAAGTAAGGTTCATATTTCACTTGGATTTGCTTGTTACAGTGTGTGGCTTGTGCCAATAGGATTTTGAATTGTGGGGTTGAAGAGTGATACCACAAACACATTTATATTTAAAGCATGAAGGTGAGGCAAAAAAAATTACAATTCTAGCACTTTTTGGTGTAGTTTGTGTGTATACCCAAACAATGAACTTGACACATAATAATTAACATGTTTTACGTGGTAATTACCACAATGGTTAAATAATACGATATATACAATAATTTGACCATATTGAGGCTTTGAGAGACACAATTCTAACATTCACATACTATTTATTTTGGTATGGACTATTCTCTGCTAGTTACATGCAAATGGTAATCGTTATGGGAATACCAAATTTATTTTAAACACGTTTTTGTGGGAGACGATTTGGGTTGTCTCATCATAGCTTTTTAAGAGCTGATCTAGTCTAAACATACAGTAAAAACATTGGAGGACATGGAGTAGCTTGTAAGTTTTGATCACCAAGTTTTGATAATGGTCAGCTCTTGTTTTTCCAATATACATGGGTTTGGAAGAGCTGGATTTTGAGAGCTTCAATCTTAGATATTTGAATCTCATAAGTCTCATTTAGTGAAAATAATTCATGATTTTAAATGTTGTTGTTACATATAGGAAATGGAATGTAATCATGTTGTCATAGTCGAATGACCAAAAGTAAATGATGTGCCAAAGAGATGAATATCAAAGAGATAGATTCATATATTGCACTGGTAACTAAAGTAGTGCAACAAAATGTACCTTCAAGAGAACCTAACTTGCCTCAAACAAGAAGAATCCAAATGTAGCATAAGGAGTAAGTGTCTTTTGTCATAACTATAATTTGAAGATGGTCATAAGTTATGACGATTTGATATATGCAATTCATCAAGAAAGCAAAATCACAGTACATATAACAGGAAATAGTGCAAAATAAAGATCTCAAAGACTAGGATAAAAATATATATACAATACAAGTGAGATATGGAACTTAACATTTCCATTTCAAAATTTACACTCGTTTCTTTTGGAAACATTTATTTATCCTTTCTTTTAATCATTGAGTTGTCTAGAAAGAATATGATCTAGTGAAGACCTTCTTCCATGCTTTCAAACTCAGAGATCGAACCTTGGTTAAAGCTAAAGAGGGTTTAAAATCTTTTTGAGAAAATAGTGACGGTGAAGATGAGGGTGATTGTGATTTATCTAATACAACATTGTCTTCTTGATTCCAAAATCGAGCCTCTTTTCTTTTGCTTCTCACAGTTTCTAGCACATCATTTTTGTTACAAATTCCCCACACAGTCACCTTTTGTTGATAGTAATCCACATTCACAGAGTATATGCCTGTCAATGTCATTAACAATAAAAAAGTTTGTCACTTACCTAAATACTATTTATACAACAAATGTAATAAAATATGAAAAGATAATATGGGATGAATTATTAAGTATATTACAAGTTTATACAAATCATATTACAACACTTACTGATCTTCATGATTAGTATATAAAGAAAGGATTCAAAATGCTTGTTTACTTTCATATGCTAAATATAATTTTACTTATGATTTAACACTTATTGTTAAAGTAGAAAGGAAGATATAAATGCATTTCATGGAATAAAAGGAAGAAAACAAAGAAGACCATTTCAATGCTTGTTTTTGTCATTATCCAACAACCAATTTGATAAAAATAAATAAAACCCTAGAGAGATTTCTTTGATTAAAGATCCTTCTCAACTTGTCTTAGCCCACAGCCCATTGAACCAAAAATCAAAGTTGTGAAGCTTGAAAAACCCATCCCAAATTTGACAGCATGTGGCACAGTTTGAACATTCAGAGAGTTAAACATGACTTAAACAACCACCAACCATCATTTTTTCAACACAATATTTTTTTTATAATCAAGAAAACTAGTTGGTATTAGTGTACCAGAGTATATTCCATTAGACAAGGTCCCAAAACTCTATGCAAAATAGAAGACAGAAACAGATAATCTTTTTTAGTAAAATCTCTTTACCTAACTTTAGTATCATTCAATCTAATGACTTATTAACTCTCTTTTTTTATCTAATAATCTAAACAAGGGAAATGGAGTGATTAAGAAGTGTTAGTAAAAATCACCTTTAAGATTGGAGAAGGCTTTCTTTATTTTCTTCTCACATCCATAAGAATACAATGGAACCATCATTTCAACATACTGTGCCTCTACAATGTTCTTGTAAGCTGGGACAATTTGCATGTTGGCCATTCTCACTTCAATTCACACCATCCAATTTCCAATCTCTGTTTTTTTTTTCTGGTTGTTTTGTATAATGAATCAATGAGTTTCCAAAGCCTTATATAAAGTGTTTGTTCAGATCATGCATAACTAAACTAATAATCCATTTATTAGATTATATTCAAAAGAAGCTTTTATTCAATCACTCACCTTTTCTTTCTCTTTCTTTCTTTCTTTCTTTTGGTTTACATTATTTTTTTTCCCTTTAGAGTTGAGATGTTGTTACTGTGAATGGCTGCATGATGATGATTAAGAGGGATGATTAATTAGGGTTTGATTAAGGAAACTGAAATCATGATCATGGTTTTGAATGGGGTATGACATGGATGAGTGCAGAGTTGTGTCAGCAACACTGTGTTGGTTAAACAAAAGTAGATGCATTGCATTCAGCTTTTGTTGTTGGAAATTGGGAAATCTTGAAATTTGGCTCTCACGTGGGTTGTTTTCCTTACCAAAGAAGAGATCAATTCAATTGGAATACTTCCAAATTATTTAATTTTACACTATTCTTTTCAATATTTTTTTAATTAAGGTACTTTCTTCTTTTAACTTTGAACTTTTCATTACTTTTTTTAGTTATGAAATTAATTACTTTTTAATTATATTCTTACTTTTTATTTAAATTTTAATTATTTATTATTACAGTGCAAAATAAAATATTATATAATTATTTTGTTTAGATAAAAAAGTATTAACCTCCTTAGTTTCCAAAAAAACAGAAGAATACTTAAAATGTAATTTTTTTAATCATGGATATTTTATACTATCATTTAAATATAAATTATTAATTAAATATTAAATATATTAAAATAAAAATATTTTTCTTATAAATCATATATATAATTCTTTTATCAGTAAATATTTCTATAGAAATTAAACTCAAAGATTATGAAATTTAATAATAATAATATTAATTTTAAAATTTACATAGATAATTTTGAACTGATTAACCATGTTAAACTTTGACATTAACATTGTATCAAAATAAAAAATTGTAATGAAAAGTATTAAGTGGTTTATATTTTGAATATATGAACTCATACATTTTTAATTTAGTATTGTTTAAAATAATACAAAAACATAATTATTAAATATATTTCGAACTACATAACATTACCCAAGAGTCTTAGTGTGGTGATTAGAGACTCTAACCTTAATTTGAAGGATGTGATTGGTACCTTTCTCAGTTTAAATTATGCAGAAAGGACACTTAAAACAATAAAACCATGTTTATTAATTCCATGCACATGCAATTGTGCTTCCTTGTGATGCAGCACACATATACATAAACCAAAAGGAACTTGCAAACATAATAAAGCATTGCATATTCTAATGCTTGCCTTCATTTTAAATCATAATATTATAGTGTTTGCTAGCTGCTTTTTTATTATTGAGTTAGATGGCTTGCATAAAATTCATGAAACTTTTATTGTTGAACAAAGTTTGCATACAATACTTATATTATTGTTGATATTATTCTTCAATTGAATTTAAATTTTCATTTAATAACTTATATCTATAAAATATATTACATATTACTAAAATCAAACTCTAAATATAATTAGAAAATAACACCAACTATTTTATCCTTTATGATAACCATCCCAAGTTTGGATAAAGTTTCAATTGTTTTATTGTTACATTAATTAGTCTTATATCTAGAAAAAAAAAAGTATAGTACACATGCACCCTTTACTTTATTAATTAGTTTTTATTGGTATAAAAAAAAATAGACTATGATATAAGTACGATCGAAAGTAGTAAACTCCTAAATTCAAATTTTCAATAGAACACGACATTATAGAAAAAATGTTGTTCGTGTCATCTTGAGTATCAAATCTTCTTTTTTTTCTTTATAACTTTGACGATAAGTAAATTAAGGACACAAAGATGTATTTTCTTGTAAAATTAATGTTCTTACTTGTTTAGGCATGGTGTATGCTTTTCTTCCATGGTTAAGACTTAAGAAGGTAGTGTTTTTTTTTTTTCAAAAACAACATTAAGATAAAAACATATTTCTACATAAAAATTGTTAAATAACATGTTGGAGATCCCACATCCACTAAAGATAAGGACATTTTTGTATATAAATGGGTACAAACATCACCTTGTGAGCCGGTTTTATGAAGTTGAGTTAGGCTTAAAACCTACTTCTTAAAATGGTATCAGAGCCATTTTCGAGTCCATCTTAGCGAGAATTTGTTGGATTTATCAGGTCACCCGTTATCGAACCGTTATTGGATCACCCATAACATATATCTCCACACACGAGTTGGTAGCCTTCCCCTAAGGAGTGTGTTGGAGATCCCACCTCGACTAGAGATGATGACATTTTATTGAATATAAGTGGGTGCAAGCCTCACTTTATGAATTGGTTTTATGAGGTTGAGTTAGACTTAAAACTCACTTCTTAACATAACAACTAATTTAAAGATAAAAAAAATTAATAAATTATTAATATGGAAAATGGGTCAAATATGTTTTTTTATAAATATTATGAAATTATTTAATTTATAAAAAATTATACACTTTTGGTGTGAATCATTTCTGTTTTTGAGTTGATTCTATTGTAGGGTAACCTCTCTTGTTGATGTTTATTTCCACTTTTGAGAATCCAAAGATATGAGACGAACGACAAAGACACAAATTACAAGCAATTGTCGTGGCTTCAACGTTATATGCTCCCAATGAAACCCTCGTTAATCTCACCATGTGGATTCTATAATTATCATTATCATTATGTTAAATATTTAATTTTCTTTTACTTTCTATAATTTTTTATTCCATTAGAAAACGATTTTCTTAGTCTCAAAATACCTGCGATATCAAGTTTCAACAAATAATAATAATATTAATAACAATAACAATACATGAACTCTGCATTATTATAAATAGAACTTCAGTGAAAGACAGAAATACTATAGTCTGCATATACCTATAGTGGAACATATTAAATAATATAAAACATAATAATTATATTCCTCACAGAGAACATGGAGAATTTCTGTGTCTCGTTAGGTTTCAGTAGTTGGAGAAATTATTAGCTAGATACAATTCATCACATCATTTCTAAATTATTGTTTCACATGTGTAATTTTTTAAATAATATAAACATTATTTTTTCATCCTACTCCTCATGCAATAAAATAAAACACAATTTTTGAGCAATTTATACACTTTGTAAAACAAAGGAAAATTGGCCACTTTTTTGGGAGCAAAGAAGAAAGAGAAAGTAACTTTTTATTTTATTTTTATGTAAAAGAAAAAAAATCCTTAATTGTATATTTTTATTTAAAATATTTGTGGTATTTTTTTTTTTTTTTGCATGGAGTAAAAAACATTTAAAAAGTATTTCACTTTGTCCATTTTTTTGTTTCTTTTCCTTCTTAAATGGAACACAAGGCGATCCTTGGGAAGAGGGAATATTTCATAAAAAGTAAAGTAAGCTCCGGCAATGATAGTCCTCAAATTTAACGTTTTTATGGCTTTAATTTTTTTACGAACATATAATATTTTTAAGATATTTTTGTAAAATTTAAATATGAATTTGTAGATGATTGTTAATATCATCTCAGTTTTTATATTTTTCTAACAACACATTTTAATATTTTTTATTACTCAAATTTTTACTCTCTAGGTCACATTATTTCATGGATTTAATAAAATTTAACTAATATTATCCGTACAAGATAACTATTAAATAAAAATTAATTTTAAAAAAAAAATAATAATTTTTATATTGATTAAATTAGATATTTTAGAGATTAATAAAGTTATTGATATTTAAATTAGTTTCTATTATTATAAATAATTTTTAAATTTATATCTAATTAGTTATAAATAGTAAATAATTATTTTTTATTTCTTTTTACTTAATAATTTTTTAATAGTGTATATTTCGTAATGAAGAAAGAAATGTATGGGAAACACATTAAAAAGAAAAATATGTTTTTACTTAAAACTGAAGGTCCAATTGTTCTTGATATAAAATCTGAACTTAGGTTAAATAATAAATACCAATGAAAAAACAATTTTAAGTATGCACAAAAATCGAATAAGTCAATTTGAATGATACTTTAACTCTTAAATAAGTAAGAAACACTATAAGAATTTTATTAAATAAAAATCAATTTAAAAAAAATAATTACTCACTATATTAATTAAATTAAATATTATTTTAGATATAAAAAAATTACTAGTATTTAAAGTATTTATTATTATTAATAAAATTTATAAACTAATTTCTAAATTAGTATCTAATTAGTTATCAAAGTTTTAACTATTTTAGCTACCAACTATTTCAAAATTAAAGAACATATTTTGTGTTATGAATTTCTAAAATAGTATACAATATGGACTTGACATGGTGAATTGTTACACTTGCCAAGTGTGCACGGAGCTCAAAATTTTGTTGATTTGGATGAGTATCCAATATGATGGTCTATTCAAAATCTATGCCTTTTCTTTTTAAAAAAACTTTGTTTTGTTGTTCAAACCATACAAATTGATTCCCACTATAATGAAAAAAATCACATAAAATAATTCAAGTTCTGAGTTGAGTTAGTAGATACTAGAATAGATATAGAAATCCCCAAATATATATTTTCAACCTTTGATTAGTAAGAATATTCTCTTCATCCCTTACATTAAGGATAAACTAGAGTGATTTAGAATAGTTAAGATAATATTAGCAAGATTAATAATTGCAATTTGAAGTGTTGTTTGATTTGGAGTTTAATATTTTCATCACAATACTTACATTAAGGATAAACTAGAGTGATTTAGAATAGTTAAGATAATATTAGTAAGATTAATAATTACATCTGAATTATTGTTTTCTTTTTAGAGTTTAATACTCTAATTACAATAATTTTATCTTTAAAAGAAATCTTAGTGATTTAAGAGATGATGATTATAAACTCTTTTTTATTCAACTTTTAAGTAATGTGTAACAATATTGGAAAAGAAAGAAAGAAAAAAGTGAGTAATAAAATTAAAATAGATACTCTTTAATTAATTGAAGAAAAATAGTATAAAAATTATCTTTTTAAATTATTTGATTTAAAAAATATATTTTCACTTTATTATTATTATTGTTATTATTATTTTATTTATTATTTATTTTTATTATGAAATTATTTATTTACTATTAATATCAATCATTTAACATTATTGATATATTTTTATTATGTAACAAAAAGTATTGGTGCTATAATAGAAAAACAAGCATTGGAAGGGAGAATATAATAACATGAAAGACAATTGTTATATCAAAATAAGTAAAACAAAAATGTTCAACATATATTATTTTATAATATATAACATATGTTGATTATTTTATATGGCATAACTATTTAGGTTGCATTTTTATAAATAATTTTCCATATTTCTTAATTTTGCACAAAAAATTTAAACTTAAAGTCCTACCAATTTTTTTTATAAAAATATTATTTTCACCCCTCTAACGTTATACCACTCACTTCTACTCTTATACTTTCTTTTTCTCTCTATTTTCAACCCTTCTAACACACGCTAGTATATTAAAGGTAATATGCCAAATTTATAAGATTCCTTTGTATTTAAGTAAGGTCTTATTGGTGGCTTTTATTGTGACATGTTATTGTCATTAATCTCACTTTCATTTGATTAGCATGAAATTATTAACCAATAAAAAAGAAAACAAAAGCAACTAAGAAACATGACTCATATTTCACAACTTTTATACAATGTGTAATAACAATAATAATATATCGTACATACATAAAAAGAAAGAACGATATATCATTAATCAACTTATTACTTTCACTTGGCACCACTTCCTATTAAACAGTTTATAAAAAAATTTCTGAGTGTGGTAAACCACTTTGAACATAGTTGAAGTTCTTGTGATGCAGCATGCATTTGAACCTAGTTGAAGTTCATGTAATGCAGCATGCATTAGGATTTTCATCACTGAAGAGTTGTGGGGCTGGTGTTCGTTCAATGACATAGAGTGGAGGGTATTGATAATAGTACATCATCCTCTTCAAGCCTTCATCATCAATGTTATTATTAGCAGCCACTACCACATTCTCTTCTTTTTTGGCTTCTTCCATGCCTTCTTCACCAACCTTTTCCTCCTTATTCTCACCACCCTCTTCTTTCTTTGCTTCCTCTGCTGGCTTCTCTTCCTCTTTCTTCTCTTCAGGTTTAGTCTCTTCTGCAGCAGGTTTCTCTCCTTCTTTACTCTCTTCTTTCTTTTCTGGTTCTGGTTCCGGTTCTGGCTGGGGAACTATCTTGGCTTGCTTTTTGGTGCGTCTATACACATAATCTACTAGCTTATTTGCATCCATTGTCCCAGTCACAAGAACCTTCCCTGTTGTAAACTCTGTCACTGCTGTTTGAACTCCTACATCAATCCACACAACTTTTCACATTAGATGCAAATAGTATGGAGGCAAAAGGATATGATATGGTGCTGTTACTAAAAGGAAAAAGATACCAACAAAGGAAAATATACTAGAATATTTACAACTCTATCATATGTATCACAAATCACTACCATATCAAAACGATTTCTAATTAGTTAGAATATAGAAACTTTTACACTAACTTCTATGCCTATTAATCTCATATAACTAAACAATTTTGTAATGGTCATTCTGTTGTTTTCTTTCTTTTCTTGTATCTTTAAGATGAGCATGTCAACTACAAGAAATGATCACCACTGAAGTACTTTTCCTCTACCTTTAGCTCAAAGCCAAAAGGATAGGGCCAATTTGATGTTGAAGGCTCAGGGTCATCAAGAAAATATGTAGATGAATGGTTTTTTAAATCTATATTTCTTTAGAACATGGTTTATGTGGAGCCATGTATAACATCACCGACCCATTTTCACAAAAGAATGCCGCATTAGAGGGGTACAGCTTGAAGTGCTGCTGATTTGGCAATCTGGATACAATGCATGAAAGATGAATATAGTCATCCTTTATTAGACTACTCTGTAACACATATTTGAAAAATGACTCATGAAGTTTAGTTGTCGCATTCACAGAGACTCTATTTGGCACCACAAGATTTAATAGCAACTGTGTACTTCTTTCCTTTTTTTTTCACCTGTCCTTTGTCAATTACAACCAACAATGAAGCCATCATATTGAAAATTTGAAATCAAGATAAAATTGGTACCTCTCATTTGTAGTATCTTCTTCTTGAGTTGATCAGCACAGGCCTCACAGTGCATGTTCACGTTTAGTTCCAAAGTAACTGGTCCACTAACCTGGAACACCAACAATTCCCTTTGTTAATAATTTTTTCTATGTAACTAGCTTTCCTTTCTTTATTTTGGTCTCAACTAGGAAAAAGAAAAAGTATTGTGATACCTGAGAATTGACAACTTCTGGTATAGGTTCTCCTTCTGCTTCAGGCAATGGAGATATAACACTGGCTCTTCTCTTTGTTTTCTTGGTGATTATGTTGCAGATCGCTTGAGGCTCCACTATACCCTTTATGGTCACTTCATTTTTAGCCATGTCAATTACCACTCCCTCAACTCCTGTTAGAAGATATGTACAAAAGAAAATAATGAGTGAACTCTTATACATGACATTTCGTGGCAAAAGGAAAGAGCATTTAACAGATTCGAACCTCTCATTTTCATAATATATCTCTCAATTTTCTTGGCACATCCGACACAATGCAAGTCCACAAACAGCACACATGGGGAAGGTGGTTTAGGCTCTTCCTTCTTCTCTTCTGCTGGCTTTTCTTCTGGTTTTTCTTCCTTCTTTTCCTCTGCTGGCTTCTCCTCTGGCCTGACTTCAGCCACAGGTTGTTCCTAAACAATATAAAAAGAACCCACCCAATAAATACTAGAACTAATGTAGACCCAGTAATGCCACTATCAGCATGAGAAGAAAAAGTAAAGTATCACTAGGAAATCACAATGCCATAAGGAAGGTTATATCACCTGTTTTGCTTCCTCACCCATTTTCCCTATGAATGGAGAGTGAAATGTCAAATTATTATTCTGATTTTGAAGAAAAGTTGTTGAACATGCAAAAGATGTAGAGGGTTCAACAAGTGGAGAAGTCAGTGATATTATAGGGAGGAAAGGAGAGGGGGCAATGATAGATTGCTAGGGGGTTGATTTGCATATAAAGTTAAACTTGAGTGATTCCTTATCACATGCAGTGCCACTAACTGCAAAAGGAACCTCTTAGCTTAATAATTCTTTTTAGAACTCTTTTCAATCTTCAAGGGTGTGAAGGTTGAAGGGGTGAATCAGTGGAGCAGGCTGAGCACATTTATAGATCAAGGTGGGGTGGAAGGGGATTAATAGTTAGGCCAGGTTGAGGAGAGAAATAAAAAAAAAAATAGAAAGTGAGAGAAAGAGAGCTTTGAAAAATAAATAAAAAATTATGATCCTTCCATAATCCACCGACTGGTAGATTTTTCATGACAAAAAGTGGTGAAGTGTCATTCTGTCAGACATGCATGGTATATGTGTAAGTGTAGGGCCTCAATAGGACAACCTGGAGACCTACCTATGTATGGATCTATAGTCTCACCACCTATTCTAAATCTATCTTATTATTGGCTTTTACTGAGTAAGTACTGTAATTAAATTACTATACTACTTAGCAAATTTCAATGCACCACTCAAGCTAAAATAATTAACCACATGTGAAACTAAGATTCTTTTGTCTATTTGCATTAAGAAAATCTTAATACAGTTGATTAGATTACTCTTAATTAGAAAAGTTGGTACAGTATAATATTATTGAGAGTCTTTATATGCTAACAGCACCAGTTTAAATTATTGACTCGGTTTCAGAGAAATAAAATAAAATTTTGTTCCCTTTATGTTAGTGATGATCATTCACACACATTCAGCATAGACTATAGATTGTTAGTTAAAATTCTTTGGTTTTACCTGTTTTAGATTAAGATACTTTCATCAAAAACAAAAAAAATCATGTAGTTGAACATTTATTGTCCAATCAATGGAAGAACAGTGCGCATAAATCTTACATACTTATTTATCAGAATAGTAGACATAAGCGAATGAATAGAGTATCAATTTGTTCATCAAGTGTTACCTTTAAGTAGTGCATTAAAATAATGAAAATTATATAAATAATCTATTAAGGGTGATGAAGTTGATGATTTATTTGACATTAAATACTTTCCTTCGAGTTATACATGAGTTTGACCATGCATGGATAAATGAGTTGATGAAAGAGTAGGTACCAATCAATAAGCCAGATGTCGTGAATGTAGTCACAGATGCACTGTGATTTCTAAAAAGTTAAAACGAAACTAGCTGATACATTTGCATGTACAAGGATTAGAGCTTAAGCAACGCAATTCTCATTTTCATGAGATGTGATTGGGATGGATGACACATGGGGATCAGAGAAATCTCTCAACATTTTGCGTGTAGAAAACCAGTATAAAAAAGTTGATCCTCCACGTGGACTGTGAGTGGTCTTTCTAGTTTCAATGACAAAGCATTTGTCTGTTACGTATCCTTTTCATTTTCCTGCTTCCATACAAGTTTGGATTGTGGAATTCATTGTTCTTCTTTATCTCTTCTTACCAATCAATCCGGTTTTCCTCTATTGCATGTGGTAACAAACTACTATGTACCAGGAAGTGATGGGCAAGATTTTCCATTGAACATTTGTGTCCTCACCAACTATGCTAACCTGTTGATGGTTAGGTTTGGTAATTTCCTAATCAATTATAGTCCCTTTTTAAGGAAAGGTGAAAACCATCTTTTCTAAACTGAATGGTTCTCAACAGCTTAAAGGAAAAGTTTTTGACTTGATTATTGCTTACTCTTGGGACAAAGAAGAAAGAAGAGCTTCAACTTACTATAGGTGTATGTAGCACCACGTGGAGATGACTCATCTTTCTGCACTAAAAAGCCCACTTCTACGGTTAATTTGGCAAGAGATCTCAGCCTCAAAATCAGAAAGATTAATAAATTCCACCAACCAACACATCTTCTAGCTGGTGCAAAGATAAGCAATGTCACGTCAAATTTCGACTGCAATGTAACCCTTTCATATAAACTGAGTTGACGTTTGATGATTAACTTTCTCTCTTTGATATAAACTAAAGGGGAAAAATAAACTTTTGACATGTGGGTGGGTGTCTAAACATTGAAAGAAGGATGATTAAAGGATCCTAATCATGGTATGACTAATTCTATTGTTAGCTTGGCTGGTTAAGAAGAATCTAGAGCTTGCTTAGCTTGATCAGTTAAGCTATTATTCATACCCAACCACCTTTTTCTTTTATTGCCACAAAATATACTTGTATTTTTATATATTACAATTCATAATTATGATATGATTTTGTGACTCTTGGCGTCTTGTCATTTGTTTAACAGAATATTTGCTTTCTAGTCAAGAGTTAGTCAGCTTGTCATGAAACTTTCAGCAAAGGGGAGAACTTCACGTGTCCACTCTGTTATTATTTTGACTTAAAAGAAGCAATTGCAGGATGACTAAGAAAAAAAAATCTGATTTAAGTGGACATCATGAATTGTTGCTATAAGAATCAGCCTCAACTTCAAGTAAGAGTGGACAATGGACATCATGAATTGTGGCTATCAGATTTTGTTCAATGAATTCTGAAAATTTAATTTCCCCTTTTTAAACTAATAGGTATATGATTAGTAAATAAACTGTCTAGCTAGCTATCCATATCAGATAGCTATCACCATTGAGATATTTCACTGTAGTTAGCAAATTTACAAAATTCTTGCATTATACATCACATAGCAATAAAAGTTAGGTGTCTGTCATTATTTACAAAGCAACCTAGAACATGAAATATACCTACTAACATAGCAAAGCATGCAGAAATCTGCTACTCTGGTTCTCTCACGGATATTTACTTCCTTTTTGGTTTTATTTCTTCTCTCTTTAGTTTTCGGCATGTGAACTTTAAATTGCTTTTGAAGCAAGATCACATGCCAGAAATCTCAACTATCCAAAAATTGAGGTAAGGTACAAATCATTGAACAATGTATGATTGAAGACATGGTACTAACACTTCATATTAATACACAATAAATGTAAAAAACATTATTTAAGAATCTATTATAACATGAAAGCATTACTGAAAGTTGGCAGCCAATTTGTTTGGTTGTTTACACTCACTGCCAACCCAACAAAAGGCATAAGATATGATGTAGTCAAGATACTGAAGAACATTATACTGTTTCATGTATGAAGGAATGAATTCATTATTTATTATTAGCCTACAAATCGGTTACCGATTTATAACATTTTCATAATGGTTCATGTCAGTTAATTACACACACACTTTTAACATGAATACATTTTCAAATGTAGAGACTACCAATCAAAGATTAGGTACTGATATATGACGATAGAAATTAAGGACATGACACTGTCTGAGTAATGAGTATACCAGTTTGTGATCTGACAGGGATGAGGAAACAGGGTATTTCTTGTCTTAGAGTACATTCAATATGGTCTACATTTCAAGAATGTCTCACCTTGATATGTCTTGACTGGGGGCAAAAAGAATCCATAGGAGTCAAATTGATGTACGAGTGCAGTGAACGTGTATGGGAGGGCACGTGTATGTGGGTCACAGCGTTTCTAGAACAACTTCAGTGGGTATAACTAACTCATTTGCATTATTAGACCTAAAATGCAACTTCTTTACAAGGAAATATCTACATCTATATCATCCATAGAACCTTCAATTCTAAACAATATTCCAGGAACCACATAATGGAAAAAATGCAAAGTCTTCTTGTGCCATTTACTTTCTTTCTTCACTGCCTTCACATTTTCCACATGCAGATTTAAATTTTCGTCTTCTCAGTGTGAAGTATTTTTCTTTCATGTCAACGTATGCATAGCATCTGCTGTCTGCTACCTCTTTTTCTAGTAATTTGCAATCTATATATCTATTTATAATATAAAACTTGAAGTCGGCTGTCATATATTATGAGATTGAAAGTTGTTCACTTACTCCCTCTAATTGCCTTTAGGGTTAGATTATTGCAGGTTCAGTTTATGGCTTTTGAGTATCAGTACATATTCATTCACAAAAAGAAAAAGAATCAATTTATGGGGAGGGATTGAATCAAGTTACATATCAGTATTTGGATATACACCTACTATAATTTGAGATAAAAGGATTCTATATAATAGCTCACATCAATTGTTACTGATAGAGTCATCAGATTGGTAACAAACAAAAGATAAGACCTATCAAACTAGATTATTTCCAATATCATCTCCATTGCAACTATGATAACATATCATTAATAAAAATATGATTTATATTGTTTCAGATATTATATTTTAAAGATATAAATTGTCACCAAGAACCTATATATTAACCTTTCCTATTACACAAGAAACACTTTAATTCACTCTCACTCTTAGTGTTTATATTTAATTTTGTTGACTGTCTTTCTTATTCACTTATTAACTTGAGTATCATAACATCACTTTCAGGTGGACTCAGATCCGATTTTGTACAATTGTATATGTAGCTCAGTGTAATGAGGTTGCAAGAACACTAGTGAAGATCAATAGATACTGAAATTCCTCATTACGTTTTCAATTTCCAGTAACAATGTATCAAACATTCAGAGTAAGGATTCGGTACATGAAAGACAAATATAGCATCCAAAAGAAAAACAGTAGAAGAAATTCTTAACAGAGAATCTGCAGAGAGGAGAATGTTCCACACTTTTTCTGCCCTCCCTCTCTCCTCTAACGGCCTAAAGGCTATTCCACCAACCAATGGAAATCCTTCAATTTGGAGTTCGTTATTTTGGGCCTCAAGCCTCCCTTGTGATCCATTACCTTTTCCCCCACGTGTTTCTCAACCTTTCTCCCAGATGATGACTCATTTGTCCTTTTCTGTTTTGTTACACTTCCTTCCCCTTTAGGATTACCCTTGTCCTCAAGGTTAAGGTTTGGAAAAGCTTCTAGCAAAACTGCAATGTCTTCCCACAAAATGGACTTTAAGCCTAACTCAACCCCATAGAACCAACTCATGGGGTGAGGTTTGCACCCACTTATATACAACACGATAGGCCCAACAAACACTCGATAGGATAGACTTTAAATGACTCTAATACCATATTACGAAATGGACTTTAAGCCTAACTCAACCCCATAAAACCTGCTCATGGGATGAGGTTTGCACCCACTTATATACAATGAAATATTCTCATCTCAATGAAATATTCTCAACTCTAGTCGATGTGGGATCTCCAACAGATTAAATGACTGGTTGTAGTTCATCATTGGTGAAGGGAAGTGGAATGTGAGGTTGTTTGTGTTCTCCTTTACACAATTTGAGTTGTGAAGCATGAAACACCTGGCCATCTTGAACATGTGCTGCCATAATTGACTAATGAAGATCTTGTCTCTGTCAGACACAATAGTTGCATGAAATCCATGCAGTTTAACTATATTCTTAATGAAAACCTCCACTTGCTTGGTCGTATAATCGCTCTTCGTAGGGAAAAGATGAGCATACTTTAGAGGGAGAAGGCCAATGATAATCTATCAGTCACCACCATTATCACTGTAAAACCTTTAGAGGGAGAAGGCCAGTGATAAAATCCATAGCTAAGTCTTTCCAGATTTGCAATGGTTTGGGAAGCGGTTGTAATAGGCCAGCTGGGAAGGTATTTTCAGTTTTTGCTTGTTAACAAATTAGGCACTGCTGGACAAAGTCTTTTACTTCCTTCTGCATTTCATGTCAGTAGTATTGAGCCGAAATTCGAGCCAAAGTTCTAGCCACCCCACCCCAGCATGTCCTCCAAACAAGGACGAATGAAATTCATGCAATATTTACTTTACCAAGGTATGATTGGGAGGTATCACTAATCTGCCTTTCCAGTACAGCAGTTGAGCATGGGCTGAATAATGTGGGTCAGGTGCCTTATTCTACACATATAGTTCCATGATATGGTGCAGTTGAGAGTCTTGTTGTATTGCCTCTTTCAATGCTTGAACAATTTGGAATTTTAGCTCAGACCATGCCAAGAATAGTGACCGTGAAAGGGCATCTGCAGCCACATTTTCTTTTCCAGACTTGTACTCAATGGAAAATATCATATCCTAGCAGCTTATGCAGCCATTTTTGTTGTTCGTGTTTGAATGGCCTGATCAGTGAGTGATTTTAGGCTTCTTTGATCCATTCTGATCACAAACTTATGTCCCAATAAGTAAAACTCTCTCGTATAAGATGAGTGTTGTTGCATCTGAGGGCTCAGTTTTTTTTAAAAGAAAGCTATGAGGTGTTGTTATTGACTAAGTACGGCCCCAATACCTACACCCGATGCATCTGTTTCCAGTGTAAAGGTTTTGGATAAATTTGGTAGTTCCAGCACCGGTGCATTGGTAAGCGCCACTTTGAAATCTGGCAGTTACTTTTGGTATGTTCTGTCCAAAGGAATTGTTCCTTCTTTAAGAGGTTAGATAAAGGTGCTGCAATGGAAGTATAGTCTCTAATAAACTTCCTATAATAACCAGTAAGTCCCAATAAGCCTCTCAATTGCTTAAGATTCATCGAACAAGACCATTTTAAACTTTCTTTTGATTCATGGCAACTCCAGTCCCCAATACTGTAAGTAATCAATCTGCTGCAGTCCAAATGAGCATTTGGAAAGTTTGGCATATAACTGATGTTGTTGCAAGATCTGTAGGACTATCTCTAAGTGTCTCAGATGTGATGACCATGTGGAATTATAGATAAGTATATTATCAAAGAATACAAGAACAAATTTCCTCAAATGGCACCTAAAAATCTCTTTCATGAGGCATTGAAACGTAGTTGGGGCATTTGTGAGCCCAAATGGCATAACCAGCCATTCATAATGACCCTGTGTGTCCTGAATGCAGTTTTGTGCCTATCCTCTTCATTCACCAAAATCTAGTGATGGCCAGTTCGTAAATCCAATTTCGAGAAGTATGTAGCTCCATATAATTCATCAATTAGCTCATCAACAGTGGAAATAGGAAAATTATCCTTGATTGTGATGGCGTTTAAGGCTCTATAATCCGAGCAAAATTTCCATGTACCATCCTTCTTTTTGACAAGAATGATTGGGAGGAGAAAGGGCTTGTGCTCGGCTCAATGATTCCTGTTGTAGCATGTCAGCTATCATTCTTTCTATTTGATCCTTCCGAATGACAATTGTTCAGCCTCAAAATTTTTGGCTAAGAAGAAGATAGACAAATGATCGAGCTTTAATGAAGAGATTGTAGAGTCTTTTTCATCTTCTTAGCCTTGTAAAGATTGAATAAAGTAGTTAGGAAGTATTGGACTTTATATTTTGGGCCAAAGTAGAGTAGGATACAAATAGAAAAGAAAGTAGAGTGTAAAATAATAAAAGAGGGGTGCAAATAGAGATGTAGGCAAAGAAATCATGAGAATCCACATGTCCTCCCCAAGAGAGGATTTTACTCCAATGAAGGCATGTCACTTGTCACTCTCACAATGAAGAAGATTTGCACCAATAAGGATGTGACACTTATCACACCCTCATTTGAGAGGTTTTGAGAGACTTTCTCCTATAAGTAGAAGTCTCTTTAAGATGTATTTTCAACTTGAAATTAGTAGTAAAATGTTGCTCAATTTTGGCCATCTACTTGTTCCTAACTTCTTAGGTTAGTCTCCTTTAAGACTTAGCCTAGACTTTTTCCTAGTGAGTTGGTCTCACCTCTCATTCTCACAAATTCCTAACTCCAATTCAATCCATGGAAACTCCTATTGAGTTTCTTTAATGCTTCTGCTCCTTAAATCTCCCTTATCATCCACCCAAAGAAGAAATTACAAAGATATACTAAAAGAAGAGCATTTTTCCATCATTTGGTAGCTTTTTCTTTGAATTTGTTTTCTAATTTTCGTGTTGTTCATAATTTTCTTGATTGTCTTGAATATTTATCGATTGATTTTGTGTTTTTTTTTCTTATTTTATTGTTCAAATTCATTGTTCTTACTTGTAGGTGTTCTTGTGTTTATGTTCACGTGTTCTTTTGAAATTATAAGTTTTTTTAAAATTCATTCAGAAATTTTCTTATAATTTAGTCATTTTGATTTTATAATCATAAATGTTTTGTCTAGAGTTTAGTCCAAATTTGTCATAAATTCCATTAGTTAAACATTTTGATTTTTTTTTCTAAATTCTTCATAAATTATAGCTCTTTAATGTTTTTCTTTGCATTTTTTGAGTTCATAAATCATCAACAGTTTTCTTTAAAGTTAGGTTTCCATTATCATCTTCTTCCAAATTTATTTTCAAAAATTCTTGAAATTTTTTTGACGTGCAAAAAGCAAATTTTGAAGGTACGTTGTCAAGAAAAAAGAGATTGGTTTCAAATTGGATGAATTATCATTGAAGAAGTGTAGAATATATATATATATATATATATATATACAAAAAAAAAGTTGTAACTACTGAACAAGAATATAAAACCTAATTATGTTTATTCAATCAACTAATTATGTCACATAATAACTAATTATTTCATATGATAACTCATATATAATTTCCTTAATAACTAATTAAGTCATATAATGACTAATAACATCATATGATAACTGATATATTCCTTAATACTCCCCTGAAGTTGGAGAGTGCAAATCAAGAACTCCCAACTTGCTGCATAAAAATTCAAAGTGCTCTCTGCCAAGCGTTTTTGTAAAAATGTGTTTCCCGAACATGGATGAATCTCACTTGCTTGAAGTTTTTCCCGAACTATGTGACAATTAATCTCAATGTGTTTTGTACGTTCGTGAAAAAATGGACTAGTTGCAATATATAAACCTGCTTGATTATCACAAAATAACGAAGTCGATTTGTGCAATTCAACCTTCAAATCCTGAAGTATATATCTCAACCAAGCCAATTCCAGACAAGTATTTGTCATTGCTTTGTATTCTGCTTCTACCGATGAACATGATACATTCGTTTGTTTCTTTGATTTCCAAGAGGTAAGTGATGATCCAAGAAAAACACAATAACCAAAAACAGGACGCCTTGTAGTACGACATCCTCCTCAATCTGAATCAAGTATGCATTAAGAGTTAAATTAATTTCAGATGGTAGAAAAAGACCTTGACCTGGCGTCCCTTTAATATATTTAAGAACCCACAACGTTGCTTCCCAATGTGGCTTTCGGGGTGTGTTCATGAATTGACTAAGAGTACGTACTAAATATACTATGTCAGGTCTAGTAACTGCCAAGTATATTAATCTTCCAACCAGTCTCTGATACTTGCTCGGATCATGAAGTATTTCGCCATCTTTATCTATCAGTTTCCAGTTTTGCACCATTGGAATTTTTTCTAACTTCACACCTGATAATCATGTGTCTTGTAAAATATCCAATGCATATTTTCTTTGCGACATAAAGATCCCTCTTTTGGAACGAGAGAATTCTATCCCCAGAAAATATTTTAATTCACCGAGGTCTTTAATAATAAAATGTTTGAGCATATGACTTTTGAGCAGCTTGATTTCATGTAAATCATTACCAATCAACAAGATGTCATCAACGTAAATCAGAATAGTAGTAAACTTTCTACCTTGAGATTTAGTAAAAAGTGAATAATTCGCCTTTGATTGTATGTAGCCAACAGATTTAACAGTGGTTGCAAAAGTTGATAACCAATTTTGTGATGCTTGTTTTAAACCATAAATAGATTTGTGAAGCCGACATACCAGATTCTCCCCTTGTCGATGAAGACCAGGAGGTGGAGTCATATACACCTCTTCTTGTAATGTCCCATGAATTAATACATTATGCACATCAAGTTGACAGGTGAAGCTCTTGGCAACCCAACGAGCTTTATATCGTTCAATGGTCCATCAGAATTATACTTGATTTCATATACCTAGTGACAACCGATTGGTTTATGCCCTGGTGGAAGAGAAACCATTTGCCATGTGTTGTTGCGTTCTAGAGATTGAAGTTCAACAGACATGGCTTGGTGTCAAAGTGGATCATAGTCAGCTTTCTTGAAGGAAGATAGTTCTTTTTGTGCTGTTAAAAGGGCTAAAAAGGCACGATGATGAGGAGAAAAACGAAAAACAGAAGAATGAGAAGAAAGGGGATACCATGTACCTTTACGAGAACTTGATTGCATCGAAGAATGATTAATGTGAAAAAGACATGTCGTAGTCTTTTTTCCATGCAGGAGGTTGAATATGACAAGTGGAATGACCAAGAGGAGGTTCATCGAGGGTCAAAATTGGTGACGGATTTGAGGGTTTTGACGTTGCGGAAGGTGAGGAAGAAGACGAAGTAGGCAATGGAGAATGAGATGAGGATGGTATGGTTGTTTCTGAGGATGAGGATTCTGGAATAGCGACATCAGAGGAAGGTTAGGTGATTCGGGATTGTGATCAAGTAAGGGAAGCGTGGAATTGAGAGAAAAATCAAGAGAGGATATCAGTTGAGTCGATGTATCGAAGGAAATGTTGTGAGGTGGAGGAAAATATGGTGATGAAGTTTGAAGAAACTGAAAAGATTTTGGAATGAAAAGGGAAAATGTTTTATTGAAAATATACGTCATGGCTGATGGATATTTTTTGGTTTGTAAATAAATTTTTTTATACCCTTTTGGCCATGTGGATCCTCCATGAAGACACAAATAGATGCACGAGGGTCAAATTTTTGTTTAGGATGAACATTGATCGCGTAAGATTCACAACGAAAGACCCGTAAATGTGCAAGAGAAGAAGGACGGTTATATAAGACCTCAAATGGAGATTTGTTGGATAACAATGGTGTTGGAATTCGGCTTATGAGGTAAATTGTAGTTAAGACACATTCCCCCAGTATTCAAGTGGGACATTTGATTGAAACATGAGAGAACGAGCAACATTCAAAATGTATTGATGTTTTCGTTCAACAACTCCATTTTGTTGTGGAGTGTGAATGCAAGAATTTTGGAGCTCAATTCCTTTATTTTGAAGAAAACTACAAAGAGGAATAAATTTTGTGTCATTATCCACTCTTATCGTTTGAACATTTGTTTAAAATTGAGTTTTAACGAATTGTATGAAATTAGTCAATAAAAATTGTGTCTCTGATTTATTATGCATAAGAAAAATCCATGTGCAACGAGAAAAATCGTCAACAATTGTAAGAAAGTAACGCAAACCAATGTGTGTAAGAATTTTATGAGGACCCCATACATCACAATGTAAAAGTGAAAAAAAGGAAATTTTGTGCTTATTGAGCTTTTGGGAAAAGGCAGGCGTGTCTACTTAGCCTTTGGACAAATTGTACAATTATTTTCGGGTTCTTTAGGATGATAGGGAGTAAATGTGACATTAATTTAAAACGAGAAAAAAAGGAATGACCCAGGCGTAAATGGCATAAGTCGGAAGGTTGAGAGACATGTAAAATCACTGATTTATTCTTTGATGGATGCATGTAGTATAGACCACTACACTATCTACACAAGTCAATCATCTTCCCTGAAACCAAGTACTGCAAAATACAAAATTCAGGAAAGAATAGAATGCAACAATTTAGGTCTTTTGTGAGTTTGTTGACTAAAATCATGTTCAAGTTAAAAGATGGGACACATAGGACATTTTTAAGTGTGAGTTTGGGATTAAAAATACCGATGCCAGTGTGTGTGACTTGTCCCGTAGCACCATTCGGTAAATTGACACTTGTAATATTGGAAGATTTAGGTTCAGTTAAAAAAGACATGTGGGAAACAATGTAATTTGTGGCGTCGGTATCCAAAATCCAAGAACTTGCACTACTAGAATTAACAGACACAAGAGTTTGTGGAATCAAACCTGCGACATTTGTGTATGCGTCAACATTACTAAAATTATTTTGATTTAATGCATTGATTGCTTGAGCCAATTTTTGAATATGCTCCGCAATGAATCCTTGTACTGCATTAGAAGAAGTTGAATCAGATACTTCCTAGGATTTTGTCATGTTTGTTGTGGGTTGATAGTTGATGCCATTTGATTTGATAGGAACCAAGACATGGCCTGGATAATTTGAATGATGAATATAGAACGGGTGTGAGGGATCAGTGGTTTTGATATCTATTCCAGAATCCTTCGAATCGTCTGCCATGACAATATGGGTGTTTTTAGAAAGTATGAAAATTTTGATAATCAAGAGCACCAAGATCGTGCTCTAATACCACATAAAGAATAAAGAGATTGGTTTCAAATGGGATAAATTCTAATTGAAGGAGTGTAGTATATATATATATATATATATATATATATATATATATATATATATATATAAAAAAAAAAATATAAACAAATATATAAAAAATAATTATATATATTTAATAAACTAATAAACTCA
>Ga0123342_1001959_pt1 | contig 34542 bp, 17 predicted proteins | sample Turbeawhitnodule_FD_89960 | JGI IMG/M metagenome (GOLD analysis project Ga0123342, IMG submission 89960) | Root nodule microbial communities of legume samples collected from Mexico - Turtle bean Mexico white nodule | ecosystem: Host-associated > Plants > Roots > Nodule | place: Mexico: Nepantla... | reverse complement strand
AGGAAGACTCTCAATCATGCGTTCAAGTACAACCTCTCACAAAAACTAGTTTTCCAGAAGATTAGACAATAAAAACAACTGCTATAAAGAATTGAAAAATGAAACTTTTATTGAACAAAACCTTATAACTCAATGGGAAATTACAAAGGAATCAACCAAAAAGGTTTAACCTTCCATGCGGAGGCAAAACAAAAGAATTACAAAGAAGAAAATAAACTAAGAAACCCCTATGAAGCTCTTCCTTTTCTCCTTGATGCTTGTGTCCATTTATAGGCTTTTCTGCTCCAAGGATCTTGGGAAAATATTGCAGTTTAGATTTTGTAAACAGTTTTCACTTTCCATAATTCTTTTTATTTTGCAGAAGATTTACTTCCAATTCTGTTTCTAGAATCTTGTAGCTTTTATTTTCTCTTTCTTCTCCTCAGAATTTGTTTCCTGTTTTGATTCAAAGAAGCAACTTGGACTTTTGCATATTTGGCTCATTCATAAAGGTAGATGCTTCCTTTGGATAATTTACTCTAAAAACACAAAATTAACAATAATAATAGTTAAGGCCCAAATAAACCTAATTACAAGAATATTAATTAAAACAATGAATTTATTTATTATTATAGTCCAATAATCTATGAATAAGGCTAGTGAGTGTGACTAAATATATGCTCATCACACATATAACACATTAGAAAGATAGAATTTTGCACAAACTGAACTGAACCAAAATATGTAGCATAAACAGTTTGACCATTTGGAGACTTATTAAAACATGTTTAATTTTAGTGCAAGTAGTAAAAACATTTAAGTTGTGGCAAACATGATCAGTGGCACCCGAGTCAATAACCCAAGAATCTTTAATTGCAGATAAAAGGGGAAGAGACTTACCTGTTGAAGACTGTTCAATGTTGGTGATCACATTTTTGCTTGAGGAGTGGGATCTCCAAGATTTTGTTGGCACAGAATGTCAGTCAAGAATTGGCACTGCTCTGAGGTAAGATGAATATCCTTGGTCTCCTATTCTTTAAAGGCTCAAAAGAAACAACATTAGTGGTAACCAGATTATGAGCCTGAGGTGTTCTGTTACTAAACTTGTAGCCAGGAAGAAAATCATGTTTTTGGTAACACGTATCAACAATGTGATTACAAAAGGTACAAACTTTTACAATATAATTTTTTTTTTTTTAAGTTTTGACATCAGTAGTGGGAAAACCAACTTTACAAAAACAAACAGCTTCTGTGTGACCATATTTTCCACAAAAAGTGCACAAAATATTATTGGAATGAGTAGTGCAACTATTGTTAAGACTACGAAGATTGGGGATAGGCACAACAATAGATAATTGTGTTTCTTGTTGTACAACCAAAGAAATTTTTTGGATATTGGCAGAATAGGGTCCATGAGTAGAACATGAGAACAAATATTATTATACTGATAATTTAGTCCTATTAGAAACTGCATAGCATGATCCTCACATTTTCATTTATTTATAACAAGATTAATAGAACAAGAACACTTCATCGAACATGTACATACAAGGTTAGGTCTGGAATTCTCTAATTCATCCGAAATAACACACAATTTTGTAAAGTACTCAATAACAGTACAAATCACCCTGGATTAAAGAGAATCCCTCAAGTTGTAAATAAAAAATACGAGATAAATCTCCTTGTTAAATCATTCCAGATATCAAGAGTTACATGCATCCAAATAACACTTTGCCTAATAGGGATAGAAACGGAGTGCATTAACTAAGAAACAACCATATTGTTACATTGTGACCAGGTCAAGAACGTGAGATCGTCTTTTTGCGGGCATGGGTGAGAACCAAGGATGAACTCTACTTTGTTCTAGGTGTTGAGTGTTGTGATGAAGGATCGACTCCACAAATGATAGTTGGTTGAATCGAGAACGGGCGAGACCAGTGAGGTAGCGGGATTCTCACGAGGGTGTAGATAAAGAAAATTGTTTGTTGGTTGCTTTAATGAAGATGACAATGTAGGGTTTTCGTCAAACATTATCTGCATATGAAAATAGTTAAAATTTGTGCAAGAAAACAGAAAGAAACAAGAATATCAAGAAGGAAAACAAAATCAGAGAAACGCAACAGAGCTCTTCATTCAAAGAGCTCTCATACCATATTAAGATCGGTGGTGTAGTAGATATTCTGCCCTACATGATGCTTCAATTTAGAAATGCAAGAAACCAAGAGAAAACAAAAAGAAAAGTGAACCCTAATCAAAAGCATAAAGGAACAGTTGTAGTAGCGAGAGAGTAAGAGAGAAAGAATAGGTTATATATTATGACTTATAAAATAAGTTATGAGTTCTTAGAAAATTATCTCTTTTTTAAAGCTATGTTAAAACTCTTTAAAAATTGTCGAGATCCAATAAATATTTTTTGAATTTGACACTTCACCGATACATGTGATATGCGTGTCAGTGTCTGATACGTGTTGGATACATGAACACACCATTTAAGAAGTATGTCTGAATTTTGTATAGAGTGCATATGAATCTTTAGGTTGCTTTAAGTGACAATGCTGGTTGCTAGAAACAACGAAATGAATACATGTTGTTTACCTTAGGATAAGTAGGGCTATTCACAACCATTCAAGTGTGCAGATTGTGGAAAACGAAACAGAGCACCTTTCATTTGGACAAAGAAATAGAAATATATTTTTCCTCTTGGGAACTATTTGTGGACCGAGAAAGAGACACCAAAAACAAGAACAAACAACAAAGAGAAAGCAAGCATACACAAAAAGCACTACAAAGGGTTCCCTCGCTCGTGCCATCAGATAAAATCACCTTTTCATTTTTCACTTTCTTGGGGTTTACAAGAGAAATCAATTTGAAGTTTGAATGATGAGCCAGAACAACTTGTTGCAAACTTCAGCAGCATATTGGTCCATATAGGCCATGCTCTAGTCTATTAAATAGTGCAGATGGTACCATTAATTATGTCATTTTTCTTCTTTTTCCTCTCTCCCTCTAACCTCTACATCTCACCATTAATTAATGTTAATCAAATTAGTTACACTTTACAATGTTTTTTATACCCCTTACCAAACTAACATGATCATATTTGAGGCAGACAAGGAGGGGTGACAGAACATTTCAGTAAAATAAAAACATGAAAATGCAGAACAATATTAGACCTTAAAGAGGAAAAATCACAATACAATAAACAATCTTAAAAAAAATAATCCAAAATGATATATGTTTACTCTGAATTAGGTTGTTTTGTGCCAAAATTTGATATATAATGGAGTTTGTAATTTTAAAGTCTACACCAAACTAATAGTCTAAACAAAGATACTTCGATTGTTTGGATCCCCAGAGACTATTACAAGGGCTGTGTCTCTCAACTCACCTATCTAGTGCCATTTCCTCAAGGCACAATGAAGAGCACTAAGAACAGTACCTTAAGATATTCATCTAGTATGCTAATGATTCTGTAATGGAAAAGTCTTTTTTATTCTGAATCATTCAGATTAAACGAAGGTACATAAAAATTGAAATTTCACAATTCTATTTTACTTGTAAATTTTAACAGAATATGCAACCATATTATGACTTTTTCAGATTTTTTAAAAGAAATTCATAATTAGTTTTTTTTTTAATTTAATTTTTGGTAGATATCTCACATTTACTACATATATTTCATAATATATAAATGAACCCAAACCTTACTTTTTTTTATATAATTAAGTTAAGCTTAAAAGTCTGTTTATCACTACAAGAAAAAATCAATATATCTATGAAAGAATTTTGTAGCTAACAACCAAAATCTCTTTAATGACCAAATTTTTTTTAACTATTACACCAGTCAAATTTTATTGTCTTTTATATTTATTAATCTTAATATAATTAATAATATAAATATTATTAATATTACTTTTATATTTAATATCAATCATATTATTATTCAAATTAATAACATAATTAATTATCATAATAATATTATTAATACTATTAAATATGATTAATACAATTAAATATTATTAATATTATTATTACTAATATTATTCATATTATTAGTATTATTAATATTATTTTTATTACTATTTATGAATATCAACTATAGTTTTATAATTATTCATATTATAATAATATTTTTAATATTATGTATATAATTATTATTATTATTATTTATATTATTAAAAAATTTAAAACTATTAAAATTATTTATATTTTTAATATTATTAATGTTGTTAATAAAAATATTTATATTAGTAATAATATTAAATTTACTTTTGAATATTTATTCGTGAGTAAAATATGTAAATAATGCAAAATTTACTTATGGATAAAGATTTGATAGTAATAATCGGTAGGTAATATTGAATTGATTTACAGATATCCGTAGACAATTCGTAGATAATGCTAAATTTATCTACGGATTTAGATTCATTGATAATATTCGTATGTAATGCTGAAATTACCTATGAATTCAGGTATGTTGATAAAAATTTGTTGGTAAATACTATTTTTTTTAGTGTATTAATTTTTTAATAAATGTACATTCTAAGAGTTTAAAAGATTTGAAAATACTATAAATTTAAAAGAATATAATGGGATTTTTAACAAACATTCAAAATTAGAGTCAATGATGAAAATAATAAATTTTTTATGAAAAAATAAATCAAACATTTTTTTCAATCATTTAATAACTAAATAATATTTCTTTATATGCATTCAATGCATTATTAACACTTTTTTTTTTGTTCCTACTGCTATATTTGAACAAAAAAGTTCAAAATTATATCTTCATTATTTGTATTTGGGTATGTCAAAAAATTTAGCCAGTTTAAAATTTGAGGTCAATGATTAAAGTATATTCCCATAAGCCACTAACCAAGATGTCTAAGAGAAAGAAAATGATAATGGAAGTATCAAACTCTAAATCGTAACAAATCTCTCACCTATTGTCCTCTCCAATCATGAAGCTAATATTTAAGAATGTAAGGATCAAAATATTTTTTTTGCATCTACAAGAGTCTCTGATACACTTATAGTCATTTTGATCTCTAAAATGTTTTTAAATTTTTAATTAAATCCTACATTGTAGGTACATTATTAGCAAATCATTATTTTGTTTTTCATATCTTTTTACCATCATTAACGCATTTATGGTTCACATTAATTTTCATATTATTTAATTTCAAACCAAGTTCATCATTCGAAATTTAAAAACTCACAAATCATATATAAGTTTTGAAGTATGATTATAAATATCAGAAGAGTTTAAAAGTAGGTTCTAAAGATTTTATACACATTAATAATATATAAGTAATAACTTCATTAAAAACACCAAATTTTGTTGTCATTTGATTAAATTCTAGATAGTCTTGATTAAATACCACCAAAAATTTATTTCTATTATTTAAAAGTTTGAGGGATGCAGCTCCTAAGTCCTACTGCAATGAACTATATCTTTAAATGATTTCTGACTGTAACATTGGAAAAAATGCCGAACCGTTGCTTGAGCTACCTTCCTTTCCAACAATTTTCTTGTTAGTCCACCATTCCGAGGCATTGGCAGGATTATCAGAAACAACTCCTTTTCTGCTGTCAAAGTTAAAATCTTTGGAAGAACTAGAAGAGTTATGCTTTAGACAGCACTGCTCCTCTCCTTCTCCAGGAGAATTTTCAGGCTTATCATTTGAAGTTTTCCTTGAACACAAATCACAGTCACTATCAGAGTTCTTGTGTATCCTTTCTCTGTCAACAGGCTCTCCAACCAGTGCACCCTGAGAAGACCCTGAGATGTTTCCAATCAATGGAGACCCTGATTTATTTGCAAGACATCTTGCAACATCCTCCCCAGTCAATTCAAATGAAACTCTGTGATCGACTAATGCTGCATTGGGTTGACACTCGTTCTCAGAATTTGCAAGGGGTGTTAACTCAGAAGTCTGTTTTCCAACATAGATGCCATTTCTAGCAGTTGGTGCTACACCTTCAGGTGTCAAACAGCCAGAGCTTGAAACTAGCTTAACAGCATTAGGTGTCAAAGATCCTGAGCCTAGTCCTGAACCTTGCCCAGTACTGTCTGGTGTCAAAGATCCAGATCCAAGTCTCGAATTCCATTTATGTGTCGAGAAGTGTTCAAAGCCCAAGAGGTTTGAAGCTTCCCCTTTATGGAATTCAAGAAGTGGGTGTGTATCAGGGAAAGGAGTAGAACTTCCAGAAGTAGAAATTATTGATGCTGGTGATATAAGTTGGGGGCCAGGGCTTCCGGGGTATTGTTGATAAAGTTGAAACTCATAATTGGATAATGCAAACCTCTGATTTGTACCTTTATCTTTACAATCTCGGTCTAAAGAAGATGTCAACAATTGAGCAAATGGCACTTCAGGGGATGATGGTGTCGTCAGCTGCACAGATTCAGGAGGTGGAGTGAAAGGAGCAGTAGATGGTTCAGTCGTAAAGTTAGAAAATACAGGCGGTGAGACTAACTGGGTCTCGTAGGTATAAGGACCTATAGCAAAAATGGATGCAGGTCCACAAGAAGCATTGGCATTGAGAGAACTGAGAGAGAATAATCCAACCGGTGATTGAGTGGCAGATGAAGAATCAGATTCCAGAAAAGAGGCAGGTGAAGAGGGAGGGACAATGAATGGCATTGCAACGGCTGTTGAAGGATTTGGTGCTGCAGTAGCAAGATGAGATCCAATTTGACCCGCTGGTTCAACGGGTTCAGGAACAAGGACAGCATTGCCAATTCTCTTGCTATTTTTATGGGGTCCAAAACACCAATATAAGCTCCAGCAGCTTCCCCAACGCTTTTTCTGCAGTTAATAAAGAAACGGATCTATATTAAAAGCTCAAACCAAATTATATCACGAATTCAGTTGTCAATAGCAATGATGTAATATAATTTTTTCAGCAGGGAAACTGTTGATCTTTTCATTAAACATTAAATCAACTTGAGTGAAACGATTTCCATTAATTAAAAGTTTGTGAAAGAAATTTAGAGAAGAGAGAAAACATACTTCTGAGACACAACTAATAATGGTGTAATGTTTCATCAAAACTTACTTTTTCCAAAGTGAAGACAGTGCACAGATAAGGAGAGAACAAATAGTTAATTTTCTGATAGCTAGTCCAGATACACTGGCTGGAGGAAACTAAAAACCTATATTTGTCACTTACAAATTTCTATAGTGCCTAATGCCATTAAACCATTGTAGGGAAAGCCATATAAAGATGTTCATTTCCCAATGCCTGTCAAAGCATCCAACATATTGACTAATAAACACCAGGCATTGCATATGCATTATTAGTACCCAAAGGATCAACAGGCAACCCAACTCAAATGCCAACACCAACCTTTCCACAGTATATGAAGCAATAACATCAGCAGTAGTTAGAAGTAAAAGGAAAGAAATAGCATCGAGTAAAGCAGGACTTGAAACATTAGAACAAAAAAAATTGTCTCCCTATTAACCAAGTATATGACATCTATTATTATCATCCCATTGCACAATACTGGATAAAGTAATTTTCTAGCAGCATGAGGAAGACTTGGTCTATATTGGGATCACTATTTCAACACTGCTAAAAACAAATTTAACCCAAAAATAACACAGAGTTTCCTTCCTCCAATCTATTTTCATTGTATTTACAGTTCTGCAAACAGTTGCCCGAACAAATTGTGTCTGCCAATTTTAAACATAAACCCAATTCACCTATCTCTGATGGTTCTCCAAATGTAAGTTTCTGAGAACTAACAGGACCATAAAAATAAAGAAAGCTTACTGAATATGTAACAAAGGTCTGAAAAATGTATTAATAACAAATAACAGTTTGATAGATGCTAAACATGTGATAGAATGACTGTTAGAAAGGCCACTCACAGGTAATCACTAGTGACTGACTGAATGTTTGGATTAAAGTTAGAAAAGTTTAAAAATACTTTATTCTAAAAGCAACATTATTTCTTTATTCATTTGTTGCATTAGAATTTATTAATTTCATACTTTAATCCAAACATAGTCTTAAAGCATGTATGAGATAATATCTGAATGTACGAGATTAACAGGAAAAGTTACTTTGATTTGAGCAACCTATTCTCACAATTGAATGCATGGTAACCCAGACATACCATTAATCTGCCTTGGAATTACCTTATTACCATGATGATCTTTAGAAATAAATCCAAAATCATCAGCAAAGGTAAGGCAAGAAAATCATGGATGTAAATCAAAAGGTCACATGTTCAATGCCTTCAAAAAGGGTAAAAAATCCTAAAAATAGTAAGTACTAGTTGAACTGAAAAGAGTTATAATTACGAAAGATACATGCATTATACATGTCCCTAATGAGATTGAAGTACTCCCCCAAAGAAGCAAATTGTTAATGTTCATAATGAAATCAAAGTTAGCAGGACTCATAATTTAGCCGGCAAAAGAACACACCCATCTTTAACACATTAATTTCCTACTTTTTGAGAGCCATCAATAATAATAATAATAAATTTAAAAAAAGGAAAAAGGTAAACAGAAAATTTTTGACCCAGCACAAAGTCAGCCAAGACTAGACCTTCTTTTGATTCCTTCATCATCACTGTGGAAATTGAAAAGTGAACAAAGAGAACACAAAACCCAAGATCTCAATTTGAGCGCAGTTTCTCGGTAACCGAACTAATTAGAAGAATGAATGAAACCTAAAGCAAAACATTTAGTCTCATGTATACTAATGTAATAACCCAATACTACTAACATGCACTTGTCATGGAAATAGAAAGAGAGAGAAAAGGACCGGTGAGGTGGCAGGTTGGACTCTGGATTCAGCAGTTACTATGGCCGACGCCGCCGCATTGACGGTGTTGTTCACTGTTGACATGGTGAGGGGTTTTGCAGCGACCGGAAACAGAGTTTCCGGCTACAATGTTTGAGCGTTGTTGATCTCAAAAATAAGAAATAAAGAAGGGATGATGCCATGCGATGGAGCAATGAAACTCTCTCTTTCATGAGGTTAAATAATGGACATCACACACGTTACTTCCATCCATACGTCACAATTTCTATATAAAAAAAAATTACATATCTTTTAATCACTTCTTCATCATTTATATATTATTGGTAAAGAATTTAATTAACTATTAAGTTGTGTGTTTTTTAAATATAAATAGTAACAAGAAAATATGTCATTGTATATAGTTAACTAACAATGTAATAATTTGGTTTGATTCAATATATATAACTAAATAACTGTTAGCAAACTGAACTAAATTAGAAAAATAATTTTCTCAAATTACATTGGATTAAAAATATAATTTTAATGAACTCAATTGAACTTTTTTTTTTAATTTTATAAACTATCATAGCAAGCTGAGTCATTCTTTGTATAAATCAAACTATTTTTTGAACTAAATTCTTGAAAATTTGGCTTTTAGTTTTAAATAGTATTTTAAGAAAATTTACTATAATTTTAAAAACATTGAATAGAAAGATCTAAAACTGCTAAATGTATTAGCAATTTAAAAACTTATATTTTATTTAGTACCTATTATATATTTAAAATACTTAAACTATTAGTAGGTGTAACAGTCAGCTTTAAAATATCTTATAACTTTTAAATTTGTAATAGAAAAATGACTTTAGTTCATTAAGTTTTGAATTGATGAAGCTTTATAATAAAAAAAATTGTTAACAATTTTGTTTTATTTGCATACTGTCATGGATGTTCTTATTCATGCAAGAAAATAAATATACATGAGTTGATAAATTTGTCAGTAGATAAGAAATTGATGTGTGGGTTTATAATACCAAGTGTTAAGAAAATTAGTTTTTTTAAAGTAAAATTGGTGGCAAAAGTATAAGCAAAAATTAAATATTGATTATTTTTATATAATTTGTATGATTATTTCTATCTCAACCTAAAAGAATTGAAAGATATATCAAATGGATGTTAAGTTTGTTTGTTTTAATGGTACAATTTAAAAGAAAAAGTATATGTTGAAAAGTTGTATGGTTTGAATGCTACAATAAGATTGATTTTTACTTTGTGCAAAATCACTTTCATAAATTATCATTTGAGCACATTATCGATTGATGATTTAATTTTTACTAGCAACAATATCAAGATGGTTGTAGTATTTAGAAAGACTCTGACAAAGAATTTTGAAATGATACATTTAGGTCTAATGTTTTATTTTGTAGGCATTGAAGTTATTCAACAAGATAATGAAATTTTTGTATGTCAAAATAAACATATTGTCAAGAAGTTTAAGATGAATAATTCAAAGTTAGTATTCACACCAAGTAACGAAAAATTGAATTTGACAAGAAAAATTGATGATAAGAGAGTAAATTCAACCTACTATAAGAGTTTGATTGGAAGTCTAACCTTGACTCCAACAAGGTCAAATAGTGTATTTGGGGTAGGATTGCTTAGCAACTTTATGAAATAAACATATGTAATTTTCAAGATAATTAAAGACTTATATGTCACATTAAAGCTAATTTGACTGGAGTTTTTTTATTATACTAATACCAAAGTAAATCTTGATGGTTATAGTGATAGTAATTGGATAGGAGATGTAAAAATAAGAAAAAAAATATATCTAAGTCTTGGTAGTGGTGCAATATCATGGACTTCAAAAAATCAATTGGTTCTTGCACTCTCAATTATCAAAGCAGAATACATTATAACCTAGTTGTGCAACTTAAACATTGTGGCTAAGAATATTTTTGGAAGTAATTATAAAAAAGTTTAGAAGAAATTCGGAAAAAAGTTATACTTTTTTTTCTCTAGTTCAGATGAGTAAAAATAAAAATAGAAAAAGGAAAATGTAAAAACTATACAAATAAAATATATTTTATCTCCAAAAAAATACTTTTTACTTTTTTATATTTTAATTAATTAAAAATATTTTTAAATTTTTTGCGCTATTCTTTTTTTAATTTCTAAAACAAAAATTATAAATAAAAAGTATCACAACCATCCCCACCCAAATCCACTCCTCTTTCTAGAAGAAGATGACATAAGAGGGATACACTTCTATAAATTCCATTTCTCAAATCATATTTTTATTGAAAACTCCAATTAGCAAAGCTAAAAAATGACTAGATTAATCTCTAAATTATTGAATTAAAATAGATTAAAAAAATCAGCGAATCAGATTAATAAACTTTTTTATTTGATATTATAATTTGAAATAAATTCATCCCATTCATCTTTAAGTTAAAATGACAGAACAACTCTTCCTAGAATTTTCAGTATAAATGTATTTTTTGCTCCAGTAATATACAAAATATACTAAATTGGTTTCTCAATTTTTTTTATTATTTTATTTTTCGCATACTTTTAGAAGATAGTTATGAATTGCACGTGCGCAGGTTCTGATTGAGAGATAGTGGCACACCCTTCAACCATATCATATCCCTTTACTTTTAAACATTACATTTAACTTTTACTTCAAAAGATAAAGATGGGTTATATGTTTGCTTCACTTTATAGATTTAACTTTTAAAATGATAAAGAGAAAAAACCACTTTTATTCACTAAGCTACTTCATTTATTTGGTGGGTCCATTAGATGTGGTGCTTTTGTAGGGTTTAGGTTCTTCATTCGATATTGTGAAAACAAAGAAAATCAATACCAAAGGATTGAGATTGAGAGTGAAGAAGTTCTCAAACTATGATTTCATTAATCTAAATCAATTTTTTTCTTCAAATCATTAAGAAAATATCGAAACAAAATTTGAGTAGCAATATTTGTAAAATCATTAAAATGGGAATTATGCCCTTTTTATTTTAAATTATGTGTTTAAGCCCTTGGATGCTTTTGTTTGCTTTATTTTTTCCAAAGCATATTTATTTCCTTTTTAGGAGCATTGTCTTTGTTTTAATTAGAAATGGGTAGTAATGTAATTTTAAATAAATTCTTAATTATTTTTATTAATTGTAAAAAACTATTAATTTAAATTCTTATTTATTAAATTCTTTTATGAATTTTTAGTTTTCTAAAAGTTAATCAGTAAATAAAAATATGTTGTTAGCATTAGAAAGGTGGGAGTTTCTTCCTACACTTCCACATTTTTCTTCAAGCACTCTACATTTAAAATACTAAAATTATCCTTTTACAGTTTTGGATGACTCATAATAGGAGTTTCATAAGCAAATATCTTTTTTGAACACATTTTTTTATTTTCAAATTGATAAATCTGGAATTAATAAAATATGTTCTGGATATGTTTCAAAAATATCTTAGAAAGAACAATCCGAAAGTCCTTTTTAAAATGGGTAAAACAGTCTTCTTAAAAAAAGGATGAGTTGCAGGAAGAAAAGGTGCGAGAAAAATCTTTCTTCCTACACCTCCATACCTTCTTGCGCCACACCCATACTAAATGTGTAAATACCATTTTATCCTTTATTGTGCCACTCCCATACATAATTCGGAAGATGTTTTTGGATCTGAAAGTGTTCTTTAGATTTGTAAAATTCGGAACTCTTTTTTGAATTTGAAATAAGTCTATGAATTATGTAATCTGGATATATTCTGGATTACATAATCCGAAAGTCAATCTCATATTTAGAAAAGACTTATGGATTATGTAATCCAAAAGCTAATCACACATCTGAAAAAAAAAAACTTTTGGATTACATAATCCAGAAGCTAATCTTATGTATAGAAAAGACTTCCAGATTATGTAATTCAGAAGCTAATCACAAAAGGCTTCCAAATTACATAATTTGGAAGCTAATTCTAGATTTAGAAAAAGAATTTCAAATTATGTAATATGAAATATTAAAAAAAGGGTATTTTTTAAATATAAAAAACTTATGGAAGTGACACAAAAAGGTATGAAGGTGTAAGAAGAAGCAGCTATGGACAATTGGAGGTGATGGGCTTTTGAATGCCGTATTGCCAGCCCAATATGCTGTGGAGATGAGCTTGATGCTTTCTTCTTGCACCTCCACCTCCATGCTTTCTTCTTGTAACTCCATAAAAGATGTAAAATGTTTTTGACAAATTTTTCTTACACTTAATCTTTTTAAACGTGCACCCATAATTTTAATTTTTTTTAAATGTTTTTCATTCTGAAAATGAAATTCCAAAATAGAAATAATACATTAAAAAAAATTAGGAAAGATTATTGTTTTGGAAATAATAATAAAAAAACAAAAATTAAAATCCCATTTTGAAAAAAAAATCACAATATAAAAAATTCGTTCTGAAAAAAATTTCTAAAAAAATAATCTGAAAGAAGTCCGAGATGTATTTTTAACTCATTTTATTTAAGGTCATTTTGGTCTTTCTGTATTAAAATTGGATGTGATATATGGTGCAGGATTGTCAATGTTTATTTCATTGACATCCTCTTTTCTTTTTTTGGTAAACATGTCAATGAAAAAAACTGTCAAGTAGTTCGAAAATATTTTATTATACAAATATTTTTAAATATATTGAAACATAAAATAATGTACATTTTAATTTTTTATTAATAAAAAAACAAGTTTACTGAAAAAATATCCTATGAAATAGTACATAATGATAACAAATAGTTAAAAGTTATTTTAATAATAAAAATCCAAATTAATAATAGTATAAAAACAACTAAGTTATGATTTTTCCCTTTAAATTCTTGATTTGCAATTTCAGTTTATTTTTTTTAAATTTCATTTTTTATATTTTAGAAAGTATATAATTTAATATAAATTCTAATTGGCTTAAGGTTAGTAAATAAATACCTTTATTTATAAGTACCAATACCAAAAGTTAGTTATTGCATGATGAAATCATTTTTTTTATTTACATTAATTTATCAAAAAAAAATCACTTTCCATTGTACTGTATAAACTTTGTGTCATTTTTTCGTGCGTGCAAGGTAATTTTCATTATGAACATTGGGGAAAATAAAAAAGAAGATCTCCACATTATTAAGCTCAGATATTTTATTTTGAAAGCAAAAATTAACAAGCAGTTAATATAAATTCTGATTAAGAAACTATGATTTATTTGAAGAAGCTTTTCCCTAAGATTTTTTTAGAGAAAATATTAAATAGAAAAATATAAACTAAAACTAATTTATATACAACCTAAATATACAATTTTAAAGAAATCAATGTGAGTTTAAAAATAAAGAAAACGATTATTTTTAAATTCTTTCAGTAAAAATACAATAATTTTCATCACAAATTTTGGGAAAATTGGAAACAAAATCTTCTTTGAGTTGACCATTGAATTACAGATAGGATTGTTTGTGCGGGCTAGGCAGAGAGTCGTTCATTGTTCAACATTCATCGATTTCTTAAAAGAAAATCAGTGTCCCAGAAATGACACAATCCTTGGCAATGGCTTCTTCATCAATGTTGTGTCCGAAGCTGGGGAATTGTGCAGTGTCACATACAAAGTTCCAAGCTTTTCATCTCTCTTCAATGTTCACTCCACTGGGTCGAGGCCTTTTCTCGCCTTGGAGTGGTTTAAAGCATTTGGGTATCTCTGCTAAACCAAAACCTCTTCTTCACATAGGTAACAAAACCATCATATAACATGTGAGGATTTTGGCTTTCATGTTTGTTGAGCTCATTATAGTAATTTGCAGCTAGAAAGGGAGGGTGTAAGGGTATGGTGGTTTACGCTTCTCTCTTTGGGGTTGGAGCTCCTGAAGCTTTGGTAATTGGGGTCGTTGCTTTGTTGGTTTTTGGTCCTAAAGGTCTTGCTGAGGTGAGTTTGATTGAAATGTATGCAACTTTTTCTGTGTCGTTTTTGTGTTGGAAGAACTTTGAATGATTTTGCCTATGTAATTAATGTTTGATCTCTTTTGTAGTTGGCAACTTGCAAAAACTATGCCTATTGTTATTAATTTAAGAATGTTGAATGGCTTTACTGTTTTGAATTTAGTCCGAGAGATGCAATGGTACCAATGTAAGGGTTTTGACCCTGGACCAATAGTTGAATGAGTTTGATTGTACCAAGGGAGAAAGTTTTTAAATAATAGTTCCAAAACCCTTTTCTGAATGATAAAATTTCTCAGTACTTCCAATTTTTATGGAATTGGTCTTTCTAAATGCTTGAGCTGCTGAGTGGAGGTTGAGGATGGATAAAGTACAAGCTGTCAATACCATGTGCTGAAACAGGAAATAATGAAATTCAATTTCAGTGATGAAAATGGGGAAAGCAAACATTGAAGCTTTTGTCACTATGCGATGAAGACCTTGGTGCCTCGAGAAGGAACCAGTCTTCCTAGCAGTTTAGTGTGTAGAACCCAGAGTGGTTTTATTATCTTAAAACCCATAGAAACATATCATATCTACTTTGTGAACGAAACGAAAAGGATACGGATCAGGCTCATTGCTTTACATGAAATAGACATTAGAAAGTTTACCAATCCTAAAGTGTTTAAACTCCAAAATGACAAAAAAAGTTAACAATTGGTGAATTTTGAAAGAAGTTTTTCTTTGGCTTATCAAATGTCAATACGTCCAATCAACTTAGGCAGAGAGATCCATCATCTTTCTCATTGCTTAAAGTAATCACCTGTAAGTCTGTTTATCCAATCTGCTTGAAAGTTAATGTTTTTCATGTTTTTATTTGAATCAAACTACTTCAGACTTTATTTTTCTTTCCGCTAAGCAACAGCAAAAGGGGATGCATGTTTAAAATTCTACTCTAGTTTTTTATTCGTCTTAAACTTCATCTGGTTGAACTGATAGGAAGTTTAGGGTTTAAGCTCTATCTTTGTTGAAAATAGTTATAGCACATGTTCTACAATGCAGATAACCAACCAAAAGGCTTTATTTTTCTAAAATGTAGTTCAGCAAAGTGAATGTGTGTAACATAGCATACAAGAGACTTGAAGAATCCTGTTGTTTCATGTTTTGTAATTGAAGGTTAACGTGGACCATTGCACCATACCTATTACTTATAATGTGCACAGAGTTTATAATAATCAGGCTCTCTATCAGCCATCGCTGGTGCCCTTGTTTCTTGAACAAAAATGTCAAAATTTACACATCAGCTGAAAGGGGTTTACATAAGTGGAATAAATATTATGAAAATACTATTCCAGATTATTTTTTTCGCAAGGTCTGAATTAGATTCCTTAAGTCTTTAATGTAAATGTCTACTAAATTGTGTTTTGACGTAATGTGATAGGATGGGTTCCCTTCCCTCCAGTTTAAAAGAACTGGAATATACCATGAAACCATAAAAAGATAATAGGTTGCTCCCTGCCACTTAGATTGCAGAATTTATCTATATTCTCTAATAGTTATTACTGAATGAGATTAACTTCAGATAGTTGGTGCTCCATCTTTTACTGGATAGGCCTTATACATTATTTATGTCATCTTGCAAAATGTTTGATGTTGTAGGTAAGGATGGTAATCTTTTTTCCCTTATTCTTAACCCCCTGGGATTCAAATGAATAACTGAATGCAGGTTGCACGAAATCTGGGAAAAACATTGCGTGCGTTTCAACCCACCATTAGAGAGCTTCAGGTTGGTGCTAAAAATATTTAATAGTAAAATTTTATGCAATTCCACTAGATAGATACTTTTTTGTTACTGCTTGTCATTTCCCCCCTTTTAGGATGTTTCAAGGGAATTTAAGACTACACTTGAACGGGAGATTGGTCTTGATGACAATTTAAGTCCAACCCAAAACTCATACAACTCCAATGCAAGCAATACCAGATCAACACCATCATCCACTGTTGACCCTAGTGAGTAATCTGGTATCATTTTTGTTTATTTAAATTTATTTGCTCTGGAATTTAGAAGTATTAAATCTGGACAATATTTTTATCCTTATACAGTGTATGATTGGTCTACCTCATAGAAGTACCATCTTATGCATGCATACAATTAAGTTCACATTACAACTACAATGATCTTAATCAACCATATCAGCCATTGAGTTGATAAGAACCAGAAAATAAAACTGATACAAATGGGAAAAAACCCAGAGAACCTGCTTCTGTATATTCTAGAATTTTCTTAGAATACAAGAACAGAAATGAAAATTACAAGGAAAAAGAACATAAGACTACACCCAAAGAGTCAATCCTCCTCCTACCTTCAGTGAAATTAACAAGTGAAGTTTTGTACGAGATACATGAGTGAAGTATTTCACCACACCACCAAATTTTACCCAAGGCTTGGTTTGATACAACTGCTGTTGTATATGAAAATTTCCAACAGTTTTGGGGACAGTGATAAGTTGATTTGGTTGCTAAAGACCCAATATTTTTTAGGCATCAGAGGCTCCTTCCACCCGAGCTTGATCACTGTGTGTGAGTCTTTCTCTAGGGGTGAGCATTGCCCAACCCAACCCCTCCAGCCCAACCTGACCCAAAGTTGATTTTGGATGGGTTTGAATTTGAAAATAGACATGGTGTATTTTTTAGGTCGGGTTGTGTTTTGGTTGTCCCAGTCCAGTTTTGGTTTAATATTCTCTTAAAGTATAAGTTTTTAAACTATTTAATATTAATAATAAAACATTTTTTATTTAATAAGGAACATTTTATACAACATGATATTGTATTTATTGTAAATTGAGTAAATATTCAATTTGGCCCGTGAAAGATTGAGCAGCTGACTGATAAGTCCTGATAAAAAACTTATGTAAACAAGTCCTTGAATATAAACTGTTGGCAGTTAGTCCTTCCGTTAGAGGGATTGTTAAATGGATGGATGATGTGGCAAGGAACGGTGGAACATTTATATATTATATATATGTAAGGGGACATTCTTTTCTTAAATTCATAAAGCATTGTCTTAATATACAATAGTACTCATTTCTCCAAATTACTTTTACGTTTACTTGCTTTTGTTTTTGCAATTATCAGCTGCCAGGCCAGAAAGCTTAGTGGGTTTTGTGAGAAGAGGGTGGTTCTTCACCGTTTGCATGCCTATGGGGGTGGTGGCGGTGGAGGGAATGGTAGTTACAGGGGTGGGGTGGAGGTGGAAATGGTCATGGTTGTGGAGGAGTTGGGGGTGGATATGAAGGATTTGAAGGCAGAGGTTGTGGTGGTGGTGGTAGTCGAAATGGAGGATTTGGTGGTGGTGTTGGAGTAGGCGACATATGACCATGCCTTAAAAGGGGGTGTACCTGAGGGACTTGTTGAGGTTGTGGCCAAAGTGGAGGGGGAAGAAAGAACTAAGCTTGGTGATGATGTTGGTGTTTTGCGTTTAAATCTTGTTGAGGTTGATGCTTTGTTTTGTGATCTAAGATTGTTGTTTGTAGTGTTTGGTTTGGCTCGGATTGTTGAGGAGACAGGGAATGGTTTGGATGATTGCCTGGGAATGTGAAGGAAGATAAGGTTGTTTTATGGACCAAATACTCAATTTAGTTCCTGAAAGATTGAGATGCTGATTGATGAGTCCCTTAGTAAAAAAAAAATTATGTAAGTGAGTCGTTGAATAATTTATCGTCTTGCATCTAGCCATAAGCCACGTAGAAGGGAGAAATGTGTTTTCTACTGAGGTGGACTTCTGCTAAGAATCCCACTGACTGAAAAAACTTCTACTAAGATACATGGAAGGACCCATTTCTGTGAAAATTTTATTCAGTGACCAATCAGTCAGCGTCTCAATCTTTTTCAAGGACTAAATTAAGTATTTACTCATTAAATTTGTTAATTTTGAAATACATATTATTAAGTTTATATTTCTTTTATTTTACTCTTTAACAATACATAATAGTATAATTAATATATTGTATTACAGAGTGAGGTTGGTCCGATTTTGTCACACTTATTTGGGGACTCAATGCTTGTGTGTGGAGTTGTCCATTCACTAGCTTATTGGTTGCATTCACTTTGATACCCCTGCACCCAGTTGTAGTGTGAATTCTGTTTCAGTGGGTTGTTTAGTCCCTTTCTCTAATACAAGATTGAAGTCTTCCTTTTTAACATCTGAATGGTTCCTATTACCAAATGGAGCATAGCAATAATTGCATGAACACGGTGGAAGAGTTTTTTCTTTTGTTATGACTGAACAAATGCATGGTTAATAAATTATGATTGTTTCTGCCTATCATGATGACATGCTTGGTTTTTAATGGCAGTGTGAATTTGCCAATATACAGAACAGATGTCAAATACCAGAATATAATTATATCTCTGATAATGCAGATGGAACGCCAGATCCTACCAAAGCATACAGCTCTGAGGAATATCTTAAGATTACAGAGGAGCAGTTGAAGGCATCTGCTGCACAACAGGAGGGGCAAACTGCTCCCAAGGAACGCCAGGAGGAGCCTGAAATCCAGCCTCCTGGTTAGTCTTTTCTGTGGCATTTTTTTTATACTTTTTTCCACCCTTTTTATCTTTGCCTGAGTTTGATATGGTTGCTTATTCTTGATGTGAACAGCTAAGGAAACAGCCAGTGGTGTGCCTCCACCGCAGAAGCCAGAAAGTGGGACGTTGCCTGTGGATTCATAGGGATAGAGGGTGTTAAAAGTAACTAATCCAGTTATCACTTGTGTCCTGAATGTGGCACTACTATTGGTGTGAGTGATGGGAAGGATCACGCAATTTTGTTACCAGGTAGTCATATTAGAATTATGTAACGGAGAATACCATGCACAAGTACTGTGTTTCTCAGTGTATTGTATTGTAGTTAATGACTAAGCATTGCTGATTATCACCAGTCTTTCTCTTAAAAATATGATCATATGCATTAAGGAATTGCTACGGTTTCATTCATGAATACACTTACAGGGATCACAAATATTTCTATAATTCCGAATATCTGTGCATAACATTCCGGAATGGGTGTTTATCGAATATCCTGAATAGCTAGCCGCTATTTGCAGACACGACTTTTTGCCTCCATACTTTCTTAGTTTCTTGTAACATCCCCATACTTCTTAAGATATCAAAAATGTTTTTTATTCTGTTTATCTTTTTTTTATTTCATAATTAGGAAAAGTTTCAGATTATAGAATCGGTATCTTTCGGATTCTATAATTTACAATGATTTTTAAAAAAAAAATACATTCTAAATTATGAAATCTAAAATTTTAGATTCGAGAAAATCTTTTAAATTCTGTAATTTAGTTTTTTTAAAGGAAAAAAAATTATTTATGGAATCCGAAAATATTTTTGAATTTAAAATTACCATAAGGATTCTACAATTTGAAGTAAATAAAAAAAGAGTATATTTTCAGATTATGAAATTTAAAATGTATTTTTTTTTATATAAAATCGTCTATGGGGATGCAGGAGAAAATATGAAAGTGTAGGAAGAAACAACTTTTACTTTACCGCGTCCCCGTGGCAACTATGATTTTACTAGCAAATATGTCTCTATCTACATGAGATTTTATAAATGTTTTTATATGGAATGTTAAATTAATTTTTAATTAAGAATTTATACTGATAAGATCATTTTAATAATTTATTTCCTTTATGTTCTTCAAAACTAATGATCACAGTGAAGTTGTTGCAGAAGAAAATATCAAATGAAATTTTTAAGTTTTGTTTTATTTGATGTTTTTGTATTTTTGAAGGGAATAATTTTTATTTAAATTTATATTATTGAACTTATATTTTTAATAGACTAATTTGCATTTAAAATCATGTTATTGACTTATATTTCGTTTTTTTTTTCAATTTTTTTAATAGCCATGGATATACGTTAGTTTTTCCTACACCGTGAGTTTTTTGTATTACACCCTAAATATATTTCCTTTATAATTTGAATCTTGCTACATATTATGATTTAATAGAAGTTTGACAATTTATAGAATAATGGATATGAACAATAACTGCGACTTCTCAATTTCCCGTTAGAAATGTAATTTAACAGTTAGCGGTATTTTGTTTGAACTTTGCTTTGGTAATAAATTGGTTAATGAGAAATGGTCCAAAAGAAATTAGTGGCGTAGAAAAGGTTAAAAGCCTGAAATCCGACTTCGTGATGGTGATTCTGGTTTTGAAATGGAGTCATTCTTAAACAATGTATCACAGTTCCATCCACCATTTATCACCCTATAATAAAGCTCTGAACTAAAACTACAACTAAGAAATTAAAACAGATTAAAATCAAGTAAGTTGGACCAAACATCCCTTCTGCTTACTAATTCATCCATTTGGTTTAGGGCTTGTACATCGCGAATCTTAACGTTATGATCCATCACTGTCACGGGAAGCATGTAAATTGAAATTATATCTAAGCATTCCATACAATAATACATGGGATATATCTAATTTTACAGTAATCCAACGCTTTCTTTTATTCTCCCGGGTTAAACAATGCAATCGCCAATGCTACCAGAAAGAATGAATAGATAGAATGAGAATTTTTTTTTCTTCCCATTAATATTGGGGGGAAAAATTACAAGATTATCATCAAGCAACTTTATCCTTAAAGTTATGCTACAACATATTCATTTGTCTGTAAGATTCAAAATCTAGATAGCCCGCAGGTGTTGGCCCATGAAAACCGTATATATCCATTACTTTATCATCTGAGGGCAATACAGAGCCTTCACGTCCCTTGAAGCCCTCCAAAGGTGAACCCCAAGGAGCTGGAGTAGAAGGGTTTGAGCTTGATGCATCTTGGTTGACACTGAGTGCAGGTGGGTTCTGCGGTGAATTTCCAGCAGGCCTTCTGTTTGACCCGCTACCTGTCGTCAAAGAAATAGATACTGAATTCTGCTGCTGCATTTGTTGTTGGTTCTTCATTGGTGACTTGGGCCTAAGAGCCTCTATATCAGAAGTAGTCACCACCAGATGAGGTGCCTCCGGAGGTGGATTTCTTCCCCCACCTCCTTGCCAGACTTTCCCATCTTTGTCAGAAAAGTTTTTCACATATGCCTAAATTTATCCAAATCCAATCAATGTAACCAGTCAGGTGAACACAGGCAATCAGCATCGAATAACGGAGATAATATTGAGTACAAACTCTGTTGGAGCCAACAGATTGTACATCCAACCAAGATAGAATAAAATCATAAAACGCTGATAGAAACAAATAGAGTCGAGATAAAACGCATCATTACAAGAATGTTTGGCCAGTTGAAAGTATGGGCTTAAGCTTAATGGTTGATGCTAACCACAATTAACTTGGTTAAAGTTTCTTAAAAAAACTCAAATGTTGGCTACTAGAGTCTGGTTAATTTATTTAATTTAGCCGAACCTTCCCAATGTGTTCCAATAGTACCACTATAGTGATGCAGGAGGGCTGATAAAGTGGTAGAAAATTTTCCAACAATTTAACTTTTAACTTAGAACCTTAATTTGTCCTCAACTGATAATGTGCATGATAAACCTAATTCTCAGCTATAGCAGAATAGGCAGAATTATATGGTATGAACTTTCTGATATGTACCTCTCAAACATTCAACAAATGAATTCAATTGGGTTAGAGCCACCACACAAAATAACACAATTAAAAATGGAGGACTAGATGCATGCATATATTTTCTAGACTTAGTCAATAATGTGAAAACTGTTCTCAGAACACACTAGTCACAGTATCCTATCAGGAACAAATAGCTCCCCGATTTACTCAACTTCTAAAGAAAAAAGATTACATGAATTATATTAACATAAATTAAAAAACGTAGATAGGAAGGATCAACTAAAATGTGATCTACGTATACTAGCATCTCAAATTGCTTACCTCTTTATTAAAATTTGAAGACGACAATTCTTTACCAGCAGTCAGCCAGCCAGCTCGGATATTGTGGTCTTCACCAAATAGTTCTAGTCTCCTCCTTCCAAGGGCAAAGTGCTCAATAATCCTGTACATATCTTCAGGCTTTTGTGTTGAACCTGTAAAATATTACCAAAATTTTTAAGATCAGCCCATTTTATTTTTTATAACAAACACAGCAATGATGAAGCAAGCGGTTTCAAGAAACCAAACATTTGATCTTAAACAGCTTTCACATAATTTTGGTTTTCCAGTTCAAGTATAACTTAAATTTATTGCCAGTGGTATGTTATTAACAAGGTGACCCTAGTCTGTCAGAAGCATAAAAAACAGTATTAATGATCAAAGTTCCCAGAAAAGAAGCAAATATCACAGTTCCTTTAGGTGATATATCTACTTAATTTTTGTTAAGAAATCACCTACTGATAAGGTCTGTTAGGAAATAGCAAAGGGCGAATTGAACAATAGTGTGCCATACTGCACAAGGTAGTCAAAATCAAGATTATGGTTAGGTACGCGGAGGGCTCACAAAATCGTAGGATCATAACACAGGTCGTAGATTTTACTTTCTACAAAAGTATTATATATATATATGAAAACAAAATCAATCACTTTGTCAATACTTCATCGAACTTAAGTTCATCTAATATTCCATGCTTCCAAACTAAGTCTGCTTTTTACTACCCAGAGCATTTTTTACTACTTTTTTAGAGTGAACATTTTGTGAGAAGGAACAGTCAACGGCAGCATCACTAGAGGGAGGGTTAGAAGCCCCAATTCCCAAAGCCATTACAATGTAACTGTGCTTCAACATTTTCTTTTATAAAATAAATATAAGTTGATAACAGGGGAGACACAAATGAAAGAGAAAAAAAAAACGAATCAAGGAGATGCAAAAGTGAAAACTAACCATGAATTGTGACTACAATTGCTTTTCGGTGGGCAAGGAGATGTGAAAGAAGCCACACACAGATGAAGAAATAAATAAGAAATGCACGAAGGCGAGGGAAACAAAACGGAAACCAGCACCAGAACAACACCCAAATGAAGAAACAAAATCTCACCAAGCACCGCATGCACTGGAAATAGACGAACACCATGTGCAGAGTTGAAGACAAAAGCCATTTATTTGTAAGTGAAGAAAGGGAAAGTCATTTTTTTATTGGGCTCAAAACGAACAAAAACTGCTGACCTAAACCACTGACCAAAAACAGAACTTGAAACGACGATTCATCTTTTTTCGATTTTCAGCGACAATCCCAGTGATCTCGCATGGTTCCTATCATATATAGCAGGCCCTAGAACAGAAATAAGGTTCTGAACTTTGACTACTATGATACTGCATGTGCAGCAATCAAGAATTCAAGGGTAACTGAATGATTTATGTATGGAAATAATTGAATGATTTTATAAAGCAATTAAAAGGGAATTAAGGGAGGAAGGGAGAGAAAAATAGACAGTAAAAGAGTGGAAGTGGGCAAGCGAGAGCTCAGGGTCTTTTGAACACAATGTTACCTTCAATTTCTGTAATTCTGCTAACCGAATAATGCAGTAAAATTACCCAGTTCAGGTGTTTTTGTCCAGTTTTTAACTAGTTCACGTGTTCTTGTTTTGGTCTAGCGAGGGTTGATGCAATTGAAATGTGGTGCATACGAAGGAAGGCAGAGAAGATGAGATAGAAAAAAGTGAGAACATGCTAGAGGAGTTTTGGCATTTGATCCAGGAATTGCCATGAAGGAGAACTCTAAATAACAGTAGGGATGACACAGAAGATGAAACAAGCAGAGTGATAACATTACAGTTAGGAAGGAAACCCAATCTCTTGCTTTTGATCTCATATTATTGGGTGAAGATGCATGTATCTGGTTTAACAGGGTCGAAAGGTATTTCTACCTGAATTCCATGGCAGGAAGAAAACAGGTGTAAGCTGTAATGCTGACAATGGAGGGGCGTGTGTTAAACATGTTTCAATAGCGGGGTTCTCGTGCCACCGAAATCGATTCCAATCTGCTATTATTCAATGTTTTCAACCTGAAAATATTCTCCTTTGTGTGTACAGATGAGGAGAGTGAGTTACTGTAGGACATTTGAGCTTGTGGCATGAGTGTTACTGGGAACACAGATAAATGTGCTGAAAAGGAGATATGGACTGAACTTAAAAGTCACTTCTAGGATGAACACAAACTTTTATGGACTTTGGCCAACTTTTAAGAAAAGAACCGAGTCACTGAAAAAGGAGGCCCATTTTGAGCAACAGAACTGGTTTGTCAACCAGGCTTCATCATCAACCAGGACAACTCCAACCCAAGTTGAAACAAGACCCAATATCTACTTCAACACGAACAAGGGCAGTATTTCCATATGGACCACACTCCAAACCTGCCTACAGTAGAAAAAGTGGCATGTACAACGTGAGAAGTGGTTGTGGGAGACAAGGGTGAAATTTAGAGTGCCAACACGAAGAATCAGCTGGCAGGTCTAAATGTCAATCTTAAGGGAGTTCCTTCCATGCACTGATAAGTGGCATCTGTAAAAACTATGTATAAGCATAACATTCTACAAGATGGAGTAGACAATCTGGTGACAAGAATACAGGAAATAGTATACTGTGCAGCCTAAACTACATACAAGAGGTCATAAAACTATTGTTTAAGCAAATTTCTGAGAACACCACGGACTGGTTGTACCATTATATTGGAAGAGGGAGCTTGAATTACTAATGTCTGACCCTACAGGTACCCACATTATAAAAGAATGAAATAGAAAAAACTATGAATGAAATAATGAATGCTAGTTAGACCAAGCTTCAATCCCTACTCTAGTCCAGTAATGCTGGACAAAAAAAAATGGAGGCTGGATATTCTGTATTGATTATAGAACCCAAAACATGGCCACTGTACCCAACAAAATCCCAATTCCAACAATAGACAAATTATTGGATGGGTTAGTCTGAGACATTATCTTTTCCAAATAAGATATTTGATAGACCTAGATCAGAATTAATAAGAAAATGGAAAATTTATTGAAATTAATCCCCCTTTGCAGTTCAGTAGAGATCGATCCATAGCAGGAATGGAAAAGATATATTACTAACACAGAAAACATTACCCAGGTAGAGACTAGAGAAAGAGCAAATTCATGAATGAACATTAAGATTTTTATTTTGTAGGCACAATTGATAAATCATAATACTAACCATACGGAGGTTCTTCAGCTATAATGACATCTGTGTCAATATTGGCATGAATTATATGGCCATCAGTACTTCTACGAACAGTTCCTTTTATGCCCATCAAGCAGTGTTCCTTTATCATAACAAAACAAAACAATTTAAGTATATTTAGTATAAAAATAACTATATATAACAAGCCCAAATGCTGATCTGAACCTGCGCATTTACTTGAGACTAATTTTAACAGACCTTTGAATGTTGAAATAAAGTATGTGAATCATGCCGCAATCCTGGAGTTGCATTACTTTTGTTTGTCTTTACCCAACATATATCTTCACACCTACGAAATCCCCACTGTAGAAACCACACCAATAAAGAGAAAAACAGACAAGATAGAGATTAAGAAATAGAAGACATAATATGAAAAGAACCAGAACCAACAATTGATGCTATATCCCATAAAGAATTTCTATATTCAGATAGTGTACCTTCTTTAGACATTGACGACCTTGTTCAAGGCCTACACCGTCACCCACCCAAAGGAAAATGAAAGAAGGCGTATCTGCTATAGCCTTACAAAAGGAGAAGCACAAATGAGATGTCTAATTCAAAAGATAACAAACTATGCCCTTATACAATGGAAACCAAAAAGAAGGAAGTGTCATATATATAACAGAAACTAATATATACAACTAACTTTTAAAATAACTCTGATGGGATAGATCATTATATGATGAGAAGCACAAAAATGAAATTTATATATGGTACGCAAAAGCTTCAATACTGCACACTCTCTTGCTACTTTACCTTTTTAACATTATCCTTTATTACAGTTAGAGTACTACAAATAATTAGTAATTAGCCCAACCAGTTTACATTATCATAAAGGTTTTCACTGGCATTTGAAACCTAGGTAGGATGGAAATGCTTAGACTGAAACAAGTCTAACAAAATAATGAATTACACAAACAGAATAATAGCTTACCTCGATCTTGAGATTCATTATTTCTTCAAATGTCCAATACTCCATGTGATCAGCCACACCAGGGGCACGGTGCACATACTCCTCCCATGGGGGATCTACAAGAATGACATCAAACTTTGTACCAAAGAACTCAGGAGAAAGTTCAAACTCCTTCAAATCACACTTATAATACAAAGGAGCAGATGCAGATTTTTCCACAATCTCATCCTTTTTCTGTATAAGCTCTCTAAGCTTAGGGTAGTCCTCCACAACATTTGTGAGCTCAAGCTCCCTAATGAAATTTTGTGGCCGCATACCAGTGTCAACAAAGTTTTGAGAATAATCATTCTGTTCACCTCTGGAAGGAGCTTTACCAAGAGCTCCACTACTTTTAGGAGGAGCCCATCCCCCTGGAGATTTATCAGGTGGAGCTCCTCGACCCATTGATCCTGGAGGATTAAAACCAGAAGTAGAGATGTTTGGGGGCATTCCCCTTCCAGGACCTGATTGGTTATAATACATTGCCGGATTTGGTGGGTTCCCTAAATTACCAGCATTAAATCTTGGACCTGAAGGACCTGGGGGAACAGGAGACACAGGTGGTACACCTATAATATTCATATCGACACCTCGGGCTCCAGGCCAAACAGCAGGAGTAAATGGTGAAAGGAAGACTCCAGGGGACATTGGTGGACCGGGAGCAGGTGACATACCATGTGAAAGAGGCTGCATAGGTCCAGGTGGAGGCATTGCAAGAGGTCCATATGGTGATCCCATCATTGGCAATGGCATTCCAACCTGCTGATTGTCTCTCCCAGTAGGCCTAATCCTTCCTCCTCTACCAACCCTGTTACCTTTCATTCCTTGTGGACCAGCTCTGTTAAAGGAACCAGACTCCGGATTTCCATATTGAGGCTGTGAGCCACCACTGCCAGAACTTTGGCCACCAGTACTGCGGGCAGATACACCACCTTTCTGACCTCTTCCCCTTCCCCCATAAAAATCATAGTCATCATCTGTATATCTCTCCTTCAGATCATCACCAGATACATCGTTCTTCCTTCCTCTTTCTTCTTGATGATATGGCCATTCTTCATCATTAACACCAGATTTCGCATTGTACTGCTGATGAGCTTCGTTTCTCTTAGTATGGTTGGACATAGATTCTGATTTCCCATAGTCATAAAACTTGGTCTGGATCTCTATCACATCATAATTGTCATTCGAAATCCCAAACTTTGTGGATGTTTTAACAGCTTCCCCCCTACTCACATCTTTTCTACCACCAAACCGTCCATGAGGCCTTTCATTGTCCATCCTCTCATAACCATGTCTAGGTAACTCCCAATCTCTGTTGTCATCAAAAGCACCCTCCTCGTTTTTCTCTTTGTCGGCATTACTCGGTTGCCTCCTTTTCCAACTTTCTTTGGAACTTTCCCGATCCTTCCTCCTGTCATTCCATGCATCATCTTTCCCCTTGGATCTATCATCCTTAAACCCATCGCCCTCATGCTCCTTCCTTTTAAAGCTACCACTTCTTTCATAATCAACCTCAGAGTTTTCCAAATCTTGATGGCGTTTTCCACTCCTTTCAGGTGTCCTCGACCTGTTTGAGTTCCCACTTTCCCTAGCACTCTTATCCCTAACCCGCACATGCCCATCCTCCTCTGCATTCAACGACCTATCCCAGGTTTCAGCCCCATCAGAACCAAGGGCCCTATGATGCCTGGGCTTCTCAACCCTCTCCTCGCGCCCAGCATCCACCGAATCCGACTTCCCCTTACTCTTCCCTCTCTCGGAATCACCCCTTCTATCCTCCTTACTACTAGACTTCACAACCCTATCAGCACCAGAGGCTTTGCCCTCCCCATGCTCACTCCTAGCAGATCCACTCCTCTCCCTATCCCTAGAACTATCGCGCTTCCCACTCCTGAATTCCCCCTTCTCATCCTGCGACCTCCTTACACTGCTAGCATCAACCTCGTCCCATTTCCTCCTCGAACTCCGAGACTCATGACCAACCTTTTCCCGGCCTCCACCGCCACCATCACCCTTCCCATCCTCCTTACTCACCACACTCTCGTGAAAATCGCCGTCCATGGCGCGCTTCCTCGCGGACTTATCGTCCAATTCCCCATCCTCATACCAACTGCTCAACTTCTCCAACGTGCTCTCCTCCTGCCTCTTCTTGGCCCCCTTGGAGCGCGAATCGTAATCGTCGCTATCAGTCCTGCTAGAGCGCTTCCTCCTGGCGCCTCCGTCGGAACCCTCACCCTCGTCCCCGTTGCTACCAAACTTTCTAGACCTATCCTTCCTCTTGTCGCTGAACTCCCAATCCTCATCGTCCCTCTCGCGCTTGGAGTAACCGCGACCACTGTCGCTCGAATCCATCCCCAACTACCAAAATCTAAACTCAATGTGATTTTCTACTACTTTCTCGCGGGCGCACATGAATTCGCCCAAACTACTCACTCTGCTGGGGTTTTTCTTAATAAATGTAATTTGTATGAGAAAATAAATGAAATCTTGGAGGAGGATTCGCTAACAAAATTGAGAGGAGGAAAAAGAGGGGCTTACCGGCGAATGGGAACGGAGAGTGTTCTTGTTGTTGACAGTGGGTGGAGAGAGAGTAAAGAGGGAAAGAAGAAGAAGAAGAAGAAGATGAAGGGGTTCTTACTTCTTTACCACGATACGGCGTCGGAAGTTGTCTGGGGAACCCGAAAATTGCAAACCTAGTTTGGGCTGGACCTAACTATTCTAATGTTTTGCTCTCGTGCATCTCCATCACTTCTTCGGCCACCTCCATAAAATTTTAATTTTCCAAAATTACCCTTCAGTAAAAAATAAAAATAAAAACAATGTTTTACACTATGAATTTAGTAATGCAGAAATAAAAAATTACAGCATCCAAATTATATAATCCAAAAGTCAAAAAATATAACTTTTAGATTACATAATTTATAACCTATTTAACAACACACAATATCGGATTATGTAATCCGAAACTTATTTAAGAAAATAAATCTAACGGATTATATAATTCAAAAATCAAAAATTAAAAATTAACAATACCTAATTACGTAATCTAAAAATGGTAATTTTTTACTTTCGAAATACTTAATTCGGTAGGTTTATTTTCTTAAATAAGATTTGGACTACATAATCTGATATTTTGAGTTGTTAAATAGGTTCAAATTACGTAATTTGAAAGTTGTAATTTTTCACTTCTGGATTACGTAATTCGTGGTGTAAAACATTGTCTTTATTTTTATCTTTTTATTGAAGGGTGATTTTGATAATTTAAAAATTAATGAAAGTGACTGAAGAAGTGATGAAGGCGCAGGAAGAAGCCGTCTTTGCTTTGAATTAAAAATTAGGGTAAGAAAAAATGAAATTGCCCTTTAAGGTTTTAAAACTAAAAAGTGGTTGGGGTTCTTATTTTTCTTCCTTCTTGATTGAGTTTTTATGACCTACTATATTTGATTGGTTAGTTGTTGTTTTTTTGTGTGAAGATTCACTGTATTTTTATTCTCTTATGGATTTTGTACGTTGTAAAGATAAGATAACTTTTTAAAATTTTGAATTTAGCATTCTAGAATGTATACTCATGTATACTTTCTAGATTCAACATCATTTAAAAACGAATTAATGTTCATTATGAAAGTATAATTTAAAAATGGTTCTCGTGGATTGATCTCAGGTGATCTGAGTATAGAGTTTCGCTTCTGATCTGTCTCCTCTTGACGCTCTGGAACGTGACTCTGTTGGGACAAAGGGGACTCTAATCACACTCTGACAAAAAGAGCATTCAAATATCGTAATCAGTTTCAGTCTAAGTCTCAGAAACAACGTACCTTTACGGGGTCTCAAACCCTTTTATAGTTATTCCTCTTAACAGCTTTCACTCACGAGAATATAATCTCTACTGAAAGCATAAAATAATAATAGAAAACCACTTACTCACGTGCATCTTTCATGTTTGGGTGCTAACAATAGGAGAATATTTTGTCCACTAGCACTTTTACTCACAATGCTAACAACAAAAGAGAATCTTGTGCACCCTTATTCTCAAGTACTTTCCACTTGATTAAGAGCTTTACATATTCAACTATCAACTTTATGCATATATTTATTTAACTAACAACTCTGTATATTCACATATATTCTATTCTAACAACTCAATATATATCGACATATAGGCTAGGCTAGAATATAAATAATAGAATTTGTTGGATCAATGTTATCCAGGATAGGCTAGAACACATATATCTTATAGTCATATACTCTTAAAATAAAGATAATTAAGAGTTTGAAAAACCAATTATTGGTAGTTATTTATAAAAAGGGAAACAATCTTCAATTAAATGACTATCAAAATGCAACAAATGGAATATCTTATATATGGAATAAATGCCTTTAAAGTCATTAAGTCTAAACAAACATGAACATGTAACAATAATAACACCTTATCTAATATTTTTAAAATAATACATTTAACAAGTATAATGAAATCACTATGAAATTTTTGTTTCACATGCAATGTGAAAAAAAAGGGATTGAGAATATATTCAATCAAGAGGAAAAAGAAAATGTAATTAAAGAAGCAACAAAACACACTCATTGGAGGTCAAAATTACTTGAAAATGGGTATGAGGAGCAAATGATGTTGCAACAATAACGAATGATTCAACATTTTTTTCCATCAATGGTCAATAATATATACAATATGTATATCCAATACCTGACACAATATATGTTGAAAGTGAAGTAGTTATTATGCAGTGGGCTTCGAGTGTTGTGGCGAAGGGCAACACCAAGGAGCAGTCGCAACAAAAGCTAAAGGATATGGAGGCGGGAGTGGCAGGAGGATGAATCATGTTTTAGGGCTAGCTATGTGTTTTCTAGAGTTGAAATTGAGGATGAAGATTTAACAAATTATGTGAAATGACCCACCTCGATCTGTAACTAGCTCGCACGGGTTGCAAGTTATGCAAGACTAGTCTAAGTGGGCCAATGGGTTAACATGGTCAATCCACCTTTCATTTTTTCTTATCGGAATGTGGGCGCATAGCCCGCCTTACATTGTCATTCTTACGATAAAAGAAATACTTTAGGTGATTAAGAAAGAGAAACAATAAAGATGGAAATTCTTTGAATCCTAAATAATATCTTAAATTTCTCTATCATATTCTTAATTTTGTCTTGATAGGTTAAAAAATCCATTTTTTATAGTAATACTTTATGAAATCACTCTTTCACAATAGATGAATAACAACTTCAAAAGTTAACCCACATGACACTTAGTTTAATATTTTTAAAAGTTCTCTTTCATATTCCAAATCATTTCCTTTGTGATAACTTAATTCAATTTTCTATGTATTTTCTCATAAAATAGTTATAGGAATTGACACGTTTTTTTTCTCTAATATTCCTTTCCTTGAAAAATTGAGATTTTTTATAATTTCTACTAACCATTTTTAGAATTTTAAAAGTTTTATATCTTTCAATTACATTTGATATAACTAGTGCTCATGTATATGCTTGGACCACTTACACACTCTTTAAATTTAAGAATCATTCCATACAGTGCTTTAAGATACTTAAAAACGTTTTGAAATACTATGAATTTAGTTAGTTGTCAACTACTTTTAAACCATTTTGAAGAATCAAATTAAGAGCAAAACATACACCATCACAAAATATTTTTTTATACACACACATACATCAATTTTCAAAATATATTACAGGATATTATTAACAAACACTAAAAGAATTTATTTATTTACGGAAGAATTTTGTGGATAAATCAACATTATCTACGAATTACTTAAGGACCAAAATTTGTATGTGATGTGAGCGTAGATAATCTACCTACGATCAGTGTGTTCGTGGGTAATAGAAATAATAGTTACCTACTAACTTCAGTCCGTGGGTAAATCTAACATATTTTATTTTTAAATCTTTAATTATTATTTGATTATTTCTTATTTCTAATTATTATTTACCAATATTACTAATGTCTATTTTCAGGATATTATTGACAATTATTATATATGTTATTATAATTATTATTAATGGTAAAAGTAAATTGCAGATATTTGATTTTTTTATTTCTAATTATTATTTACCAAAGAAGTTTTAATCATTAGATCTGTCATGTTTTGTTGTCATGATATGATTATTATTCTACTTATTAGTATGATTATCAATATTAATATAATTAATAATATAAATTTTTTTAATATTATTCATATATTTAATATCATTCATATGTTTAATATCATTCATATTATTAATTTCATTAATATTATTATTATTAAAATTAATACCATTATTAACTATTATAATAATATTATTCATAATAATAATATTCATAATATTAATATTAATAAAATTATGAATATTATTAAAAATTATTAATAGTATTAAATATTATTAATAATATTAAATATTATTAATATAAATTTGTATGTAGTTGGCGTAGGTAATTTATCTACAGATAGTGTGTCCATGGGTAATAGAAACAATAACTTCCTACCAACTCCAGTGTAGGTAATATAAATAGTAGTTACCTACCAACTCTAATATGTGGGTAATGGAAACAGTAGTTACCTACCAACTTCAGTCCGTGAGTAATGGAAATAGTAGTTACCTATCAACTTCAATTTGTGGATAAATCCAACATATTTTATTTTTAAATTTTTAATTATTATTTTATTTTTATTTATTATTTACCAATACTACATATTGTTATTATTATTATTCATGTTATCAACATTCTTCATATTATTAATACCAATAATATTATTAATAATAATATTGTTATTATTAATATTATTAATTTTATAATGTTAATAGTATGTATATCTATTAGTTATAATTATTATTGTTTATGAATATTAGTTATAATTTTATAATTATTCATATTATAATAATATTTTTAATATTATGTATATAATTATTATGATTAATATTATTTATATTATTAAAAAATTTAAAATTTTAAGATTATTTATATTCTTAATATTTTTAATATTGTTAATAAAATATTTATATTAATAATTAGTAATAATATTGGATTATTTTAAATATAGATTTGTGGGTAAAATTTGTAGATAGTGTTAAATTTACATACCTATAGAGATTTGTGAGTAATTATTTTTTATATAAAGCTGAATTTACCTACAAATTTAGATCCGTAGGTAATATCGATAGATAATATTAAATTTACTTACGGATTCATATCAGTGAATAATATCTGTATGTGATTTTGAATTTACCTACGAATTTAGATCCGTGGTAAAATTTATCAATAAATCTTATTGTTTGGTAGTGAAAAGTATTGTTAAGATAATTGAGAAATTTCTCATTTTGATACATGGTTTTATTAAACAAAAATTAAATTCCAAATGTTTATCAACAAAGAATATATTTAACAAATATAACTCTTTTAAGTAATTGTTGTTCAAATACCAAGAGACAAATCTTTAGGAATATTTTTGAGAATTTTAAAGTTATTTTATAGGTGTAAAAAATTTTGAGGTACCAAATATATAAAATATACTAAAATTTTAAAATAATGTTTTTATTTATATATATGTAATTAAAAGAAATTGAAATCAAAAGTCAAGTAAAATCTATTAAAAATCTTATACATACATGACTTACTTAACTTTATTCACCTGTTTATATATATATATATATATATATATATATATATATATATATATTTTTTTTATATATATTATAATAAAATATATTCTTTAAATATTTGTTATATATAATATATATT